>JAEEGJ010003455.1_pt1 | contig 60998 bp, 45 predicted proteins | sample 8958761 | NCBI WGS metagenome assembly JAEEGJ01 (sample SAMN16246546, study PRJNA631951) | gut metagenome | biome: gut microbiome; feature: rumen; material: RS-attached | host: Bos | place: Iran: Karaj | collected 2018-10 | reverse complement strand
TTCTCTCCGCTTCGGGAAAAGCAGACTCGTAGAGCTCTGGAACTTGCGCTATCAGCGGGTCTTTGCTTGACTGTATTTTTATCAAATTCATGACTATATTCCGATTTATCTGTTTCTAAAGAGTAGCAATTACTATGAGTCTTCAACACCCACTGCCGTCAATGCTACACGTAAGCCAATCACAATCGTCAGCCATCGGCTCCAAACCAGCATCTTTTGAGGACAGAGTAACAGTTCCATCCTCCAGCACATAGCATGGTACTCCCAAATCACCAATCTTCTTTGCTTCATCGAAAGCAGGATTATTGTCTCTCAAATCAAGGAACTGCTTCAGATTACGCACATGTTTACTTATATCAATCACCTCAAACTGAGGATTTCCTTTCACCTGCCGCTCAACATATTCGCAATACGGGCAGGTCTTCATGACAAACATCTTAATCATTGTTCTTTTGAGTTTTGAGTCCGTTCAATTTACCAATTGCAAAGGTACACTAAATTGGAATTTACTTGTTATGATTCTGTTGCTACATAATTAAAGACATAGCAATACGGTCAAATTCATCAATCGGAATAGGCCTGAAACTGCGGACAAGAGTAACGACATCGACTTGCCTGATGAGAAGCATCGTGTAATCATCGAATCTTGTGGTTACATTGCAGAAATCTTCATAGCTCCATCTCTGATCAACGAAGGTTTGTCCGGACATTAATCTGTCGGAAATCAAGTAGTAGAAATGAATACTGATATGCCAGTCCTTAAAACCGACTTTCTCCACATAAAACTTGTCTCCGTTGCGATAGACAACCTCTCTTTTAAGAAGTTTGCCTTCACTCATGATTTGCTTTGGTTTCTTATCTACAATCATTGCTGCTGCAATGAAAATAGCCAAGACGAATAAAATAAACAAAATTGTATTCACTATGTCCCAAATTCCAATTTATCTGTTTTTTATAATTTTATACCCACTCAAAATTGACTTTTCCAGCACCAATCTCAAAATGATATTTGGCTATGCCTAAGTCCATCTTTGTATAACCAATTATGGAAAAACCCTTCTTGGCTCTTATTTGATGGCGATTGTTTTTCACTTCAACGTGCTCAAACGTAAACTTCTGCTGGTTCACGGCTGTAGGAGCAAGCAAAGCTGCTTCAACACCTTTCTTGAACCATGACGGAGTGGTGTCACTGGCATTGCTCACTTGCTGGACGGTCTTGATTTTATGGCTGACACCTTGTGTCTCACCATAACCGATGGCAATATAACAAGCAATTTTCTCGTCTTCGCCAAGCTCATACGTCCCTGGCACCTTCGAGTAGGAGAGACCTACCCAACAGGTATTCAATCCAAGTGTTTGAGCCAACAACACCAGATGCTCACCATAGTAGCCTATGCGTTCATCAAGATCTTCGGCTTTCTTTCCTGCCATGACAATGTAGTTATTGGCATTTCGGAACTTCCCATATTTAGCCATTGTCCCTTGGAATGCCTTTGGTTCGTCAAGGATTAGCTGTATATGGAGTTGTCCTTCACTGTTCAGCTTCACAATTTCATCTTCAAGCACCTTGACGATTTCATCGTTCAATGGTTGGTCTTTGTATGTCCTTACACTATGTCTGGCTTCAATAGCTTCTTGTAGAGTCATCGTTTTATTATTTATTGATTATCGTTTCCTTTATCATTCCAGTTATTCTTTCCCTGGCTTTTCTTCTTAATTAGACCAGAATGTTTGCAAAAGTTTTCTTATAGGACTATTAACTGTTCTTTGATTGCAAATGTATGAAAACTTTTCAGTATCTGATAGCTAATATAAATAAAATGTGTAAATTTGCAGAAAATTTGAATTGACTATAAAATAATGACAGCAAAAGAAATAAGAGAGTCTTTCAAGAGTTTCTTTGAAAGCAAGGGGCACTTGATTGTGCCATCAGCTCCAATGGTTGTAAAGGACGACCCAACGCTGATGTTCACAAATGCGGGTATGAATCAGTTTAAGGATATCATCCTTGGAAATGCTACGCCTAAGAGTCGCCGTCAGGCGGACACTCAGAAGTGTCTGCGAGTAAGCGGTAAGCACAACGACCTGGAGGAGGTAGGACACGATACTTATCACCATACTATGTTTGAGATGCTGGGAAACTGGTCGTTTGGCGACTATTTCAAGAAGGAGGCTATCTCATGGGCATGGGAGTATATCGTGGATGTGCTGAAGATTAACCCGGAAGACCTCTATGCAACTGTGTTTGAAGGAAGCAAGGAGGAAGGACTGGAGAGAGATAATGAGGCTGCTCAGATCTGGGAACAGTTCCTGCCAAAGGATCATATCATCAACGGAAATAAGCATGATAATTTCTGGGAGATGGGCGACACAGGACCTTGCGGACCTTGTTCGGAACTCCACGTGGATTCACGTAGCAAGGAGGAGAAGGCTAAGGTGCCTGGACGCGAACTCGTAAATAAGGACGACCCACAGGTAATCGAGATATGGAACCTCGTGTTCATGCAGTATAACCGTAAGGCTGACGGCAGTCTGGAAGGTCTGCCAGCAAAGGTTATCGATACTGGTATGGGTTTCGAACGACTGGTGCGCACTCTGCAGGGAAAGACTTCGAACTACGACACTGATATTTTCCAGCCACTCATCAAGGTGATGGCTGATATGGCTGGTTGCAAGTATGGCGAGGACGAGAAGAAGGATATTGCTCTCAGAGTAATCGTTGACCACTTGCGTGCTATCGCTTTCGCAATAGCTGACGGACAGTTGCCATCGAACGCAAAAGCTGGATATGTAATCCGCCGCATCCTGCGTCGTGCTGTACGCTACGGATATACATTCCTCGGACAGAAGGAGGCATTCATATACAAACTCGTCCCTACCCTCGTGGCTGAGATGGGCGATGCTTTCCCAGAACTACCTGCACAGCAGAAGCTCATCATGAAGGTGATGCAGGAGGAGGAGTCTTCATTCCTTCGCACACTGGAGAATGGTATCAAACTACTTCAGGGTGTTATCGACGAGGCTAAGGAGAAGGGCAAGAAGGAAATCAGCGGAGAGAAGGCTTTCACGCTGTTCGACACCTTCGGTTTCCCACTCGACCTCACAGAACTCATCTGCCGCGAACAGGAGATGGGTGTTGACGAGAAGGGATTTGACGAGTGCATGCAGCAGCAGAAGGATCGTGCAAGAAATGCTGCTCAGGTGCAGTTGGGCGACTGGGTGGTAGTAAACGAAAACGATAACGATAACGAAAACGGCAGTATTTCTGAGTTTGTCGGTTACGACAATACTGAGTACCCTGCACACATTGTGAAGTACAGAGAGGTAACCCAGAAGAAGGGTTCGGTGTTTGAGGTTATCCTCGACAAGACTCCGTTCTACGGCGAGATGGGTGGTGAAGTAGGTGACAGCGGTGTGCTCGTTTCAGAATACGAAGAAGTAAAAGTTGTAGATACTAAGAAAGAAAACGGTATTGCTATCCACATACTGAAGAAGATGCCTGAGCATCCAGAAGCAGAGTTTATGGCTTGTGTAGATGTGGAGAGCCGTCGTGCCATAGAGGCTAACCACACTTGTACCCACCTCTTGGATCAGGCTCTGAGAGAGGTGCTCGGCACTCACGTAGAACAGAAGGGTTCATTGGTGACTGCCGACGGTCTGCGTTTCGACTTCTCACACTTCGAGAAGATGACTCCAGAACAGATTCGCGAGGTAGAACACATCGTAAACGAACGCATCCGTCAGAATATTCCTTTGGAGGAGTTTCGCGACTACCCTATCGAAGAAGCTAAAAAACTGGGAGCTATCGCTCTGTTCGGTGAGAAGTATGGCGATAAGGTGCGCGTAGTGAAATTTGGCGACAGCGTAGAGTTCTGCGGTGGTTGCCACGCTAAGTCAACCGGTTGTCTGGGTATGATTCGAATCACCAGCGAAAGCAGTATTGCTGCCGGCATACGACGCATCGAAGCTATCACAGGTAAGGAAGTAGAGAACTTGTTCGACATCACTCAGGACTTCATGAACAATCTGCGCTCACTTCTGAATAATGCTCCAGACCTCATGGCTACTATCAAGAAGGCTATTGCAGAGAACAAGGAACTGCAGAGCCAGGTAGAGGAATTCAAGAGTCAGAACGCTAAGAAACTGAAGGAGACCCTCATCGAGAAGGCAAGAGAAGTGAATGGTGTGAAGGTTATCTCTGGTGTAGTACCTCTCGACCCTCAACTGGCAAAGGACATCGCTTTCCAACTGAGAGCACAGTTCCCAGAAAACCTGCTCGTAGCAATAGGAAGCGTTTACAACGAAAAACCAACTCTGACAGTATCGCTGAGCGACAACCTCGTAAAGGATGGCAAGAATGCCGGACAGATTGTGCGCGAAGCAGCAAAACTGATTCAGGGCGGCGGTGGCGGACAACCACACTTCGCTACTGCAGGCGGTAAGAACTGCGACGACCTGAAGACAGCAGTAACTAAAATAATCGAATTAGCAAAACTTTAAAATAAAATAATATGGAAATCAACGTTATAAAAGGTGATAAGACCATCGTAGAACTGATTGGCAGACTCGACACAGCTTCAGTAGAAGATTTCAACGAAGAAATCGCTGAAGTAGTAGCTGAAAATAAAGACATTATCTTCGACTGCAACGAATTGGAATATATCTCAAGTTCTGGTCTCCGTTCATTGCTGAACCTGCACAAGCAACTGAAGGCAGAAGGTGGACAACTGGCTCTGAAAAACCTGCAATCAACAGTTAAGAGTGTGTTCGACCTGACTGGATTCACCATGATGATGAACATCCTATGATAAATGTAATCGACACCGACATAGATGGAGTGAAAATAATAGAACCGCGTATCTTCGGTGACGCGCGGGGCTATTTCTTTGAGAGTTACTCGCAAAGGGAGTTTGAGGAGAAAGTGTGCAAGACTCAATTCGTGCAAGACAACGAGAGTATGTCGGTAGCAGGAGTGGTGAGAGGATTGCACTTTCAGAAACCACCATTCACCCAGTCGAAACTGGTACGTGTGGTGAAAGGTGCCGTACTGGATGTAGCTGTTGACATTCGCAAGGGTTCACCTACGTTTGGAAAACATGTAGCCGTAGAACTGACAGAAGAAAACCACAGACAGATATTCATACCACGAGGATTTGCCCACGGATTTGCTGTACTCAGCAACGAAGCCGTTTTCCAGTATAAGTGCGACAACTACTATGCTCCGCAGTCGGAAGGTGCCATAGCATGGGACGACCCCGACTTGGGAATAGACTGGAGAGTGCCGAAGGAGAACCGAATATTGAGTGAGAAGGATGCTCACCACCCAAGACTGAAAGACGCAGAACCGGTGTTCGACATCAACGTGCCGCTTTACTAAGTTTTAAAGTCTGGTAGAGAGGGTGTATTTTCCAGAAGACTACTTCCTGCATGTAGAACAAACGCCAGTTGCGGATGGGAATATAACCGAAACGATATTTGAAACGCGACTCAATACGATCGGTTTCGAAAGTCAGCAATTTTGACTCCAAACGAGATAAGATGTCAGCCTTTTCCTGGGCAGACATCTTTTTTTTGTTCTCTATAAAATAGTGCACCATAGAAAGGAAATTGAACCAGCGAAGATTCTCAAAGTATGTAAGTATTTCCTCTGGATTGTCGATATTACCTTCTTGAATTTCCTCCTGAATCAACTGTTTCTGTAACGACATAGCATCCATGAAGAGGAAACGGTTGACAGAGTATTTATGGGTGACAGATTCGGAATGCTGACGATAATAGTACTCCCCTTCTGAGAACACCACAGTGCGTGAATGCAGAAAATGCAGACGGGTTGTAGTGTCGTCGGAATATACACGATATGTTGCATCGTAAGGATAACGAAGATGGATGTCACGACGGATTATATAGTAACCATGCAGACTCCAGTCGAGGGAAAGACGAAACGCCTCTTGTCCGCTGAGAGTTGGCTGAGTGCGGGACGATAAAAAAGGACGAATGGTGCCATTGAATTCGTCAACCATCATCAAGCGCAACATAACAGTGTCGGGGAAGTCGTTGTCGAGTGCTGTTCTGTAAGCAGACTCCAAAGTATCAGGGACAAACCAGTCGTCGGCATCGAGCATAGTGACATACTCGCCTGTGGCACAAGCAAGACCGAGATTTCGGGCTACAGCCTGTCCGCTATTAACTGGTGTGTGCATCAGTTTGAAACGGGAATCGGAAGCCACATAACTCTCGACGATAGATACAGAAGAGTCAGTGGAACAGTCGTCGATGCAAAGGAATTCGCACTCCTGAAGGGTTTGCTGACGGAGCGAATCCAAACATTGATGCAGATACTTTTCTGCATTGTATATAGCTACGAGGACTGTAATCTTTATATTCTGCATGTCACGGTTTGGTTTTATATGTCTGTATGTGTTTGCCTCGGATACGTGTAAAAATCTGAATCAGAGAGACTATACACATTGCTACCACAAGCAGTAGCATCAACGAGTAACTCAAAAACGGAGTGTGTATGTATGAAGCCCCAAGGACTAGTACATTCACAAGAAGAAGGTACATGAACATCTTGAGGTAATGGCTATTGTAGCTAACCTGATATCTCTTTTTATTGAGAACAGCAGAAACGATGATGTCGATGAAGGCATTGGCAAGCATAGCATAACCCAAACCTATGAGTCCGAAGAAATAATAGCCGCAAACACATAGCAGGAATGTCTTTGTGTTGGTCCATACACCATCGACCCAAAAGAAGAACGACTTGTCGCCTTTTGCCAGACATACATAGTCGAGTGGAAAACAAAATGCTCTACCCATGAAACTGAGGGCGATAAGACGCAAGAGTGGTATTATCGAGTCGAACTCGGAGGTAAGCAATACCCTGACAATTACAGCTGAAAAGAGAATCAGCAGCGAAATAAGAGGTGCCATAACCAGTAGAACAATTTCACCTTCTTTCTGAACGTATTTCTGCATTCGTTCCTTGTTCTCCAACAATTCGGAAAGATGCGGATAATAGTCAGCAGACATAGAAGAAAAGACCAATGTAGTACATTGTATTGTCACTATAGTGGCTGCGTTGTAAAGGCCTATATCAGACATGTTACCATAACTACGAATGAAGGTATTTATGAAATATGTACTGAGAGCACCTAACAATCCTGCAAGCATCATTGCCCCACCCATCATAAGCATAGTACGACTACCAGAAAGTGTTTCACGCCATGAGAGACTGACGGACTTTATACCGATTCTGGAAGTGAAATAGCGGGAGAAGACAAAGGTAACAAAGGAGAGAATCATCATTGAAGGCACTATACCACCGATTCCGTACATCCAGTAAAGGGGAACGGTAATCAGAAGTCCGCAAACGGAACCAACAACAGAAGTCATTGCGTAGGCTTTCAGGCGACGATAACCCTGCAAGATAGTGTTCTCAGCTGCTGTAAGAATGAAAAACAACAGTGCTACCGACATTCCAACAAACCATAACGAATATTCGCTGTTGCCGAATGTAGATTGACTCAGAAGAGTTGAACTTAAAGCCATTGTAATCATGCCGAGGAATGCCAAAGCATATAACACCCTACGAAATATAAGCACAGAACGAGCCTTCGAATCTTCATCCTGCTGGGAGGCTATGTCGCGTACACCAGCTACTGGCAAACTGAAGGTAAAGAACTGCTGAAATGGTGAAAGAGCAGAACCAAGTAAAGAAGAAACACCCATACCACTGGCACCAAGGAAGATAGCCGTGAACTTCCCCTTGATGACATTGGCAAGCATATTTATCATCTGAGAACCGCCAAACACAGCTGTTCCCTTCATAATTTGCTGATATATCTTCTTTTCCTGTTTGACCTGTTCTTCACTCATAATCAAAAACAAATGCTATGGAATGGATGTCCGTAAACCTTTGAAGCCGCATAAGGGAAACCACTATTGCGTACCCAACGGGTTTCAAGTCGGTATATATGTGTTGCTTCAGCTATCAACATAAAGTCAACAAATGTCTTTTCGTATAGTTCGTAACTACTATTTGGAGTGTTTACATCGAAATGCACCATACGTCCACTATACACATATGTATAAGGCAAAGCAGACAGAGCGTTAAGGAATGTGGAACTATCGGAACAGACGAGAATACGACTATTAGGATTGGATTCATGGAGCAGACGAACCTGTTCGACACATCTGTCCAAAAGTTGTTGTCGTAAGGGTTGTGGCAAAGCATTCATCTTCTGCGTATCTTCGAAATCGCCAAGACTGTTTATGAAACGAGAAGAGACACTGACATAATCATATCCGAGTTCGCGTTTACATTTTTCAATCGAAACACGAAGACGCTCTGTAGGTTTAAACAGTTCGTTGAACAACTCTGAGAATCCGTGATTGTATGCAAAATGAGCATTGGTATAAACATGAATCTGACGAGCTGAGGAACGCAATATATTCTCTTTCAAATAATCGTATTGCTTGCGAGCCTGCCAGTCTGTTTCAGCACCAATTTCAAGAGTGATGACATCAGAGACAGTACGGTCGTATATGACTTCATCCTTACTGATTGTCCAATCATAAGTATTGGGAACGAGATAATCAGTAAGCGGGAAAGGAGAAGTGAACGAAAGACGAAAATCTACTCCGATATTTTTACATACAGCATATGTGGAAAGAATACCTTTCAAGCGATCGCCCCATCCTCCGTGTTCTACAAATCCGTTGCAGAGAAAGATAACAGTTTTGCTTTGAGCCCTTTCACTATATGCCATACTATTAGCATAGTGTTTGTTTGCAGTTTCATACCACAGGCGACTCAGTTTTCGGGAGAAGATATACCAGTTGTAAAAACGATTGGCATACAAAGCACGTTTTGTATGTCGCTGGATATATCTGAGAGCCCGACCAAAAAGAGTTGACATGAATTTACTTTTATTATAAATAATAACGTAATAATACATAAAAAATTGCTATTTTTGCACGGTATTTAATCAAAAGTCTCGAAATAATGAAAATACTCCTACTGGGCGACTACTCGAATGTTCACAACACTTTAGCAGAAGGGCTGAAGGCGCTGGGGCACGAATGTGTTGTTGCCAGTACAGGTGACTTCTGGAAAAACTACCCGAGAGACATTGACTTGAAACGCGACTTCGGACTCAAGGGAACTTTTTCGTTCGTGTGGCGAATGATGAAAGCTCTACCCAAGATGAAGGGGTTTGACATAGTACAACTTATCAATCCCATATTCCTGGAACTGAAGGCAGAACGCTTAGCACCATTTTACAATTATCTGCGTAAACACAACCGCAAGATTGTTATGGGGGCATTTGGCATGGACTACTATTGGGCACAGGTGAATACAGATATCCACCCGCTTCGCTACAGCGATTTCAATATAGGAGAAACTATAAGACATGACGAACCTGCAGAACTGTTCCGAAACGATGTAATCGGAACGGCAAAAGAAACTCTGTGTAAGTATGTAGCAAAAGACTGTGATGCTATAGTTGCTGGACTATACGAATATTGGGCAACATACAATGCTGTGCCAGAACTAAAGGACAAGATGACTTTCATCCCCTTTCCTATCAAGCCCAAAGAGAAAAAAACTAGCGAAGCATTCAAGATTCCTTCGAAAGTATCACTATTCATTGGAATTTCTCCAGAACGCCATTCATATAAAGGTACGGACATTCTATTGAAAGCGGCAGAAGCCGTTAAGGAAAATTATCCAGACAAAGTAAAAATAAATATCGTAGAAGGTGTGCCATTTGCACAGTATCAGAAGATTATGGAAGAGAATGATATTATTCTTGACCAGATTTATTCTTATACACCTTCCATGAACTCTTTAGAAGCTATGTCGAAAGGAATCATAGACATAGGTGGTGGAGAGCCGGAGAATTACGAAATATTGGGAGAAGACCATTTGCGACCAATTATCAATGTGCAACCGAACTATGAGAGTTGTTACCACGAAATAGAACAAATCGTACTACACCCCGAACGGATACCAGAACTAAAACGTCAGAGTATAGAGTACATAGAAAAGCATCACGACTATATAAAAGTGGCTAAACAATACGAAGAGCTATACGCCAAACTCCTCTGACACCCTTTGCAGTTGCCCAACGAAGCATCTGTCCCATCATATGGCTCTGACGATTTACACGGAATCGGTCATAGATAAATTCATCGACCTTTGAACTGCAATCAGCATTTCCATCAACCAGCATCTTTCCACTCAAAATATAACAACGGTAGAAAAGAGCTGCAAAGGCTTTCTGTTTTTCCTTTCCTTCAAGGGGCGAATTGACAATATCATCGAAGGCAACACCCAAAGTACCAATAATTTTATCAACACGCGAAGATAAGCTATCACCAGTTATACTGTCGGAATGAAGACTGATAACATGATATGGTTGTTTTGTGATATAATCAACCTTTGCATGATGCAGAAGAACACGAAGTCCCAGTTCCCAGTCATCCCACACCAAACACGATTCGTTCCATCCGCCTGAACTGCGCAAAAAATCTGTACAGAAAATCATTCCCAGGGTGTTCAGCATTGAATTAAGTATATGTACATGTGGAGCAGTAGGAACCTGGTAGTCACGTGTACGCAACTGACCATTCACATCAATACGAGTAGGAAAAAATACCACATCGGCATCTACATTCCAAGAGATAGGAAGACCAGTAAAGATGTCGTCAGAATCGAAGAAATAAATCCAACGGGTCTGACACAAAGCCAATCCTTTGTTTCGTGCAGCAGCCGCTCCAGGTTTCGGTTCTGTAACAAGAATAGTATGTTTTCGTTGCGAAACGATCTCGCTACACAATTCAAAACTACCGTCAGTACTTCCATTATCGACAAGTATCAGAGGGTATTTCTCGTCAATGCTTTCCAAGGTCTTACGGATGTAGTCCTTGCGATTATATATTGGAATAACTATCGTAATATCCATATACCACGTAACATATTATATAATATAGGAAATGGATTGGCATGATGATGAACGAGATAGAAGCCAGCTTCTTTCACACTACGCCATAAGGCTTCTGCAGTTCCGAAAAGATAATTGAATACAGCACCTTTGGTAAGTTGCATCTGTTTGTTTCCAAGAAATATCTGTCCAGTAGTATTCCTATCGGTACGTACAATTGTCATCGGATTTACCACTACGTTATACCCTGCTGTCAAGGCATCCTTTATCAGCACATCTTCTTCACCAGCACACAGATACTGGCTACCCAATCCGAAACGAGTATCAAAGAAAAGTCCTAAACCGCGACGCATAGCAATTTCAACTGAAGCCGGATAAAAACCATCGTGAAAAGCTTTCACGAACGAAGTAAGTTGAGACGGATAGGTTTTCAGAGAATTGCCTTCGTAGTCGGCTGCCGCAAAACAAACAATATCGTACGATGGATTCATCTCGAAGAAATGAATAATCTCACGAAGCGAGTCTGCTGTATATCTACAATCGTCATCGGCTATCAGCATTATGTCGCCACGAGAATGAGCAATTGCATTATTGCGATTAGCACTCAAACCTTTTCCCTCGAGAAGTGTCAGGGTGACATCAGGACGAGCCTGCAGTTCTGTAGGAATTTCATCCAGAAACTTCTTGTCAGTATATTGCATCGACACAACCCACGATACTCCTTCAGCAGATGGCAGCAACACATCGGGAATCCGACGTATTCCAGCATCTATAGTACATATAAGAACATCGAGGCACATCATGGTATCAACAGGTTTGACAATTAGAGGAAAACAAAAATGCAAAATGTAAAATATCTGCAGTTGCACTTATCTTACATTTTGCATTGTTTAAAATTTTGTTGCTAAAAAGGATTACTTCAAAAGCATGTCTTTGAATACATCTGCAGGCTTGAAATAAGGAATCTTGTGTTCTGGAACAACAACAGATTTATTTTCCTTAATCAAACGACCGATTTTCTCCTTGCGAGTTTTAGTAGTGAATGTACCGAATCCACGAAGGAAGATGTCTTCATCTTTTGCAATAGTATCTTTAATAGTTACCATGAGAGCTTCTACTACTGTGAGAACCTTCTTGCTCTCAATACCTGTCTCGTTGCTTATCTGTGCAACAATTTCTGCTTTAGTCATATTATATGGGTTTTATTGATTTAGTGCAAAGGTAGAGATAAATAATTGAATTTAAAAACAAAATACGAAATATTTTACTTTTGGAAAGTCTCTAAAACAAAGGATTTATACAAAGTAGCACATAGATTGTCACATTGGTCTTTAAATTTGATTACATTTATTTCGTAATGACTGTTAAAAAGGGACATATAATAACTTAAAAATTGTATTTTTCACATTATATATTAAACCATAGACTAACTTTGCAGTCAAATTAGAAAAAACATAAAAGTGAAAAAGATTTTACTACTGCTTTTGCTTTGTGCAGATGTCATTTTCACCCAAGCACAGAGCAAATTTAATGTTACGGGTATAGTTGTCGATAAAAGTACAAACGAATCTGTCATTTCTGCGACAGTACGCGTTTTATCACTTCCGGATAGCACAATGGTTACTGGTGCTGCTACAGACATCAAGGGTGCGTTTAACCTGAAAAACATCAAAAAAGGTAAATACGTACTGAAGGTAACCTTTATCGGTTATAAGGACAATCTCATCAATCTTGATCTGACAAACCAGAAGGATAAGAATATCAACGTAGGCTATATTACCCTTTCAGATGACTCCCAGCTGCTGAAGGAAGCAGTCGTTTCAGCTGCTGCAGCACAAGTACAGGTGGCAGGTGACTCACTCGTATTCAATGCTTCAGCAATACGCACATCAGAAGGATCTGCTCTGGAGGAACTCGTCAAGAAACTGCCAGGTGCAGAAATCGACGATGATGGTAATATAAAAATCAACGGAAAGACTGTGAACAAAATTCTTGTGGATGGAAAAGAATTTTTCCTTAACGACAAGAATATGGCGCTGAAGAATATCCCAACAAAAATCGTTGATAAGATAAAGGCATACGACAGAAAGAGCGACCTGAGTCGTGTAACTGGTATTGACGATGGAGAAGAGGAAACTGTACTCGACTTGTCAATCAAAAAAGGTATGAATCAGGGATGGTTCGGAAATCTTGACCTTGCTCTAGGTACTCAGCGACGCTACACAGAAAAGTTGATGCTCAACCGATTTACAGACACTAAGCAGTTTACAGTGATTGGCTCAGCAAACAACATTGGAGACCGTGGTTTTGGTGGAGGAGGCGGTCGAGGTTGGGGACGAGGAGGCAATGGACTTGAAGCCCGTAAAGACCTCGGATTTAATTTTGCTACTACTTCAGAAAAGCTTGAAACTGGTGGTAACGTACGTTTCCGATATGTCGGAACAGATGTATCAAACTATTCAAGTGTTCAGAGTTTCGTAACATCAAAAGGAGCTTTCAGTCGTTCGCAGAGCTTAAACAAAACCAGCAACATATCTGTTAATATGGACTTCCGTTTCGAATGGAAGCCTGACACTATGACCAACATCATTTTCCGTCCAAGTGCCAACTACTCCAGAAACCGTGGTTACAACAGCAGTCTCTCTGCCACATTCAATACAAACCCTGATAGTTTGGGTAGCGAACCAATAAACTACGCAATAGATAACATTGATAATACAAGCAGTATTTACAACTTTATCGTCAATGCTAACCAAACCTATCAGCAGACATATAGCAATAGCAAGGGAGCAAATGGAGAATTACAGGCTAACAGAAAACTGAATACAGAAGGAAGAAATATCACTTTCCGTGCAACAGGAGGTTTCTCTAATTCGGAGAGCAAACAACTTTCTGCTTCAAGAATCAGCTATCGAACTCGACCAACCAACGATAACAACCGATACTACACTACACCAAACAAATCACGCAATTACTCTTTGCAAGGCACATACTCAGAACCTATAGCATATAAAACATACTTACAATTCAGTTATCGTTTCAACTACAGTTACTCAGAAAGTGACCGTAATGCTAGCGTATGGCCAGACGACCCATCAGGTGTTTACTTCACAAAACTGAGTGATGCTCTTAACTCTCACCGATATGATGTAGCTGGAGCTCTCGATGAGATGATAAGAAACGGGCTCTTGCCAAATAGCGACGCAAAGACTCGAGGCAAAGCAGACAGTCTTTCACAATATTCTGAATACAGAAATTTCAACCACACCATAGGACTGAGTTTCCGAAAGGTGACTGATCAGGCAAATTTCAGCGTAGGAATTGACCTGCTGCCCCAGCACTCTACACTCGACTACAATTATATGGGAAAAGATTATCCAGTCGTAACACGTAACATTTTTAATGTAGCGCCACGAGTGGATTTCCGTTACCAGTTTGACAAGCAGACTCAGTTGCGTGCAAATTATTGGGCACGTACCACACAACCATCAATGACAAACCTGCTTGACATCACTGATGACTCAAACCCTCTGAACATAACAAAAGGTAACCCAGGACTGAAGTCTTCACTCAACCATAACTTACGTCTTAATTTCAACACATACAATGCAGAACTGCAACAGGGTATATTCTCGTTTGGAGGTATAAACTTCACACAAAACGCCATTTCAAACCGTACTTGGTATAATGAAGAAACCGGTGTACGCACTACAAGACCGGAGAATATCAACGGAAACTGGAGCACTTACGCAGGATTTGGTTACAACCGCGGACTGGGAGAAAAGAAATACTTCACTGTAAACACCTTTACTGCACTTAACTACAACCATCAGGTAGGTTACTTAGACCCTCAAAAATATATTGAAGAAACCTCTTCAACTAAACAGTTAGGAGTCAACGAACGTTTATCATTCGGTTTCCGTAAAGATTGGTTCGAAGCAAGTGTAAACGGAAATCTCAACTATAATCATACACGCAACAACGTCGTTTCGTCAAGCAATCTTGACACATGGAACTTCAGTTACGGTGCTGAGATGAACCTGAATTTCGATAATGGCATAAGTTTCAATACCGACATCAGCATGAGCAGTCGTCGAGGTTACTCTACTGCAGCAATGAACACCAATGAATTGCTCTGGAATGCTAAATTGAGCAAATCGTTCTTGAAAGGTAATGCGTTGACAATATCAGCTGAATGGAATGATATTCTGCAGAAACGTTCAAATATCAGCCGAGTACTCACAGCTATGCAGTCTAGCGACTCTGAATACAACTCCATCTACAGTTACGGAATGATTCACGTAATCTACAAACTGAATATTTTTGGAGGAAAGAATGCTCATGGTACAGAAAATGCACAAAGAGCAGAAAACATCAGGATGGGTGGCGGACAACGCCCAGGAGGAGGTGGCCCACGACGATAATAAGCGTAGCTAACAAAGCGCCAATAGTGTCGGCATAAAAATCAAGCATTTCACAACTGCGATATCCTGTACACCCTTGTGCTACTTCCAAAAATCCGCCAAGTAGGGAAGCGAACAGACAAATCAATACTGCGAAAGTCCACCAACCAATGGTGGATTTGTTTTGCCAACGGTCTAACCACGCAGCAAAAACCAATCCTGCATATATAACGAAATGTACCCATTTGTCTATAAGAGGCACATCCTCTAATGGTGGATTATCAGGAATGGGCACCAAAGAAAGTATTACTATGACCAAAGTTGCCATAGTAAGCCATTTCCATCTTTTTAAGAACTTTTTCATCGGCGAAAAAAACTGAAGTTTACACTACCGTAGTTTCGATGATCTATAAAATAAGGATTGGCAGAAAAGTCATAATCCTTACCATGTTCCAAAATAAAAAGTCCTCCATCTACTAATACTGTGTTGTCCGCTTGATTGGTATCAGGTTTTCCCAAAACAACATCTGGCAAATCTGCTAAATTAGGCAAACTGTATGGAGGATCAGCAAAGACTATATCAAAAGTACCCCTGTTTTGCTTGACATATTTAAAAACATCGGCATGTATAGGTTTCCAAATACCTTCATTAAGTTCGTGCGCTATACGTTGCAAGAACTGCCAATGTTTGAAATCCTTCTCCACACTCACTACCCTACTACATCCACGACTAGCAAATTCGAGTCCAATACTGCCTGTGCCAGCAAAGAGGTCGAGTGCAGTAGGTGCCTCATTAAAATCTACATAGTTATTTTCAAGGATATTAAACAGACCCTCTTTGGCAAAGTCTGTTGTCGGTCTTGCCTTGAAGTTGGTAGGCGTAGGAAAATGTCGTCCTTTATATCGTCCTCTGATTATCCTCATTAAAAACCACAGATTAGCAATGTTTGCAAGTCATAAGGAATAGATGCATCACCACCAGTAATAGAATTTCGGAACTCTTCTTTACAATCCACTATGCTCACATCTTTCACAAAACCACGCGCCTTAGAATGTAAGTCTTTTTCCTTACCTGTATTACCTATTATCAGTAAAGAATCATCTACCTGACTGAATTTCAATTGTTGCATCATGTTCAAAATGTAATACACACAGTCGTCAACAGATGTTATTTGGAATGTGTTAAAACAACGCATCATACCATTACTGAATGCATACAAGGTGAGTTCATGTTCAAGAACATATGCATACAGCTTGTTCTTACGGCTTGATTTATCTTTATTACCGATATGTTCGATGATAGTACTAAGCGACGCATAGAAACGAGCTTGTGGGAAATCATCTATCAGAAGTTGATAGATATTTTTTGATATACCAAAGATAACAGCAATTCCCCATCTATTCAATACGTTATAACTAATATGAGTTTGGTCAGAATCGGGGAAGTTGAATTCGTATATGGTTTCTACATCCTCTGGATCAAAATCTTCGACAGGAACACAAGTGGTATGAGGTGTAACTATCATTACGTTAACACGTTGGTAGTTTTCCTTCAACTCGGGTTCTCTCATCAGAGCATCCTTAAGATTTGCAGCCAGAGAAATGGTCGGTTGCACATCTATCTTCTTATACTCAAAAGCCTTCTTGTCGTCAGGGCTATAAGTACAAAAAGAAAGTCCATTCGTAGAAATGCGAATGGACAAACTTTTATTTAAAACTTTGTCGTTATTCATTTAAAACGTATTATTCCCAGTTACCAGCCATCTTATTGCTTGGGTCTGACAAGTCACCGATACGCAAGCCGTACCATTCACCCTCAGTATCGTCTTCGTTATCAAACATAAGCTCAGCATGGTTCTTGTGGAGTTTCTTCAGTTCAGCCTTCAAATTTCTAATCTTCTTTTCGTTCATGCCATCAAGATAATCGTCGATACGAGCACGGAACTCAACAAGATTTTCCCATTCGTTTGACTTCATATTGAACTGATCTTTCTTTCTCAGCTGAATAGTTCCCTGATATACAGTGTCAATAGGATGTTCTGTGTCGTAAACAGCCTTAACAGTAAAGAAAGTGCCATCTGCAGGACGACCTACTGGAACAATCTTCAAAGAGTCTGGACAAGGAATGTTAAGCTTTTCAGCAGCAGTCATCCAAATTGTATCACGCTTTATAATACCCAAACGTACTGCTTCACGTTCTGTCATACCAGCCTCGAGCTGATCATCAGTGAGTTCACCTTCCTTGATTACCTTATCAACAGTTTTTCCTGTCTTAACGTAGTCAATCAGAGAATCCAATGTACCACAATAATAGCCGAAAGTCATGCGATACTGCTCTTCTGCATCACGGATTTGCATTAGGCGTGCGATAACGAGTTTTTCGCGAGCTGCTTTCTCTTCATCAAACTCAATGTCACTATAAATACTAGAGTAACAAGCATAGCAAAGTCCAAGGACGAGGACTGCAAGAATGCCATTAATAACTTTTTTGTTCATGATATTGTATTATGTAAAGTTAAAATCACTAATTTTGCAAGACAATTTACGAGAATACGCAAATTTCGTGTGCCAAAGGTACGAGTAAGCGAGAAAAATACAAAATAAATAAAGGATTTTTTCGAAAAAAGATGCTAAAAGACTTCTTTCAGAAACTAATAATAGAGAAATTTGGACATCAGCCTACACCACAACAGGCAGAAGTAATAGGTATGCTAACCGACTTTTTGTTGTCAGAAAATCGCGAATCAGTATTCATCCTTCGAGGTTATGCTGGTACGGGCAAGACATCCCTAATAAGCGCTTTGGTCAGAAGTTTGGACGAACTGAAACGCGAATGCGTGCTCATTGCTCCAACAGGCAGAGCCGCAAAAGTATTTTCCACCTATTCCGACCACCCTGCCTATACCATACACAAGAGAATTTACAGACAGAAGAGCATAGATCAGGATTCTATTTTCACGTTGAATTACAACATGAAAGCTAACCTATTGTTTATCTGTGATGAGGCATCAATGATTAGCAATCAGACCGGAGGTGATGCAATCTACGGAACAGGCATGCTTTTAGACGATCTTATTCATTTTGTATATAATGGTAAGGGATGTCGTTTGATACTCATGGGCGACACAGCTCAGTTACCACCAGTAGGCGATGAGGAAAGTCCAGCTCTGCAAGACGATGTAATTCGTAGTTATGGTATAGATGTGGAAAGTTACACTATAACACAGGTTGTGCGCCAAACAGAACAATCAGGCATACTATGGAATGCCACTCATCTGCGTACACTTATGCAGCAGGAGGAGTATTTCTCCCTACCACAACTGCGTCTGAAAGGTTTTCCTGACGTGCATAACATATCCGGAAACGAACTGATAGAAACCCTTGAAGAATGCTATAGACGCGACGGACATGACCAAACAATAGTCATAACCCGTAGCAACAAACGTGCTAATATTTACAACAACGGAATACGTAATCAGATTCTTTGGCGCGAAGAACAGATTTCATCGGGAGATATGCTGATGATTGCCCGTAATAATTATTTCTGGACAGAGGGACAAATTGATGCTCCAGAATTCATAGCAAATGGCGATATGGTCAAAGTGGAACGAATCCGCAATGAACGAGAATTCTATGGTTTTCACTTTATTGATGCCGAGCTATCATTTCCCGACTACGATGACTTCACGCTCTACTGCACCATACTGCTTGATGCTCTTCAGGCAGAAGCTCCTTCGCTTACTTATGAGCAACAGCACGAACTATACAACAAGGTAATGGAGGATTATGCCGATTTGCGCACAAAAAAAGAACGGCTTGAAGCACTGAAGAAAGACCCTTATTATAACGCTCTTCAAGTGAAATATGCTTATGCCATAACTTGTCATAAGGCTCAGGGCGGACAATGGGCAAACACTTTTATTGATCAAGGATACATGACCGATGATATGCTCACTCCAGATTATTTCCGTTGGCTTTACACAGCGATTACACGTACTACCGAGAATCTGTACTTGGTGAATTGGAAGAATGAGCAAATTATGCAATAATCATTATTTGCTACTGAAAAGTGGTAATTTCAAGATAGAAATATCTAACTTTGCACCATCAAAACAAGAAAACCATCGTGGACAAGGTTATAATTACAAACAATGTATGTCAGCAACTGACAGAAGTGCTTAGAGAAATAAAGCACGACCGTCTTTTCCTTCTTTGCGACACAACCACCTACAGTCTTTGTTACCCTACTATCAAAGATGTAGAGGGAATTTCTGAAGCAACACATATTATCATCGGGGCAACCGACACCCATAAGAATCTCGATACTATTGCAAAAGTATGGACAGAAATGGGGAACGGAGGCGGCACTCGCCACTCACTTATGATTAACCTCGGAGGCGGAATGGTTACTGACCTTGGAGGTTTTGCTGCAAGCACATTCAAACGCGGCATTCCTTTTATAAACATTCCCACTACCCTGCTATCAATGGTTGATGCAAGTGTCGGAGGCAAGACGGGAATCAATTTCAACGGACTAAAAAACGAAATCGGAGTATTCAACCAACCGACAACAGTTCTTATCGACACACAATTCCTGCGAACACTCGACCACCAGAACATATGTTCCGGATATGCAGAGATGCTCAAACACGGACTTATTTCTGATATAAAGACTTATGCAGAACTACTTTCGTTTGACCTGAACAATGTTGACTACGCACACCTAGCACAAATGGTAGCCACAAGTGTAGAAGTGAAGGAACGCATTGTTGCAGAAGATCCGCAGGAACACGGAATACGCAAGGCTCTCAATTTAGGTCACACCATTGGTCATGCTTTTGAAAGTTTTGCCCTACAATTCGAGGATAAACCAGAGAATTCTCGAGGCATCCATCCTGTTCTGCATGGATATGCAGTAGCTTGGGGACTGATTTGCGAACTCTATCTCTCATGTATTAAGACTGGTTTTCCAACCGACACAATGCGTCAAACTGTTCAGTTTATCAAGGATTCGTACGGCACATTGGACATCACCTGCGATGACTACCCACAACTCTTCGAACTGATGACCCATGACAAGAAAAACACAGCGGGTACAATCAACTTCACATTGCTTGGCAGCATAGGTGATATTCGTATAAACCAGACAGCCACAAAAGGAGAAATCTACGAAATGTTGGACTTCTTCAGAGAAGGATAATATAAACGAAAGACAAACAATGAAGGCTTCGGAATCCGAAGCCTTCATTGTTTATTTAACGATAACAAAACCACCTTGGTCAGGCATAGAAACTTTCACCTTTGCAGGATTACTGATTTTCAACTCCGACTTTTGTGGTTCGCGATTTTTCAAATTATCACTATAGAGAGCAGCAGTGCTTCCTTTTGTAAGCATAGGAAGTGAGATAGTCATATTGAGAGTTTTGCCTGTTGCGTTATTTCCTGCTATATACCAAGTTTGTCCACTACGACGAGCAAGAACGCAATATTTACCAGGATAGCCATCAACAAAAACAGTTTCATCCCATACTGTAGGTACCTGCTTAAGGAATTCCATACAGAGAACTGGCGCAATAGCTCCGGGAGCGTTGTAATCGTACTTTTTATCTGGAACAATTGTTGGATTCAGGTTTTCTGGAGCAATGGCAAAGTTCTGAATAGGATTTTGGAAAAGAACCGTAGTTGCCAACTCGTGACAATCAGTAGTCTTACGAGTATTTCCTCCTTTGTTTCCACGATAAATATGACGATTCATAAAACAACCTCCAAACTCCATACTTGCAACTGTATTGCGACAGAATGGATGAAGAGCAGTATTCTGAGCCTCTACATCACAAAAATGCTGACTGAAATAAAGGTTCTCACTAGCCAACACTGCCTCACTACCCACATAGTTCGGATACATTCGTTCCCAACCTCGTGGAAGTGTACATCCGTGGAAGATAACCATAAGTCCGAAATCGTCTGCATCGCTCAGAATCTGTTCATAGATTCGCATAGTCTCCTGTTTGTCGCCTCCGAAGAAATCGACTTTTATACCCTTAACACCTATTTCCTGCATCCACTTCATATATTGTTTGCGGGCAATCGCGTCGCACATCACGTTGATAGGACTCTGCGTGATGTCGTTCCACCAACCGCTTGAACTGTACCAAAGGAATACCTCAACACCTTGAGAGCGTGCATAGCGAACAAGGTCTGCAGTACCATCAAGCCCCATATTTACATCCCATCCGCAATCTACCAAAGTGTATGGATAACCCATAGCCTTTGCCAAATCAACATATTTATGTAAATCGGAAGTACAAATAGAATTATCCTGCCAAACAATCCATGACCAAGTACTCTTTCCATATTTATAATTATGTGAAGACTTAAAACGAGGTTCTACAAAATCCCATGCAACAGTTGTTTCAACGATTGGTTTCAGATTGTCGCCCACAGTAATTGTGCGCCAAGGAGTTGTTCCAGGTAAAGCGAATGCAGGCTCAGGGGTGCCGTTACCGTTATTTTCCTCAGTCATAGGGAATTCAACTGTGTAGAGTCCGTCGCCCTTCATGTCTGACAGACGGCAACCGCAGTAGCGGCTATCATTGCCTGTTTCTGAAATAAGCACCCATCCTTCCTTGCCGGCACCCCCCGGATTCAGGTGGAAAAGGCACGGGAAAGTATAGCCGTGACCATACTTAGAACGAGTCTGCATCGGTTCGTCGAAGAGATATTCCTCCTCATAACTTGGTTTAGTCCCTTTCCAACCAATCATAGCATCCGACTGCGGAGAAAGGAAAGTCTTTGTGCCGGCAGGCAGGTCGAAACCTGTAGCCTCCTTCATAATGCGGATAGAGTACTTCTGTCCATTCGTCTTATCCTTAAGATTTGGAATACGATAACGAAAAGCTACATCATTATTGCTTACCATAAACTCCACTTCGAATCGGTGTCCATGTTTGTTTTGTAAGGTAACAATCAGTTGATTGGCATTTACATGTATATTACTCTTTTTTATAGTAGGCACAGAATAATCGTATTCCTTATGTGCTACAACAGACTTTTCGAAGGAAATATTCTGTGTAAAGTCACCTACATTTGCTACAAATCCAAGAGGCGAATTTTCTATTACTTTATTTCCGATAAAATCGACAGAATATACAGGTTTATCAGCGATAAAATCAAAATTCACTCTTAATCGAGAATCGGGACTTGAAACTGCAGCCACAGGTTCGGCAAACATCGTTGCTCCATTAATAAACAGACATGTAAAAAAAGATGTCAGCAATCGCATTGTTTTCATAGAATAATATTTTATTTGTTAATATTTTCAGCCATTTTATCGACAGGTGCATCTTGTGATTGGGGATCAGCAAGTACATCACTGAAAGCCTCTATGGCAGTTTTTGCCTTCGCTATAGCCTCGTCCATCGTACAGTTTTCCAGTTTACCGCCTGCTGCATTGAAGTGTCCGCCACCATTAAAGAACTGCTCAGCCATATCGCGTGCAGACACATCATCATAAGAACGTATCGACACCCAGATAATTGGGTGCTCGAGGTCTTCGCGCAAAGAAATCGATAATTTTTGTCCTCGAATCTGAAGCGGCATATTTACCACGCCTTCCATATCACCCTTTAGATACTTAAAAGTCCTCAATTCATCAGCTGTCAGACTGTATATTGACGCATGATATTCAGGTAAAACAAGGAGCTTTTGGTAGAGCACATAACCCATAAGGCGGAAACGTTCAGCTGTAAAATTGTTATTAATATTCCGTACTATACGGTCTTTATCTATTCCTTTACGCAGCAGTTCTGCAATGATATTGAACACATCAGGATCGTTGCTATTATAGGAAAAACCACCAGTGTCAGTATACATACCAGCATAAATATCTTCCGCAGCAGCCCTCGATAGTTGAGACACCTGGTCGATAGCGATAAATACACGGAACAGAAGTTCACAAGTACTGCTACTATCTGGAAACGAAAGAAGCAAGTCTGCTAGTTTCTTGTCAGGATTCAAGTGGTGGTCGAAAACGATTTTCTTAGCACGCCTCAGTCCCTTCACCACTCTACCCATTTCATCGCCAAGTCGGGATGCCTCGCAGAGGTCGAGCACAACGATAAGATCGGCCATATTCAGCAAATTATACGACAAAGCCTTCTGTTTTTCAAATAGCACGATTTGATCAGCCCCATTCATCCACTTAAGAAAATCCGGAAAGAAGTTAGGAACGATAACTGTAGCCTGCTTACCTTTCTTCTTCAGATACTCCCACATAGCTAGAGCTGAACCTATAGCATCGCCGTCGGGCGAGTAATGAGTTACCACCACAACATTCTTGCATTGGTCGAGCATTCGACGCACAGCCACTGCGTCCTGAGCTGAAATCTTTGTTTTTATCGCCATCTTTTCAGAGAAATATGCGCGAAGATACAAATTATTATTTATAATACAAAAATTTTTTAAAGTACCACCAAGCTATTTACCCATGACTCATTATTAAAATATATGAATTTTATATGATATAAGGTAGAAAATGACTACCTTTGCTGCAAAATTCACAAATGGCATGAAAAAGCAATATCTCATCTTTGGAATTATCATCGCACTGCTGTTGGCAGGTCTGGGGTATGTGGCATATATGCTACAGGAGCAGAAGAGTGCAAACGAAGAACTGCAGGAATTGGCAGAATTGGACAAATTGGAGATGGAAGACCAGTACAGGCAATTCGATATACAATACGGTGAGCTGCAGAAACAACTGAAAAACGACTCGCTCATTGCTCAGATAGAAGAGGAGCGTCGCCACACTCAGGAACTACTGGAGGAACTGCAACGCACTAAGGCTACTGATGCAGCTGATATTACCAGACTGAAGAAGGAGATTTCTTCTCTGCGAAAGGTATTGCAGAGCTATATTATGCAGGTGGACTCACTTAATCGCCTGAACGAGACTCTTGTTGCTGAGAACACAGAGATGAAGGAAAAAGTTGTGGAACAGAATACACAGATTTCGAACCTTAGAACTGAAGCCTCAACACTTAAGGACAAGGTGGACATAGCTGCTCAACTGGACGCTACCGGCTTTTGGGTGACACCAAAGAATAAGCGTAGCAAGGATGAGAAGAAAGCTAAGAACGTGAAGAAACTGGCATTCGGTTTCACAATCGTAAAGAACGTAACAGCCAAGAACGGAGAGCGCGTCATTTATGCTCGCATTTTAAAGCCAGACAATTCCGTACTCGGAAACAAGGGAACCTTCAGTTATGAGAACACTTCACTCGAATATACCGAGAAGAAATACATTGACTATAATGGTGAGGAACAATCCATTACGATGTATAGCGATGTAGAGGAATTTATCGGAGAAGGTACATACAAAGTATTTATTTTCTGCGACAAACAGATGATTGGACAGACTTCTTTTACCCTGAAATAAAAAACACAAAAAAGATATGTTAGTTTCACCATCACTGCTGGCTGCCGACTTTGCAAACCTGCAGAAAGATATAGAAATGATAAACCGCTCGGATGCCGACTGGTTGCATCTTGACGTGATGGACGGAGTATTCGTGCCAAACATCAGTTTCGGGTTCCCCGTACTCGAAGCTGTGGCAAAGTACTGCAAGAAGCCACTCGATGTGCACCTGATGATTGTTGAACCAGAGAAGTTCATCAAGCAAGTGCAGGCTCTTGGAGCATACATGATGAATGTACACATCGAGGCTTGCCGTCACTTGCATCGCACCATTGCTGAGATACACGAAGCAGGCATGAAGGCTGCTGTAACACTGAATCCTCACACTCCTGTATGTCTTCTGGAAGATATCATCAGGGACCTCGACATGGTGCTTATCATGACTGTAAACCCAGGATTCGGAGGACAAGCATTTATTGAGCACTCACTCGACAAAGTCCGTATGCTCAAAGAGATGATACAGCGCACAGGATCAAAAGCACTCATCGAGGTTGACGGAGGAGTAAATGCAAAGACTGCCCCAAGACTTGCAGAAGCTGGAGTTGATGTACTTGTTGCAGGCAGCTTTGTATTCGGAGCTGAAAAACCCGAAGAGCGAATCAAAACACTGAAAAGTTTATGAAACTGAAATTATACGCAATTCTCTCTGTAATAATAATGATAGCGGCTGTGTCATCGTGCAAAAACGGTGAGACATACGCAAAAATGAAAGAAAAAGAACGCGACGCTATAGATCGTTTTATAGCTTCTAACAAATTCGTAGGTTATATCAACGTAATCAGCGAAGAGACATTCAAGAATCAAGGAGAGACAACAAATGTAAATAACCACGAGTTCGTACGTTTTAACTCGGATGGCATCTACATGCAGATAGTACGCAAGGGGTCTGGACAGACCATGATTGAGATGGCAAAGGAACAGCCCGACAGCACTATCACCAAAACTATATGTTGCCGTTTCTTCGAATACGACATACAAAATGGTGACACAACTTGCTCAAACATATACCAGACACAGAACGCATTTGTGGATAAAATGCAGTGTACATACACCAGACTGGGACGCAGTTACACAGCATCGTTCACCGAAGGTAGAATGAAAACATTCTACGCATCATCGTCTGTCGTGCCAAAGGGTTGGCTAAAACCTCTTGACTACATTCGTCTGGCAAAAACTGAGGGCGCAGGCGAAGTGGCAAAAGTACGTGTTATCGTTCCTCACTCATCAGGAACAGCTAATGCCGGCACATACGTAAAACCATTCTACTACGAAATTACATATCAATTGGGAAAATAAAAAATATCAACATGTCATTAATTAAATCAATTTCAGGAATCCGCGGAACAATAGGTGGAAGAGCAGGAGAAGGACTAAACCCGCTCGACATCGTAAAGTTTACTAGTGCTTATGCTACTCTGATGCATCGCAAGGGAGGAAACAAAAGCAATAAGATTGTAGTTGGTAGAGACGCACGCATCTCAGGCGAGATGGTTAAGAACGTCGTTTGCGGAACACTCATGGGTATGGGGTTCGACGTGGTCAACATAGGACTTGCATCCACTCCTACAACAGAAATAGCTGTAACGATGGAAGGTGCCTGCGGAGGTATCATCATCACTGCAAGTCACAACCCACGTCATTGGAATGCGCTGAAACTACTTAACAGCAACGGAGAATTCCTTAATGCCGCAGAAGGCAACGAAGTACTCAAGATTGCAGAGGAGGAAGACTTCGACTTTGCTGATGTTGACAATCTTGGAAAATACAAAGAAGACAATACATACGACCAGAAACACATCGACCTGGTACTCGGACTCGACCTCGTAGATGTACCAGCTATCAAAGCCGCAGGTTTCAAGGTTGCTTTCGATTCAATCAATTCTGTAGGAGGTATCATTCTGCCAAAACTACTGAAGGCACTGGGAGTTGAAGACGTCACACCACTCTATAGCGAACCAACAGGCGATTTCCAACATAACCCAGAACCACTGGAGAAGAATCTTTCCGACATCATGAATCTGATGAAGAAAGGAGGAAAGGACGTAGCATTCGTCGTTGACCCAGACGTTGACCGTTTGGCATTCATCTGCGAAGACGGCAAAATGTACGGCGAAGAATATACACTCGTTACAGTCGCTGACTACATTCTGAGTCACACACCAGGCAATACAGTCAGCAACCTCTCTTCTACACGAGCTCTGCGCGACGTCACTGAGAAATATGGTATGCAATACAATGCTGCAGCCGTAGGTGAAGTAAACGTAGTAACCAAGATGAAGGAAACAAACACTGTCATTGGTGGCGAAGGCAATGGTGGAGTAATATACCCAGCTGCACACTACGGAAGAGACGCTTTGGTTGGCATCGCACTCTTCCTTTCACACCTCGCTCACCAACGTCAGGCAAAACCAGGACTTACTGTAAGCCAGTTACGTGCTACATATCCTAACTATTTTATTGCAAAGAATCGCATCGACCTGCAACCATCAACTGATGTAGATGCAATTCTGAATAAAGTAAAGGAAATGTACACAGGCAAACCAGGCATCGCAGTAAACGACATAGACGGTGTGAAGATTGACTTCCCAGAGAAGTGGGTACACCTGCGCAAATCGAACACAGAACCAATCATCCGTGTTTATTCAGAAGCTGCAACAATGGATGCTGCTGATAAGATTGGTAAAGAAATCATGGACATCGTTTACGCCATGCAGTAAGCATCCAAGTCCTGCCCACAAAGGATTAGCCTCTTTAAAATCCACTTGAACTAAATTTAAAATAAAATGGTGTGTCAGAGCAACTGGCACACCATTTATTTTATTTCTCTCTGTATTTCTCCTCAAGTCCGCTATTGATTATATCATAAACGTGCTGCATGAGGTCTTTTGTGTTCATCTTCTTATACTCATCAGGACTTATAGGGTGATGAATCTTCATGTGAAGTGCCCCCTGACTGACACTATAATCATTGCGTGAGAAAGTTTCAAACGAGCCGTTTATGGTTATCGGTACGATTGGCAAGCCAATCTCGCTTGCCAACATAAAAGCTCCTCGCTTAAACGGATTCATCTTACCATCGTGGGTACGTGTTCCTTCAGGGAAAATTGTCATAGATGTGCCCTGTTGCAAAGTCTTCTCTGCCTGACGCACAGCATGCATAATACTTGCACGGCTATCGCCTACGAATATCTGTTCGCTACGTGCACAAGCAATGCCTACAAAAGGAATCTTACGAAGATACTCCTTCATCATCCATTTGAAACGATTGGGCAGATAGCCGTATAGCAAAAAAATATCAAAATAGCCCTGATGATTGGCAAGGAACACATAACTTTGTTTCGAATTGATAAGTTCCGTTCCTTCTAACTTCACAGAATGTAATCCTGTACGGATAGTAAAACGGCTCCACAAACGAGGTATGTACCAAGAAACATATTTAGTATCACCAAGGAAGGATGCAAAGACAACTGACAACGCCACAAGTATAGTTACAATAACAAAGAGAGGCAATGCAATCAGATATGAGTAAACCTTATATAGAACTTTCTTCACGAGATTTTTATATCACTAAAGATTTGCAAATACGGTTATTGAACACGATGTAAGGTAATAACATTAATTTCTGGCTGAGCACCAACACGAAGTGGAATTAGTCCACCAACACCGCCCGACACATTCAATACTTGGGCACCTTCCATATATATACCTAACCATTCTGGATATACCCAACTGACAGGTGACCAACCAAACAATTCAAACTGACCAGCATGAGTATGTCCAGAGAGAGTAAGTTGAATATTTGTCTTGCCAGTTATATCGTGACGCCAATGGGTTGGGTCATGGGAAAGAAGTAGCTTAAAATCGCATTCCTTTACGCCTTTCATTGCCTTATCCATACGAGCAAGTCTGGGGAAATAATCTTTTGTATAGCCATGGTTCTCTACACCTAATACATATATATAAGATTTTCCACGTTCTATCTTAACATTTTCGTTAAGCAGAAGTTTCCAACCGAAACTACGCTGATATTTAATCATCTTCTGTTTATCAGCCTTACGTTGTGAAGGAGTAAAAGAACGCTTATAAAGAGCATAGTCATGATTTCCCAAGACAGATAGAACTCCATCAGGAGCAGACAAGCCTGAGAACATTCGCTGATAGTTTGCCAGTTCGTCAGCACTTCTATTTACAATATCACCCGTAAACACAATTAAATCTGGATGTTGCTGATTGATAAGATCAACTATCTTCTGAACTTCAATTTCGTAGCCACCAGATAGAGAACCTACATGTATATCAGAAAACTGTACAATACGATATCCTTCAAAATCTGCGGGCAGATCATAGAATGATATATCTTGGTTGTGTACTTGATAACGGAATCGTCCAACAAAATATCCATAACACAGCACGAACACTATAAACAATAGGACTGTCATCCCACCAATTCTCAGGTAACGTTTTCTTGTAGGTGTCATAATACTAAATAACTACTTATCGGTTGAAATATAGTTCCTTGCCACGAATTCCATCAACTACAATTCCATCACTAAAAGCTGTGGTTCCATTGACGATGGTGCGTCGAACTCGCCAATTGAAGGTACGTTCATCCATTGGTGTCCATCCACATTTGGTAAAATATCTGCCTGAAATCACTTCCCAATTAGCATTTGGTTCCACAAGAACCAAATCTGCATAATATCCAGGACGAATAAAGCCGCGACGATCAATATGAAATAATGATGCAGGGTTATGACTCATCAACTGTGGCACACGTTCGATAGGCATAACTCCCTCATCAACCATTTCAAGCATAGAAATCAGAGAGAACTGTATCATTGGCATACCAGATGCCGCCCTCAATGCACCGCCCTCCTTTTCCGATATCATATGTGGGGCGTGGTCAGTAGCAACTACGTCAATAAGTCCACTGGTAAGCGCTTGGCGAAGAGCCTGTTTGTCTTCAGGAGTCTTGACAGATGGATTACATTTTATCTTAGTACCAAGACGATCATAATCTTCGCTTGAAAACATAAGATGAGCAATAACAGCCTCAGCCGTTATACGTTTTTCCTCCAAAGGCTTATTTTCGAATAAAGGCAATTCCATTGCTGTAGATACATGAGCTACATGTAAACGGGCTCCTGTATCCTTCGCTAACTGAACAGCCATTGAAGAAGACTGATAGCAAGCCTCAGCACTGCGAATGCGTGAATGATAGCGCACTGGAAAATCATTCTGTCCTTTATATTTCTTTTGAAAAAGTTTTATATTCTGATTGATTATATTAGTATCCTCGCAATGAGCCATAATCAACAGCGGAGAAGTACGGAAAAGTTTGTGAAGAGTGGTCTCGTTGTCAACTAGCATATTCCCTGTGCTGCTACCCATAAATACCTTTACGCCAGGTGTGCGATGAGCATCGAGCTGAGGTAACAAATCTGAATTATCATTGGTAGCTCCAAAGAAAAAACTATAGTTCACACGACTCTTATTCTTGGCGATATTAAACTTATGGTTCAACTCCTCCAGAGTTGTTGTCTGGGGAACAGTATTTGGCATATCCATATAAGATGTGACACCACCAGCAGCAGCCGTACGACTCTCACTGGCTATATCTGCCTTATGAGTTAAGCCTGGTTCACGAAAATGAACATGATCATCAATTACTCCTGGAAACAAATAAAGTCCAGTAGCATCAATCTCGTTTTCATATGTCTGAGTGGAATCATCAGTAGTGAGCACACTCTGAATCATCTCATCCTCTATAACCACAGAACCAACGAACGAGCGACCTTCGTTTACTATGGTTGCATTTCTAATTATTGTTCTCATTGGCTTTAGGATATTTTTTAAACCATCCGTCAAGTCTTAGCTTTATCACCCCAAAAAGAGCTTCACTAAAGATTCCACCACTCATTTTACTGGTTCCTTCCACACGATTCACGAACACGACAGGCACCTCTTTAATACGAAATCCACACTTATATGTTGTAAACTTCATCTCTATTTGGAAAGCATAACCCTTAAACCGAATGGCATCAAGGTCAATAGTCTCCAACACACGGCGACGATAACATTTGAATCCAGCAGTCGTATCATGTACCTTAAATCCTGTTACGAATCGAACATACTTACTCGCAAAATACGACATAAGCACACGACCCATAGGCCAGTTTACTACGTTCACTCCAGAGATATAACGTGAACCTATAGCCAAGTCGTATCCTTCATCAGCACAAGCACTATATAAGCGAGGCAAGTCTGCCGGAGCATGACTAAAATCAGCATCCATCTCGAAGATGTATTCATAGCCTTGCGCTAGTCCCCACTTGAAGCCAGTAATATATGCAGTACCAAGTCCCAATTTTCCTTCACGTTCGATAAGAAACAAACGGTCAGAGAACTCGTCCTGCATCAGGCGCTTCACAATAGTTGCAGTGCCATCAGGCGAACCATCATCTATAATTAGGATATGAAAACACTTCTCCAGCGCAAAAACTGCACGGATTATCTTTTCTGCATTTTCTTTTTCGTTGTATGTAGGTATGATTACTATGCTGTCACTTGTCTTTGTATTATCGACATTTGACAGCTGTTCTTCATCGGTTATCTTCTCGACCCCCATCTTTATTTTTACAATTTTGATGCGAATATAATGCTTTTCAATGCATTCTGCATTAAAAATTACTCATTATTTACAATTTCATCCAAGATTTTAATAGCTTCACCCATTGTTTTTACACCTTTAATTAGCAGAGAGCGGTGTTCTCCGTCTCGCAAACTTGTCTGTCGCGGGTGGAATGAAGCATACGAAATCACCTTGCCAAATGCTTCACTTTGATAATATAAGCTACTGAAATTACTTGGCAGAAAAAGAGCCATACGTCCTTGTTTCAACGACACCTTCTCTATTCCAAGTTTTCTACCTTTCCACTTAAGCAGCATAACACGGATAAGTTCCTCACCGACTTCTGGGATAGGTCCGAAACGGTCGAGCAAACGCACACGATAGCCTTCCAACTGACGTTCCTCTGTAAAACTATCCAGTTCACGATATAAAGCCATTCGTTCACCACTATTTGGAACATACTCCTCTGGAAGGAATGCAGGTATATCACTTTCTATATTTGTTTCGTCCACAAATGTATCTCCAGTCAGTTTTCCATCCTCAGTCTTTGAATCTTCAGCATACATCTCAGCGAACTCTGTTTCACGCAATTCGGCAACAGCTTCGTTCAAAATCTTCTGATATGTCTCATATCCCAAATCAGCAATAAAACCAGACTGTTCTGCTCCAAGCATATTACCTGCCCCACGAATATCCAAATCCTGCATAGCAATATGAATACCACTACCCAAATCTGCAAAGTTCTCTATGGCCTGCAGACGTCGTCGAGTATCATCGGGTAAAGCAGCTAAAGGAGGAGCAATAAGATAACAGAATGCCTTTCTGTTTCCGCGTCCCACTCTACCTCGCATCTGATGCAAGTCGCTCAGTCCGTACATATTAGCAGAATTGATTATTATTGTGTTAGCATTAGGTACATCTATCCCGTTCTCTACAATAGTAGTAGAAATCATAACGTCATAGTCGTAGTTCATAAATCCAAGAACTATCTTTTCCAATTCCTCTGGATTCATTCTGCCGTGACCTATACATATACGTGCATCTGGGACCTCCCGATGCACCATCTCTGCGATTTCGTCCAGGTTATTGATACGATTGTTCACTATAAAAACCTGCCCGTTTCTGCTCATCTCAAAGTTGATTGCTTCGGCAAACACTTCTGGTGAAAACGTATGTATTTCTGTTTGGATAGGATATCTGTTTGGAGGTGGAGTCTGAATACATGACAAATCCCTGGCTCCCATAAGTGAGAATTGTAGTGTTCGTGGAATAGGTGTAGCAGTCATCGTCAGAGTATCGACATTCACCTTCATCTGACGAAGTTTTTCCTTTACAGCCACTCCAAATTTCTGTTCCTCATCAATTATAAGCAGACCTAAATCGTGAAATTTCACAGTCTTTCCTATCAACTTATGAGTACCAATTATAATATCCACACTTCCATTGGCAAGTCCTTCTAAGATTTCTTTTTGTTGCTTTGCTGTGCGTGCACGGCTTAGATATTCTATTTTTACAGGAAAATCTTTAAGACGCTTAGAGAAAGTCTGAAAATGTTGATATGCCAAAACCGTTGTCGGAACCAATACAGCTACTTGTTTTCCGTCTGTTGCGGCTTTAAAAGCTGCACGCACAGCCACCTCAGTCTTTCCAAATCCCACATCTCCACAAACAAGACGATCCATAGGTCTTTGTTTCTCCATATCAGCCTTCACCTCATTCGTAGCTTTCAACTGGTCTGGAGTATCCTCATATACGAAACTGGCCTCTAGAGCATGTTGCAAATACCCATCGGGACTATACGCAAATCCTTTTTCTTTTCTACGTTGAGCATATAATTTTATCAAATCACGGGCAATATCTTTTACCTTTGTCTTCACACGCTCCTTCACACGTTCCCATGCGCCACTACCAAGTTTGCTTACACGAGGAGGCTCCCCTTCTTTTCCTTTGTATTTAGACACCTTATGCAAAGCATGAATGCTAACATATATGGTACCGCCACCCTGATAAGCGATTTTTATTTTCTCAACCATCACACCATTCTCCGGCACGCGGACAAGTCCACCAAACTGGCCAATTCCATGATCTATATGCACAACATAATCACCTATCTCGAACTGTTGAATCTCTTTCAGAGTCAGAGCTACCTTACCCTTACGAGCCAGACTTGACTTTAGACTATATTTATGGAAGCGGTCAAATATCTGATGGTCAGTGAAGAAACATTGTTTTAGGCTCTCATCTATATAACCTTCATGAATAGCCTTGTTTACAGGAGAGAAAACAATCTCATCAGCCTCAGTCTTCGACATCTCATCGAATATATCCCTAAGACGTTCCATCTGTTTCTCCGAATCAGCAAAGATGTTTATCTTGTATCCCTCACCCTGCAAACGCAAGAACTCTTCTTTTATCATATCGAAGTTCTTATGGAATTGCGGCTGAGGTAAAGTATGGAACTGTATATCTCCTTGTGACTTTAATTCTACAATTTTGTAATCAGATAAATTCCTCACCAATTCTTCACCACGAATCATAATATGATCGCGATTCATGTCAGTATTCTGTTCTGCATTTTCTCCAAGTGAGCTCTGCGCCTGACGCGAAAAGCCCTCTTCATAAATCTGCGTCACTTTATCACAAACATATACTACATCATGACATACAAAAACAGAATTCTTTGGTAAGAAATTTAAAAAAGAAACATACTCCGCACCATCATTCACAATCTCAGGAACCACAGTCATGCTATCCACTTTATCCTTTGATAACTGAGACTGAACATCAAAAGTACGGATACTATCTACATCATCACCAAAGAAATCAATACGATATGGCATCTCAGACGAGAAAGAATAGATATCCACAATACTACCACGCACAGCAAACTGACCAGGTTCATAGACATAATCAGCATGTTGCATTCCCAAGTCAAATAGGTGTTTTTCCAAATCGTTAAGATCTACAGAATCTCCAACCGAAATCCGTATGGTATTATCTGTAAGAACCTTCTCAGATACAACCTTCTCAGATATAGCATCTGGATAAGTCACTATAAAGAGACCATTCCCATTATCAACATTCTGCAAACGAGTCAGAACTTCTGTACGAAGAATCTCATTAGCTGCATCTTTCTGATTATATTTTATAGCACGACGATATGAAGACGGGTAGAAAAGCACTTGGGAATCACCAAGCAGTTGTAATAAATCGTTATAGAAATAACCAGCTTCATCTTGATCATCTAACACAAACAACCACACCCCGTCTTTTATGATTCCAGCAAACAACATTGCAGTTGACGAACCTTTAAGTCCGCCAACCTGCACTCTTTTAATCTTTGTGTTACTTAACTGTTTTTGAAAAGCCTTCGCTTCATTACCAGAAGCAATCTGCTTAAGAAGAATGTCTATATGCACGAGCAAAAAGTTGTACAAAGAACACTGCATCCCTACTTGGAGTCAGCAACTTCTCTGATTTCATTTTAATTACTCGGGATTTTCCCTGATCCGCTGTTTGATACGGCTGAGAAAGAAATACAGAAGTAGAATTTACCATAGGCATACATTTTATTGGTTCTATACTTCTTTAAACGCAGCCAATCCTAATTTATTATATTATTTAGCTTTTTTAATTTTTACACCTTCATTTTTCTTTTCGAACATCCATTTTTGAACATACTCTATCCATTCTGCTGCAGAGTGAAAACCATCTTCCTTCTCCATATCCGCACAAAAAGTTACGTAATATTTTAGAGTATTTTGTTTATCTAACTTCAGTACACACATATACTGTAGTTCGTCTTCAGCAACATCAGCTAAATACTTCTCTGGCACATATACAGCAAGTCCGACAGCCTCGGGTGCATACAATTCCTTCTTTCCATAATCTGGGAAATCTTTTCCCCAGGACACGGTCAACCCATTCTTTTTCACCCATCCAAATGGTTCCTGACCAACCTTCTGTACACCTGTACACATTTGCCATCCCACCAAAGGTCCATTACTAATCACCTGCACTTCAACCTCTCTATGTCCAGCATAAAGAATGTAACGGGTCTTAATATTATTTCCATTCCATCCCATATCCTTCATCTCCACAATAGTACGCAACGGACCATAAGCAATAATACGTTCACCTCTAATCTTCACATTTTCTACAAGCACTGGACTGCCATTTTTAAATTCTCTAAGAGTACCACAGCCCATACTGCCTCCTGCCCATAACACATCATTTCCCAGTCCTTCATCCAGATCCTTCTGCACACTATAGAAATGAGTTCTCTCCAATTCAAGTCCTTGCTTTCGCTTGCCATACAAATCTATATTTTGTCTATTATCAAAATACACACGATAAGCTGTCAGTTCACTTTCAAACTCAGCACCGTGAGGAAATACATCTTTAAACAAATAACTATCACCAGCAGCCTCTATATTGTTTATTGTTGGGTATTTACCATACTTATCGTTTAACCCCATATTAGCATACACCCTTGCTGGATATACCTTCTGTTCACCCTCAGAACGAAGGCAGACATTATATTTGTTTTCAATACCGCCATCAACATCTGCAAGAAAAACCAACTCATCTGGACATAGGTCACCATTCATATCATCCAACTGACATGGCACTTCTATTCCGTTAAGTGTAACTACAGCTGATTTCACAGCAAATTTCAATTCTCTCAAATCTACCACAACAGGGTAATCCTTGACAGATTTCTGTTTCGTGTTACTGACATTAATCTTAAAACTCTCTTCACTCGCATTTGCGCAAATACACATTGCAAGCAAGGCAAAACTTACAAACTTTTTCATAGCTTTTAGTATTTTCCTGCAAAGATAAGAAAAATTCGTACCTTTGCATCCGAATCAAAGAATTTTTATTTCTGTATAATTCCACAATGGCTATACAACATCTGCTTCAAGGCAAGACTGCCACATATTTCACCCTCGGTTGCAAACTGAATTTTGCCGAAACCGCATCTATTGCACAAAAACTTCAAGAATTCGGAGTTCGCAAAGCTAGCAAGGGGGAAATTGCTGATATATGTATCGTTAACACATGTTCCGTAACCGAGGTAGCAGATCACAAGTGTCGTCAATCTATACACCGTCTAATTAGGAACAACCCTGGCTCATACGTTGTGGTTACAGGTTGTTATGCAGAATTAAAACCACAAGAAATAGCATCAATCCCAGGAGTTGGTCTTGTAATAGGAACAAAAGATAAAGGCTATATTATTGATAAGATAATTGAAAACTTCACAAATCACGAACTCTCTGAAAAATCAATTGAAACAAATACGACTGACAACCCAACTATATCATCTGAACAATTCTTCCCTTCATGTTCTCGTGGCGACCGCACACGCTTTTTTCTAAAAGTACAGGATGGTTGCAATTACTTTTGTACTTATTGCACCATTCCATTTGCTCGAGGTCGTTCTCGCAACGGCAGCATAGTATCATTAGTTAAACAGGCAAATGAGGTTGTTGCTGAAGGTGGCAAAGAAATTGTAATTACAGGAGTGAACATAGGAGATTTTGGAAGGTCAACAAACGAAACATTTCTCGACCTGATAAAAGCATTAGATAAAGTAGAAGGTATAGAACGATACAGAATATCAAGTATCGAACCCAATTTGCTTACAGAAGAGATTATTGACTTCTGCGCATCTTCCAGACATTTCATGCCACATTTCCACATTCCTCTTCAATCAGGATCGGACAAAGTATTACGACTGATGCATCGTCACTATGACACAGCATTATTCCGCAACAGGATTGATTATATCCGACAATCTATGCCTGATGCATTTATTGGAGTAGATGTTATTGTAGGCACACGTGGAGAAACGGAAGAATTGTTTAACGAATCACTGCAGTTTATCGAATCACTTCCAATTACCCAACTACATGTTTTTTCCTATTCTGAGCGTCCAGGTACAAAGGCTTTGGAAATTCCCCATATTGTTAGTCCACAGGAAAAACATGAACGCAGTCAACAACTCATCAGCCTTTCTGAACAGAAACTGAAAGCATTCTACCAATTACAAATTGGCAGTACGCGACCAGTACTTTTTGAACACGCGCCAAAAGGCAAACCAATGCATGGGTTTACCGACAACTATATTCGCGTTGAAACACAAAACGACATAAAATTGGACAATAGAATTACAAAAGTAAGACTCGGAGATTTCAACACTAAAGGAGATGCTCTGAAAGCTACCGATTTTTCATCATTTTAGCACACACATATTACAAAATAGCTCAAGTTAACTCTTTTTAACGTCTGCGTTAAATCTATATAACATAAAAAAATCTAATTTTGCGTCCCCAAGAAGGGTAAACTATGCCCTGATAATAGAGGAATAATTGTGGATGAACTGTACTATACATTATATATAATATATAAAGCAGCCTTAACCTACATTCACACAAAACAAAGAAGTCTAACTAATACTAAAACATATTATTACTAACTTATAATCATGAAAAAAGTACTATTAAAAGTTGCTTTCTTCGGAGCGTTATTATGCTATTCCTGCGAGAACACCTTCAAGGATATATATGGTGACGTAAAAGAAGATCAAGCACCTTCATGGCTCGGTGGTAGTATCTACTCTGAGCTACAAAGTGGCGACCACTTGGATGGCACATTTTCGACCTACTTGCGACTGATTGATGATTTAGGCTATGCCGAGATTTTGGACAAGACAGGTAGTAAAACCATCTTCCCATCCAATGATGAAGCTTTCGCACGCTTCTTTGCCAAAAACAATTGGGGAGTTTCGTCTTATGAAGATTTAACCTATTCTCAGAAGACATTACTTGTAAAATCATCCATGTTAGACAACGCCTTGCTCATTGGCATGTTATCAAATGCCAGTGCAGGAAGTACAATCGCAGAAGGCGTAGCGATGAAGCACCCAACCAACATCAATGTCATCGATACAATTAACCAAGTTAAGGTTGCATCAATGCCACAGAACAATGTTTATTGGGATTACTGGCGTCAAAACAACAAAGACATCTACAGTGTAAGCGACAAAACTACTCCAACGTTGGTACACTTCACACGTGAGCACATGGTAAAGAATAATATTACCACAACAGGAGACAATTCCGACTTCGAAATTCTCACCGGTGAAAAATATGATTCTGAAGCTAAGAATGTATTTATTTTCAACAACAAGGTAATCAAATCAGACATCACTTGTTTGAATGGATATATTCATCAGGTTAAGGATGTACTCGTACAACCCGGCAACATGGCTCAGATTATCAAAGAGCAAGCAAATACCAAGTACTGGGATCACATTTTGGATTATTACGCTACTCCATACTTTGACGCAGCCACTACACAGAGCTACAATGACTGGGTAGAACAGTATTCTGACATTGCTACTAAATACGGGTACCAGAAACATGATTCTATTTTCCAAATACGATACATGAGTTCACGCTCTCAGGGTTCAGCATTAAATGTAGATCCAAACGGAGCAAGCAAGTCAACTACTGAAATTTTACGTTTCGACCCAGGATGGAATACATACTACCCACCATCAGAATACAACACAACTGGAGACCAGAATCAATTATCAGACATTGCTGCAATGTTTGTTCCTACAGATGAAGCTGTGGAGGATTACTTCTTGCCAGGAGGTTCTGGTGAATACATTATCAATGTATATGGTAAGAAACCAAATACTAAGGCAAATCTGTTTGAGAACCTTGACAGTCTGCAAAAGGCTCGTCCTTCTATCTTGACAGCATTTGTCCGCAACCTTCAGAATGCTTCATTTGTAAGTTCTGTTCCTAGCAAATTCACTTCTTTGATGAATGATGCCAGTGAAAACCTTGGCATGAACATGGACAAACTGCAAACTAAAGAAGGAGGTTATGACATCAACATCGCCAATAATGGTGTGATTTATAAACTCAATCAAATGATTGCGCCTGACGAGTATAGCGCAGTACTTGCACCTTCATCAACATACAAGGATATGCAGGTAATGAACTGGGCTGTTCAGGATTGGCATTCCGAAGCAACTAAAAGTTACTTGTCATTAGACTACAAGTACTTCTTGCTCTCAATGAAATCCAACTACGCATTCTTCATTCCAGATGATGATGCATTTGGCTCATCAGACATTTACTATCTTGACCCAACAACTCTGGGACATACATACCCGGAAGTAATACACATCTACTATGATGCAACAAAAAAGAGTGAGCCAAGAATTCAGGCAGAAACATACAGGTATGATTTAAGCACAAATACCATTGGTTCATTAGTTGGATCTATGGATATCGGTTCTGTTAATGCACCAAACCTTCGTCTTAAGTCAGCTCTCACTGACATTCTGAACTATCACACTGTAGTGCTCAATAACGGTGACACAATTGGTATAACAACTCAGAATCACTATTACAAGACTAAGCATGGTGGAGAAGTTTACATTGACTTCAACTCTAACCCACGTACTGGAATGGAGATAAAGAGTGGTGCTGCTATTGATAACGGCATGCCATCTTCCAAACTTTATACAGGGAAAGCATCTTATTTCAGTCAAGCTAACGGTACAGCATATCGTATCGACCATGTTATTCAGCCTACTATCAAGAGTGTTGCAGAGATCCTGAGAACTACACCACAATTCTCTAAATTCTACAATGCCTGCGGTATTTTCTCCAACTCAGAATTGCTGTCATGGATTGGCATATCTGCTGAAAAAACAGAAGGAGAAGTAAAGAGTCCACAAGAGCGATACATACTTTTCAGCCAGCAAGACGGCAGCTACAACTCTCTTGATGCTGTAGATGGAAATGTAATGCTCTTCAACACTTACAACTACACATTATACGTGCCTAACAACAATGCAATGGATGCAGCATACGCTTTAGGATTACCTGATGTAGAAGATATTTATACTATGTTCGAGGATCTCTCGCCAACTTATCCAGAAGGATGTCCAGAACCTCAGGCTTCAGAACTGAAAGAAAAACTGGACGTACTCAAAAATTTTGTTCGCTATCATTTCCAGAACATATCATTATATGCTGACGTTGACAATCTTCCGAGTGCTTCATACCAGAGTATGTACACAAACAACTATGGTTTGGCACAGGAATACACAGTATCTGGTGGAAACAAACAACTTTCATTAAAAGATGCTGCAGGAAACACTCATACTATAAATGCTAATAACACATCAATGGCATCCAACCAGATGGCTCGTGATTATTGGTTAAACGACAAACGCACAACTGCAACAGAAATTGCAACTTCTTCGTTCTGTGTACTTCATGAACTTTCAAGCGCTCTTAACTATAATAGCAAGACCTCAAGCAATCCGAATGCACGTTATGACTACGGAAAGAGTTGGGGAACTAACAATGTAAAACAGCGCAAGGCCTCAATGAGAACAAAAAAATAACCTAAAATACACTAACTATGAACAATATATTAAAAATAAACAGCCATAGATTTGGGGTCATACTGCTAACAGTATTGCTGAGCATGTTCTCTCATGCAGCAATGGCACAAGGCACACGTGTCTCGGGTACCGTATCCGATGAGATGGGTCCTGTCATGATGGCAAATGTTGTTGAGCGAGACGGTAACAACCGTATTATCAACGCAACAACCACCGACTTCAACGGTAACTTCGCTTTAGCAATAAAGAGTCCAAAGAACAAACTTGTCATTTCTTACGTAGGTAACAAGACCGTTACGCTTCCTCTTAATGGAAAACAGAAAGTTTTCAAAATATTCATGGAGTCAGAAACACAACTTCAGGAAGTTGTCGTTAAGGCAGTAAAGAAAACTGACGTGGGTGGTCTGAACATCCCAGTAAAAGAAATGACCGTTGCTACACAGACATTCAACATGGAAGATGTGGAAGGTCTCGCATTTACCTCTGCTGACGAAGCCCTGCAAGGTGAAATCGCCGGTCTCGATATCGTTGCGAACTCAGGTAACCTTGGTGCTGGTACTCAGATGCGTCTCCGTGGTGTAACAACCATCAATGGTGATGCGAATCCACTTATCGTTGTAGATGACAAGATTTTCGATAATCCTGACGAGAGTTTCGATTTTGCTAACGCAACAGAAGAACAATACGCTTCTTTGCTTTCTGTAAACGTTGATGATATCGCAAAGATTGATGTTCTCAAAGACGCAGCAGCAACAGCTGTTTGGGGTGCTTATGGCGCAAATGGTGTAATCCAGATTACTACTAAGCGTGGTATTCGTGGTAAGACTAAAGTCAATGCTTCTTATAAGTTTACTGGCACATGGATGCCAAAAGGCTACAAGTTGCTCAATGGTGACGACTACACAATGTTGTTGAAAGAGGAATTCTACAATCCATCACAGAGTTCTGCTGCTACAGCTACAATGCGCGAGTTGAACTATGACAAGTCATGGGCTGAATATGAGAACTGGAACAACAACACAGACTGGGTTAAGGAAGTATCTGATTTCGGTAAACTTCACAACATAAACCTCAACATCACTGGTGGTGGCGAAAAGGCTACGTTCCGTATTTCCGGTAGCTATGACAATCAGACAGGTTCTATCATCAAGCAGAAACTCGATCGTCTTACTACCCGCCTTACCCTTGACTACGACGTGAGTGACCGCATTCGTTTCTCTACAAACTTTGCCCTCACATACACTAACAACCAAAAGAACTACACAGACCTTTTAGCAATTGCACAGAAGTTGTCTCCTAACATGGCTGTATATCGTCAGGATCAGTACGGCAATGACACTGGTGAATTCTATATTATGAACCCAGAAGGTGATCCAACAACTGGAAACTACTCTTCTGTAAACCTGCGAGCTATGCGTAATCTTGGCAACCCAGTTGCAATAGCACATCAGGCATGGAAGAAAGAATCTACTTATCGTATTACTCCAGACTTCCTCTTGAAATATGAATTGCTTGGCAAAGACCCAGACAAACATCGTCTGACTCTTTCTGCTGATGTTGACTTTGATATCTATGCTAACAGTTCACCAACTTGGCATCCAGCTTCACTTAACACAGGAGCAAATGCAACAGGATGGACAGCTACTGACTACAACTCAAGTTCAAGTTCAGAAAGCAACCGCTTTAAGATTGGTGCAGAAGGAAAACTCACCTTCACTCCACACTTCAACAACGAAGACTGGTCTGCATCTGCATTACTTCGTTATCAGATGCACACATCTAAATACAATAGCCAAGGCAACACTCTTTATGGTCTCCCTGCAGGCATTACATCACCTACTGTAAACGCAGGTATGAGTACTTCGGGTATGACCAACTCAACAAGCCGTTCAGCAGACGAGAACATCCTGTTCAATGCTCACGCATCATACAAGAGTATTTACAACTTAGGATTCTCTATGCGTATGGATGGCAACTCTAAGTTCGGTCCTTCACATAAATGGGCTGCATTCCCAGGTATTTCTGGACGTTACAATATCAGTGACGAGAAATTCGTTCGCTCATGGTTACCAGAAGTTATCTCTCTGTTCGGCATTCGTGCCAGCTGGGGTATCAACGGACGAGCTCCTACGACAGACTATCTGTACTACAACAAGTATAATACAAGTGCCGGATATTACGGAAAAGGTAGTGTAGTACAATATGGTAGCGTAGATGGAATGAAACTGGATGACCTTCGCTGGGAAAAGACTACTTCCTTGAACATCGGAGCTAACCTGAATTTCTTCGAAGATAAACTGACTATCGACTTCGACTACTATCGCAAAAACACCAGTGACCTGCTTATGACAGGTGTTGGTATTCCAAGTTCAACAGGTTACTCTTCACTCTCATGGTATAATGTTGGTAAGATGACCAATAATGGTTGGGAAGTCAATGTTTCAGGTCGCGATTTCATCAAGATTGGCAAGAAATTCTCAATCAGCGCAAGTTTCAATATGGCACAGAACGTAAACAACATCAAGGAGATGGATGAACGAGTGTTAAGTGCTATCAATACAGAATGGGACTATTCTTCTAGAGGTACTTATCTAAACAGAATTCAAGAGAACAACCCACTGGGTTCTATCTATGGCTACCGTTACAAAGGTGTTTACCAATACACTTATTCATATCTTGAAAATATGAAGAAGGAGAACAATTGGGATGCTGACCAGTATCGCAACTGGATTAACTCACAGTTGGCAGAAGGCAAGACATTCCCAGTTGTTACAGATGCAAATGGTCAGGTTGTCATGAACAACCAGGGTTCTCCACAGCGTATGGCTTACTACTATAACGAAGGTGCATCGACATACGAATTCAATGGTGGTGATGCTATTTATGAAGACATCAATCATGATGGTCAGATTGACAAATACGATATCGTTTACCTTGGCAACTCAATGCCTAAGTTCAACGGAGGTTTCAGCATTACACTCAAATACGGCAAATGGAAACTTATCGCACGTTTCTCTTATCGTTATGGCAACAAGATTGTCAATGCAGCCCGTATGAACCTTGAGAATATGTACACTACAAACAACCAGACAGCTACAGTAAACTACCGTTGGCGTAAGGATGGAGATGTCACTCCTATTCCTCGTGCTCTCTACAATGTAGGTTACAACTGGCAAGGCTCAAGCAGATATGTTGAAGACGGATCATTCTTGCGATTCCAGAACCTTCAGCTATCCTACTCTTTCCCACAAAAAACTGTCAAGAAGTTGGGTATGAGCAGTTTGGCACTGTATTTCTCTGTAAACAACATCTGTTGCTGGACTAAGTATAGCGGAGTTGACCCTGAAGTTTCAATTGGCGGATGGGGTGTCGCACAAGACAACTCTAAGACTCCTCGTACAAGGCAGTTTACAGCCTCAATTAATATCGGATTCTAAAATAGTCTAAGAACATGAAAAAGTATTTATATATAATTCTATCTGGACTTCTCACTGCATCGTGTGTTGACACAGCTTTGCTGCCTGACGACAAGACAGTTGACGAAGATTTCTGGAAGAAAAAAGAAGATGTAGCACTGATGGTTAACGGTGCATACTCTCAAATGACAAGTTCGGACCTTATCACACGTCTCATTGTTTGGAGCGACTTCCGTAGCGACGAACTTGTACAGTCAACAGGTATTACCGGTGGTAACATTTACCAGCAGTTATTGCAGATTTTCACTGGAAATATCGCTGTAACAAATATGTACACCAGTTGGCAATCATTCTATTCAGTAATCAACTATTGTAATATCGTTATTGAGAAAGCTGCAGGTGTAATGGCAGAAGACCCTAACTACACTCAAGGTGACTACCTTAATGATGTTGCACAGATGAAGACTCTCAGATCACTCTGTTATTTCTACTTGGTACGCGCATTCCGCGATGTTCCCTACATCACAAAAGCCTACATGCAGAACAGTCAGGATATGAATATTCCACAGTCTGCGCCAGAAGTAGTACTTAACGGATGTATTGCAGATCTCAAGGAGGCTGCTCAAAACATCATCGCTCCTACAGCTTATGACGGATGGAAGAGCAAGGGGTGGCTCAACAGAGATGCTGTTTATGCACTTCTTGCTGATATTTACCTTTGGAAGGCTTCAATTCACCATAATGATGCAAGTTATAATTCTAGTGATGATTATCAGCAATGTATTAACTATTGTGACCTTGTTATAGATTCAAAGAACAACGCCCACGTTTATAAGAAATCTGACGTTATTGATGAAAATGACAAGTATCCTGCTTTAGCAAAGTACAACAATGACTACGATGACATATTCATCACTCAGAATGCCGAGGAAAGCATTTTCGAAATTCAGTTCAGCGGACAGTATGAGAACATAGGTTCTAACGGTACTGCACTTGGAAACAATGCTATTTGTTCAATGTTGTACAAGTATCAGAACAACAACTCTGGTTACGGATATTTCAGTGCCGCTGGCATGTTCGGTATCAAGGGAACAAGCAACGTTGTATTCAATCAGGAATACGACGGACGTAAGATTAAGTTCATCTTTGACTGTAATGGTGATGCTATGGAACAGTACACTATCCGTAAAATGTGTACTGCCTCTACATTCACCTACGGTGCTCCTAATGCAGCTGGTCAAAAGCGTCAGACAGACCGCACTTACAACAATTTTGCACAAAACTACATTGTATATCGTATGACAGATGTGATGCTGATGAAAGCTGAGGCAATGGTACAGCTCGCTACAGACGGTGACATCAAACTACAGGAAGCATTCAATGTAGTAAAAGCTGTTAACGATCGTGCTCACGCAGAAGGTACGGTAACAATGGGTGACACCCTTCGCTGGGCAACATCAAGTTCAATCCAAGGAAATGCCATCAATACAAAAGTTGGAATGGAAGAACTTGTTATGGAAGAACGTCTTCGTGAACTCTGTTTTGAAGGTAAGCGTTGGTACGACCTGTTGCGTTATAACTACCGTCACACAGAAGGTGTAAACTATAATGCCATCCTTGCAGACCAGGCTAGCTTCCCAGCTAACTATCGTCCTATGATTACTCTTGCGGCAAGAAAGAGCAGTGACCTAAGCGCCCTCTATTCTAAGATGCCGACAGAGCCATATCTCTATATGCCAATTAGAGAGGGAGAACTGAAAGTCAATCCAGCACTTAAACAGAATCCTGTTTACAGCAGTAAGACTGACGCTAAGAATTACTAACATTAAGGTATAAAGAATATTATGAAAGCTAATAGAATATTCAATCAAATAAAGAGATTCTCCATTGGAGCAATAGGCATTGCCGGTATTGCCCTATGTACAGTTTCTTGTTCTAATGAACCAGACGGAGAAGACCTCTATACAGCAACAGGAAAGACTATTGCAGAATATCTGGTAGAAGACCCTGACTTGTCTTCATTCGTTTATATTCTGCGCCAAGTAGGACTTGACAAGACATTGGCATCTTATGGCCAATACACATGTTTTGCTCCTTCTAATGCTGGTATAACTGCATATATTGACAGTTTGTATGAAGATGACAAATCCCCTATTCCACATAATGGAATGACAGAGAAGTCACTCTATGGTCTTACTGACAGTCTTTGCAACGATATCGCTAAGTTCCACCTTCTGTCAAGTTTAAGAATGATTGCAGACATGAGCGGTAGCAGTACATCTATCAACACGATGCTCGGTTACGCATTTACTGCATCTATTGATGACCAGGGGCGTACTACTCTTAATAATGTAGCACATATCATTAATGCCGACAACGAGGCTACTAATGGTTATTTCCATAAATTAGACAATGCTATATCACGAGATACTCGAACTCTGCCAGACGTACTCCATAGTATTGATGGTTATAGCATTTTCTACCAGGCATTGGTAAAGACAGGACTTGCAGACTCATTGAAGAAAAGCAACAAAGGCATTGTTTACTCTTTGTCTGACGAGACTGACACAAACGGTCAAGACCTTTACTCTCCTAAAGAATGTCGTGTCGCATTTACACTTTTTGCAGAATCTGACGAAGTAATGAAAGCTAATGGAATTAACTCATTCGATGACCTCGTTGCTTATGCAAATGGGAAATATGGTCCCGCAGCTGGTTGGTATCACTATCTGAATGAAAAAGGTCTGACCGTCAACACAGGAACAACAGATGACGATTTCAGAAAGCGTAATAATGCATTGAACATGTTTGTTGCTTACCATATTCTCTATGCAGGTATGGCAATAGACAAAATTCTCTTCTCAAGAGAGGCATACTCTTCAGGCGGTTATACAGCATACAACTACTGGAACTACAATCCTGAGACTTGCTACGCAGAAGTCTATGACTATTTTGAAACTATGCTTCCTAACACTCTGATGAAGATTTGGGGCGGCAAGTATGGCAGCACCAGTCAGTTGTACATCAACCGATGGAAACTCAACAACACTCTTACAGACGAGGTTGGAACTCCTGGTTCTTCATCAATGCATCCAATGCGTCAAACTGGTGTAAAGATTAACCGTGACCTCAACAAGGGCGCACTGAACGGATATATCCATGCAATAGATAAGATGCTCGTATATGACACTAACGTTCCTAATGGAGTTCTCCATGAACGTATGCGTTTCGAGACTACTACTTTCTTACCTGAATTTGGAAACAATGGTTTGCGCTTCATCTCAGCAAACGAAGCATTTGCTCTTAATGGTGGTCAGGGCTCTGGTGCACGTATCGCATTCCCTGTAAACTACTTCAACAATGTATATTGCTATAATGGTGAAGGTACTAAGGTAAGATACAATGTAAACGGAGCTTACAACGCATGGCAAGCAAACTGTTTCCAGGGTTGGGGACAGTATGACCTCGCAATCAAACTTCCACATGTGCCGACAGGTACATACGAACTTCGTCTTATGTACGTACCAATGTCTCATGGTGGATTCATGCAATTCTATCTCGGAACAAGCAAGAACGTACAGGAAATGGAAATTCTCGGACTTCCTCTTGACGTACGTGTTCCTGCATCTGACGAGCGTATCGGTCTTACACCTGCAGACGAGGAGGACGACCTCGGTATAGCAACAGACAAAGCACTTCGCAACCGTGGTTACATGCGTAGTCCAATGTCATACCGTCAACACCCGGAAAGCCGTGATGAAGGTACTACAGGCAACTTGAATATGCGTACAACATGTGATGCATCAAGTTGGGCACTGCGTAAGATTCTCATCACAAAGCAGTTTAAGCAGAGCGAAGATTACTGGTTCCGTATCAAGAACATGATTTCTGACGACTCTGAACTCAAATGGCAATTCGACTATATCGAATTTGTGCCAGTAGATATCGTTAACAGTACCGAATATTCGGAAGACTGGATGTAACCTAATCTAATACTAAATACTATTATGAAGATTTACAAATATATAGGTTTCACGATGTTGGTTGCGACTGCTCTTACAACCACATCATGTTCCGATTGGAACGACTGGAACGACCCTCAGACTATGGCAGACGCAAATCCGTATTCTGACAAGACTCTTTGGGATAATATCTCGAGCAGATCAGAATTGCAGAATTTCAAGACAATTCTGGAAAAAGTAAACTGTCAGGATTTGTTCAAAACAAACAGATTCCTTACTTTATGGGCTCCAACACTGACTGATGCTCAGCGCGACTCTATTCTCGCACTCAAAGACAGTGTCATTATGAACCAGTTTATTAAGAACCACATTGCTGAATATAACTATCAGGCAACAGGTGTTCTGGATAGCCGTATCCACACTCTTAACGATAAAGCATACGCATTTACTGGCAGTAATTACGCATATACATTCAACAATGTTAAGTTAGCACAGGCAAACATCCCTAACAATAATGGTACTTTGCACATACTTGCTGGCAATTCTCCATTCTTGCCTAATGCATATCAATATATATGGATTGCAAACGACGTGGATTCTATTGCAAAATATTTTAAGCAGTATGAAATAACAGAATTGGATCCATCTCAGTCTGTCCTTGGCCCTATTGTTAACGGAAAACAGACTTATATAGATTCTGTCATGGTTACTTACAACTCTATGACAAATTCTATGAGAGCACAACTCAACAATGAAGACTCTACTTATACATTCCTTATGCCTAACAACGAGGCTTATGATAAAATGTACAAGGCAATCAAGTCGCTTTACAAATATAAGGAAAGCACTCAGGGTCAGAACGTAGCTGACGCAAAATCTACTACATACGCTACAATCACAGGAACTTCAAATGTAGAGTACCTGAACTTCCTTGCTGACTCTCTCACTCGTCGTCAGATTGTAAACAACCTTGCATATAGCCACACCAACAGATTCAACAAGGCATATTTTGACGATGGAAGTATTGCTCTCGACACTATTTTCTCTACTTACCGCAACAAATTCTCAGAGCCAGACAGAATCTTTGATGATGCTCACATCGTTTCAAAGCAGAAGTTGTCTAATGGTAATGCAGTTATTGTTGATTCACTTGGTTTCAAATCATGGGAAACATACAATAGAGAAAATACTATCATCGGAGCTATGCCATGTCGTGTCCTGAATGGAAACCTTCAAAGAAAGTCATTAAATGCAGTTGACGTAAATACTGAATTAGTTGATTTGAACAATCAGTCAGGTTTTACATATTGTCAAGCAGAACCTACTTCAAGTTTCGTAAAACCAGAAGTGGACTACTACCTCACAGGTGTATTGTCTGGCAAATATCGCATTTATGCAGTTATTCCTCCAGTGAATATTGACAAAAACGATGACTCTGAAACGATTCTTCCGAATTGGCTTTCGTTCACTATGAACTACTTCAACGGTACAAAACTCGTTGACTACCAGTTTACCAATGAACGATTTGACCCGAATAACGCTGAAGTAATCACATACAATCCATCTACTGGAGCTGAAGTTAAGACAAAAATTGACAACAAAGACTTCTTCAACAACATAGAAAAGGTTGATACTATGTTGTTGGGTGAATTCACATTCCCATACTGCTATGTAGGTTTGAATGATGTTTACCCTAACATCAAGGTGACATGTTCAACCAAATTCAGTACACTCGCCTCAAGAGGTCATGTAAATGCATTCGACAGAACCATACGTATAAATGCTATCATTATGCGTCCTGTAGAGTATGACGACTATCTTAAAGAAGAAGAGTAACCTTTAAAATGTAATATGAATATGAAAAATATATTTTCAATGTTTAAGCATCAGTATTTACGCCTGCCGCTCTTTGCTATGATGATAGCATCAGGCACAGTTGCTTTTGCACAAGATGAAGCTGAAGAGCAGGCTCCTGAGCGCAAGCCAGTTAAGGCAACAAAAGTTGTCAAGCAGTATCCTACGATTACTCTTCACGGTAACGTCATTGACCTTGGAACAAAAGCTCCACTTGCCGGTGTGCAGATTCAGGCTTTAGGCAACAACAAATATACAGCTATGAGCGACGAAGAAGGTAACTTCGAGATTAAAGTGCCTAAATTCGTAACCTCACTTTACGTATTTTCACCTGAATATCTCAGTCAGCAGGTAGCAATAGACCCACGTGATTCTATAGCAACTATTGACATAAAGATGTTAAGTGATAAGTTTAACACAATGTATGATCAAAGCACTAATATCACTGCCAGCACCAAAGCTGAAATAGATTCCCGTTATTCAACAATCGACGGAGACATATCAAAGCAGCTTAATGGTGATGTACGTGCTATCACTCGTTCTGGCGTAGTCGAAAATGGTGCTTCAATGTTCATACGTGGTCTTAACTCTCTCAATGCAAATGCTCAACCGCTCATTGTAATTGATGGTATCGAACAGGATATGATGCTTGACCGCACAGCACTTCATGAAGGTCAATTCATGAATGTCCTTGCAAATATCTCTCCTAATGATATTGAGAGTGTAGAAGTTCTGAAAAATGCTACAGCACTTTATGGCTCACGTGGTGGTAATGGTGTAATCCTTATCAACACCAAGCGCGGTCGTTCTATGGCTACACGCATCGATGCAAATATCTATGCAGGTGTTCAGCTCATCCCTACCCTTCCAAAGATGATGGATGCTTCACAGTATCGCACATACGCATCCGAGATGATTGGAACTGTGATGCAGCAGAACAACTACAACAAGACTATCTCGTTCAACTTCCTGAACGATGATCCAACTGGTTACTACTACAACACATATCATAATAATACTGACTGGACAAAGGAAACTTATAGAAATGCCATTACACAGAATTATGGTATCAATGTCCAGGGAGGTGATGCTGTAGGTATGTACAACCTTTCTATGGGATACATGAAGGCTCAGCAGACAGCGAAACAGAATGATTTCGACCGTATGAACATCCGTTTCAATACAGATATTGAAATCATTCCTATTCTGAAGACCAGATTCGACCTGTCTATCTCTCGTGTTAATAGTAATGTATTTGACACAGCTATTCCTGCAGATCTTTCTAAGGGAGCAATCTCATCTCCGACTTTCCTTTCCCTTATCAAGGCTCCTATCGTAGCTCCTTATGAATATAATGGAGTTATCAAGGCATATTCAAGTATCCTTTCTAGTTACGATGATATTTTCGAACAACTTAACTCAGTTCAGAGCGGTCTCGGCACAAAGCAGTCTTTGGCAAACCCGTCATCTATTCTTGAGTATGGTAAGGGTGACAACAAGAATAAGAACGAGAATACAAACTTTAACCTGCAACTTGCTCCTACATTGCAAATCAATAAGCATTTGAAAGCAACACAGGTTTTCAGCTACACTCTTATTCGCAATTCTCAGCGTTATATGCGTCCCTACAAAGGTGTTCCAAGCTTCATAATCGAGGGTCTGGGAACAGTGTACTCAAAGGTTGCATCCTTCCAGGCAAAAGAAAATAATATCGTAAGCAACACTCGCGTTGACTGGGAAAACCTCTACAACGGAAGTCATAGCATCAAGGTATTTGGTGGATTCCGTTTCAACAGATTCAAGTATGATGCAACTCACCTCTACACTCAGCACACGAGTCAGTCGGATGACAAGAACCCATCTCTTTCTTCTGGATACCAGGGTGTAAATGGTACTGCTGACGTATGGAAACAGATTCAGATCTACGTAAATGCTGACTACAACTATCAGAACCGTTACTTCGCTACTGTATCAGCACTTGCTGAAGCAAATAGCCGTTTCGGTAAGAATGCAGGTACAAAGATGTTTGGAACTGGCTGGGCATTCTTCCCAAGTGTTCAACTCGGTTGGGTACTTACCAACGAAAAATGGTTCAGAAAGAACAAGGGTGTTAACTATCTGCGTGTGAATGCAGGTTTCGACATGAGTGGTAATGACAACATATCAAACTATGCTGCTCGTACAGCCTACTCTTCTGTACGTTACAACAACAATGCCATCGGTTCTCAGTTGACAAATATCGGTAACGACAAGATAAAATGGGAAACAACAAAGAAGTTCAACGTAGGACTTGAAGGAAACTTCGTTGACAACCGCATTTCTCTTGCATTCAACTACTACATCCATTCAACTACGAACCTTCTCACACTTAAGACATTTGAAAATCCAATTGCTGGTATAAACAATTACTGGACAAACGGAGGTTCTCTGCGCAACCAGGGATTTGAATTCACACTTAGTGGCAAACCAGTAGTCACTAAAGACTGGAAATTCGAGCTTGGCGCTACTGTAGGTCACTATAAGAACAAGGTTACATCTCTTCCAGATGGTGATTACACATCATCAATTTATGGAGACAAGAACATTCTCACAGCTGTAGGAAAGCCAGTAGGAGTATTCTATGGATACCAGACAGAAGGCGTATTTGCTTCTGCTGCTGAGGCTGCCCGTTATGGTGTTTCACACACTAATGCAGAAGGACAGACAACTACAAACCTCTACATGGTTAACACAGCAGGTCAAAAAGTAGATTTCGCAGCAGGTGATGTACATTTTGTTGACCAGAACGGTGACGGTGTTATTTCAGAAGCAGACAAAGTAGTTATCGGTAATCCAAACCCAGATATCTATGGTCACATATTTGCGACACTGAACTTCAAGCGTGTCACTCTCAGCATGAACTTCAACTACAGCGTTGGCAACGATATTTACAACTACCAGCGTGCACTCCTCAACTCAGGTAGCAATTTCTTCAATCAGCAGGTTGCAGAAACTAACCACTGGCGTTATGAAGGACAGCGTACAGATATTCCTCGTCTCAACTATGGTGACCCTCTAGGTAACAACCGTTTCAGTGACCGTTGGATCGAGGATGGTAGTTATCTTCGTCTGAAGACTATCAACGTAGCATACAAAATTCCTATTCCAACATCATGGTCATGGCTTCAGGGACTCTCTGTATGGGCTGAAGCACGTAACGTATTTACAATCTCACGTTACAAGGGATCTGACCCAGAATTTAGCATTGGCAACGGTGTCCTCTATCAGGGTATTGATGCAGGCAACCTTGCACAGGGTCGTTCATTCCTTCTTGGTGTAAAGATTAACCTCTAATAACATTAAAAAAATCACAGCAATGAAAAATAATAATATGAAAAGAGCCACCACAATACTTCTTGGGACTTTTCTTTCAGCCTCCCTTCTCTTCACATCCTGTATGGATGTAGAAAGTGACCGTCAGGCATTTGAGCCAGATCTCAATGAAAAGACAGACTCTGTATTCTATGCATTTGGTATTGCACAAGCAATGCAGCAATTGGCGGATCAGTATTTCTACCAAGGTGAAATGCGTGGCGAACTGGTTAAGACAACCCAATATACAGATAGTATGCTTTCTCAGTTGAAGAACTTCAGCGCGACAGTAGCAAACAGATACGATTCAGCTTATGTATATTATCGTGTTATAAATAATTGTAACTATTACCTGACGCATCGCAACAGAGACTTACGCACAGGAGCAACTGATGTGACAAAGAATGAATATGCTGCAATACTCGCTTATCGTGCATGGGCATACCTGCAACTGGCACGCAACTATGGCACAGTTCCATTCTTTACAGAGCCTCTTACAAGCATCTCTCAGATTGAAGACAATCAATTCCCTTCTTACAACCTTGATCAGATTGCCGATGCTCTCTGTCCAGAATTGCTGAGTTATTCCGGCACTCCAGTACCAAACTATGGAACAAATGTCAACGTAGGAAATACCAATAGTGGCAGTTCTAAGTCTATCAATACTCAAAAGATTTTCATCCCTGTTGATGTAATCCTTGGAGACCTATATCTTGAGACAGGTAAATACAAAGACGCAGCAGACAGCTACTTCAAGTATCTGAGTACTACAAAGACTACAATGCCTACAGTACATACAACATTAAAGATGCGTTCTGCCGACATGTCTTTCCCGACAGACATTCAAAGAATTTGGGCTGACAATTATATCAACATATTCTCAGCCGGAAACTCTTCAACATGCTTGGATATCGTTTCTTACATTCCAATGGCTGTCAACAATCTCCGAGGAACAGTTACTACCGTACCAATATCATTTGGTTACGACTACTACGCTTTGTCTGCCAGAGATCGTTGGATTGAAAATGTACAACTCGACAAGTCTCAAGAATATGACAATCTTGTAGCAAATCTTGACTACTACTACTGGAAATCTGTAACAGGCGGTTTACCCGGTCAGAACATCACTTCTGGCAAATATGGTGATATGCGTTCTCTTTCCAATATCTACCCAACCCGTTCTGCGACACCAATGCCAAGTGACGATGACGAAGAAACTAAAGAATGGATAAATAAATTCCAAAGCGGAAATATTATCCTTTACCGTGAAACTACTGTTTATCTCCATCTTTGCGAAGCACTCAATCGTATGGAACTACCAGATGCTGCATTTGCATTCTTGAAGGAAGGTCTTACAACAAATCTCACTCTGCCAACAACAACTTGGCTTTCAGATGATGCAAAGAACTACTTCTTGAACACCTTCCTCAACGCTGCCAACGAAGATACATATAAGGCAAACTCACAACCAATCCACGGACATGGATTTGGAGACACAGCTGACGGAAACTACTCTAATGCATCTCCTTATACATTCAAGTCGGAAATCGCACGCAAATTCGCTGAAATCGATGCTCTGAGCAATAAAGAGACTATTTATCCAGGTCTTTCAGCACGCATTGCAGCAGGCACAACAACTAAGTCTGACACGATCATGGCTATGGAAGAACTGCTTTGCGACGAGGAAGCAATGGAATTCTGTTTCGAAGGTAGCCGTTGGTACGATTTGATGCGCTTCGCACGTCATAAGAATCGCGCTGGTCTGCAAGGTAATGCGTGGTTGGCAGAAAAGGTAAAATCAAACAATCCAGTTAAGTCACTGCTCAGCGAATCAAACTGGTATTTACCAATGAGAAAATGATTTGACACCCTAAGATTACAATTAAAATAGGGTAAAACCTGTTAAAAATAGCGCTATTTTTTGATTTTTCTTCAAAAAAAATGAAGTCAAACAAAAAATAGCGCTATATTTGCGCACTTATAACACAGATTATTGTTATTAACCTATTTTATTAACCATTTAACAAACAAGCATTATGAAAAAATTTTTACTCTCGCTTGTAGCTGTATTCTCGTTTACAGGTGCTTTTGCCTATGAAATCGGAGAATACATCTACACACCAGATGCAAAGTTCAAGGTAATAAGCGACAACCTTGTTCCAGCCATCACGCAATGGAATGGTTCAGGGGATCCTGACGTATGGTCTGTTGCAGAACCAGAAGAAGGTATCACATCTGCATTGCAGAGTCTTGATGGTTCTGAAGGTTCTACCCTTCTCACTACCAACACAGCAACTGAATTTGGTAAGCGCTACGTTGTTACACTCAAGATTAAGGGTGTTGCTGATGGTTCTACATCTACCGCTGCAGGTGCTCAGAACGAAGTCAACGCGTTCCTGACTAACGATGCACCATCAACATCTGGTGTTATCACTGGTACTGCAAACGTTGACTACTTCTTGGTTTCAAGCACTCAGAACTTCCTCAACGGCGAATGGTCAGAAATCTCATTTGCATTCGTTGACACATGTACTGAAAACACAATCGGTACTGACACTCACTACCTCAACATCACACTTGGTCGTCTGACAACTGGTACAGTTGTTGCTGACGCAGAAGTTCGTGAAGTAGAGCAGGTTTACGACACTCGTATCTCTGACCGTACTATTGCATTTGCACAGGCTATCATGAACGATCCTAACTTCAGTGAAGGAGCAGATGCTAACGAACTCAAAGAACTTATCGGAACATACGACGAGATGGTTGAATACGGTCAAGCTGACGACATTTCAACAATGGAAGGTCTTATATCATCATTCAACGATGCTCTTCAGGCATACATGGATACTAACTCATCAAACTTGTCTGAAAACTTCCAGTATTTGGGCATCACAAGTATGGGCAAATATAATCGTGGTAGCATCAATAACGGTCAGCAAATTGGTGGATACATTTTCCGTGGCGACAACTGGTTGCATGCTCAAGATGCAGATTTCCTTAATAAGCAGATTCAGGGAACCTACGGAAACAATGCTGGTTCTGTAGCACTCTATAGCACTAACCTCCCTGCAGGTAAGTACTACATCGCAGGTGAGTTAGCAAATTCTCTTTGTGACAAGAACTACAACTGGTCTTATACACTCGAAAAGAACATTAAATTGTTCGTAGGTTCTGACTCTACAGAAGCTCAACTTATCAAAGGACGTGATTTTGTTAAGTTCTACTATGTAGGTGAATTGAAGGAAGGCGAGACATTCGAAGCTGGTTTCTGGTGGGAAGGTCACGATGCTGGTTCTTCATTCAGAGTAAAGAATGTAGAAATCCGTGGATTCGGTGACATCACAGAAAAGATTGAGCGCAACAACGCATGGAGCACATTCATTGCACAGTGGAATGCTGCAACAAACGCACGCAAGAGTGTTATGGACAAGATGAACGATGCTAACTACCCATGGGAGCAGGATTCACTCCAGAGCGCAATCAACACATGGGATTACCTCTATAAAGCAGTAGATGGTGTATGGATTGATGCTGAAGGCAAGGACACAGGTATTGCTACAAATGATGAACTTGTCGATTGGGCAACAACACAAGGTTATGAATATCAGGAAGGCGTAGATCCTGAATGGATGTCTAAGTACCCACTTGTTCGTGCATACCAGTATGCAAGCACATATGTTCAGGAACAGAACCAGCCATACAACGACCTCAAGGCACTTGTAATAGTAGCTCAGGAAGCAGTAGATAATCCTCGCTATGCAAGTTTCGACAAATCTGACCTTGTTAGTGAGATTTCTAATGCAACAACTCTCATAAATAACACAACTACTGTAAATCAGTCAGAAGAATTCAAGACTCAGATTGAAACACTCACAGCTGTTCTTGATGAACTCAAAGAGAAGGGTGCTTCATACTATGATCAGGTAGAACTCGCTGTAATCAATCCTAACTTCACATTCAAGAAGGAAAACCTTAAGGGTGGTGAATCTGCAAAAGATGCATCTGGCGGTTGGGATTCTTACACTACTAACACTTCTGAATACTGGCGTCTCAACAACAACGATGAAGCATACGTTGGTGGCGGTGTAGCTTCTATGTGGCGTGGTTGGACAGGTAGTCCACTTGGTAGCCTCACACAGGAAATCACAGTTACAAATGCTGGTCACTATACATTCAGATGTCAGGCATACTGTACAGTAGATGGCGGCGGTCAGTCAAAGGCTCAGGAAGTTGTAAACGGTGTTATGCACATCAACATACAGTATGAGACTCAGTCAGTATGGGATGAAGAATTGGAGGAATGGGTTGAAGAACAAGTTGAGATTAGCCGTGATACCACTTACGTCTCAGGTATCAAGCTTATCTTCGGATCTGCAACAAATCTTGATGTTGACTCAGTTGACGTTTGGACATCTGGCAAAGATATGGGCGTTTGGACTCCACAGTGGTTCGAATTGAACTACGATAAGGAAACTGAAGGCGAAGAAATTCTCCGCTTCGGTATGGACGGTCTTGACGCAAAGAAGTACAACACTTCTACTTACACTCCAAATGCTTACGGATTCGGTTCTGTAACTGTAGCTTATGGCGGTCCATCTGAGCAGTACTACAAAGACAAAAAGGAACATGAAGAAACAGGTGTAGAATCAGTAGCCATCAACAAGTCTGCTAAGGTTGTAGCTATCTTCACACTTTCTGGTGCTCAAGTTAACTCTTACGTTAAGGGCATCAACATCGTTAAGTACGACGATGGTACAGTAAGAAAGATTTACGTTCAGTAATCTTTACAGTATTTGAACTAACAAATATTCTATAATCAAAACCATCAGAGGCATCTCGCTTCTGATGGTTTTTTATTTCACAATACTTTAAATATGTTACTTTAAAAACATTTAGTACCTTTGCACTAAAATAAGAAAACACCTATGCATAAACTGGCAATAGTAATACTCAATTGGAATGGTAGCGACATGATGCGTCGCTACCTGCCCTCTGTCGTTAAAAACTCATGCGGAGATGTTATCGTAGCTGATAATGCCTCTACAGATGATTCGCTACCAATGCTTGCAGCAGAATTTCCTGATGTGCGCACCATCGTGCTCGCAGAGAACTATGGATTTGCAGAGGGATACAATCGTGCATTAGCACAACTGCCGGAATATGAGTATTACTTGTTGCTGAACTCTGACGTAGAGATTCGTCAACAGGGTTGGGATAAGATACTTACAGATTACATGGATGCCCATCCAGATTGTGCAGCATGCCAACCCAAACTACTCGACTTGAAACGTCCAACACACTTTGAATATGCAGGTGCCTCAGGAGGCTATATCGACAGATTCGGTTATCCTTTCTGTCGAGGTCGCATCCTTGCCACAGTAGAGGAAGACAAAGGACAATATGACGACATCTGCACTGTACTATGGGCAACTGGCGCTGCCCTACTCTGCCGCGCTACGGACTGGAAACAGAGTGGTGGGCTTGACCCACGTTTCTTTGCACACATGGAGGAAATAGACCTCTGCTGGCGCCTGCGCAACATGGGACGTCAGATTGTCTGCATACCACAATCTACAGCCTACCATCTTGGTGGTGCCACACTGAATCAAGGCAATCCCCGCAAGACCTTTCTGAATTTCCGCAACAACAGATATATGTTGCATAAAAACCTGCCAGAGGAACAACTGCGCCCTCTGCTGCGCATACGCACCATACTCGACCTCGTAGCAGCCCTACAATTCCTCTTAAAAGGCGATATAAAGAACATGAAGGCTGTTCTGCGTGCCATGCGATGCAAGATGCCTCCAGAAGGCAAAACAGCAGGAACACTTAATGCTCCTGCTGTAGTATCTGACGAAAGCCTTTTGGCTCCCTATTCAATTATTTGGCAATATTATGCTAAAGGTAAACACCTCTTTAGCCAATTACCATCATTTATTTCTTAGGCTTTTCGTTTGATTCCTCTTCAGCCACTTCTGTTTCAGGACTCTCTACTATAAAAGTAGGTTCCGAAACTTTCTCTCCCTGATTCTTCTTTGCAAGATATTCAGGTAAAGAAAGACCGACTTGATCGAAAAGTTCGTTGAGCGGTGGAACAGACTTCATCAGTCCGCTAAGAAAGTTTGCTGTAGAACCCTTTCCGTCAGCATTATTTCCACCATCCCAAACTGTTACATGATCGATATTGATACCCTTGATAGCATCAACCTGAGTACGTACAAGTTCTGGGAGTTTTTCGAGCAACAAGAGCATATATGCCTTGGTTGCATCACCGCCAGCAGCCTGTACCATCTTGTCGTAACCGGAAGCCTGACGTGAAAGTATTTCAAAGAGACCGCGAGCCTCTGCTTCCATCTTTGCATATGCAGCATCAGCTTCACCCTTCGCATTAACACGAATCTTCTCAGCTTCAGCCTCAGCCTCGATAATCTTACGTTTCTTTTCGATTTCCTGACTTACAAGCACGTTAGCCGACTGAGTAGCGCGTTCACGTTCACCACGGGCATTTTCAGCTTCCTTTTCTGCTGAATAAGCCTCTTCGAGAGCCTTAGCCTGTGCTACCTTCTCTGCTGCAGTAGCACGACGTTGAGCTTCTGCCTCGCGCTCACGGCGAACAGCATCAGAGTTAGCTATCTGTACACGAGCCTCGTTTTCTCCCTGCACAGCCTGTGCATTTGCCTCTGCAGTACGGATACGAGTTTCACGGTTAGCTTCTGCCTTACCAATTTCTCCGATTTTCTCCTGTTCTGCCACACGCACTTTTGCTTCGTTGATAGCACGTGCTGCAGCTTCCTGACCAAGAGCCTCGATATATCCGCTTTCATCATTAATATCGGTAACATTTACGTTGATAAGTCGCAAACCTATTTTCTTCAGTTCTACCTCTACGTTACTTGAGATTGCCTCCAGGAACTTATCACGATCAGCGTTGAGTTCCTCGATAGACATAGTTGCAATAACTAGACGCAACTGACCGAAAAGAATATCACGAGCCAACTCCTGAATCTGTCCTGCAGTAAGACCGAGAAGACGTTCTGCGGCAGCCACCATGCACTCTGGTTCAGTAGAGACACCTACAGTGAAACGACAAGGTACATCAACACGGATATTCTGACGTGACAGTGCATTTGTCAAATTAGCGTCAATGCTGATAGGGGTAAGTGAAAGATAGGCATAATCCTGAATGATAGGCCAAACGAACTGACCTCCACCATGCACACACTTAGCAGATTTATTACCTGTAGTTCCATAGATTACAAGAATCTTATCAGAAGGACAACGACGATAACGGTTGATGATAGCCATAACAAGTATGCCACCCACGATAACAACCGCAAAGATTAAATAAACGAATTCCATTTTATATTAGTTTTTAATTGGTTTTCTACTATGCCTTTTCGACTACTAAGACATCATTATCCATTACATCTACTACTCTAGCACGAGAGCCACTGGGCAGCAACACACCTTTAGTAACTGCGGAGTATTCATGTATTGAACCGTTTATGCTGATCT
>JAEEGJ010003454.1_pt1 | contig 61001 bp, 51 predicted proteins | sample 8958761 | NCBI WGS metagenome assembly JAEEGJ01 (sample SAMN16246546, study PRJNA631951) | gut metagenome | biome: gut microbiome; feature: rumen; material: RS-attached | host: Bos | place: Iran: Karaj | collected 2018-10 | reverse complement strand
CTCGTCGTCCTGCGGGAAAATGGAACTCTCGGGGAAACGGGCATAGGGCCGCATCCGGAAATAATGGGCTTTGGGCCGGAAGCGGATCTGCTCGATGGTCGAAACGCCGTTGACGAAGAGTTTGTAGATCTCCGGCGTCTTCACCGGATCGATCTCGTAGCCGAAAGGTTCGCTGTAGATGACGCGGACCGTATCGAGGCTCCAGATCGCATCGCGTTTGGCCTGGGCCAGCCGTTCCGGATCGAGCCGCTGGTTCTTGCCCCACATATAGCGCATAATGTCGTGCGTGAACGCTTCGCCGATCGTGTCGGGCGGCGGCGGGAGGCATTTGACCAGATTGGGAAGTTCGTGTTCCGTCAGATACAGGTGAATGTCCTGCGCCCGGAGCGTCGTGTTAAGGCTCCCGAAAAGCAAGGCAGTCGCCAGAATGGCCAGAAGTTTTTTCATAGGTTTTATGATCATATTACAAAGGTACCGCTATTCTGTTTGATTCGCAAACGGGTCACCAGCAAAACTATCGCTGCAATGTACACATCTGTCTATCAGGCATTTATGTAAAATGATCCCCTCGAAAAACGGGGGGATCACTTTATGTAATTAGTTGATTATAAGCTGTTTCCGTTGCAGCGGAATAATCAGGGCAGGCGGAAATCGCCGCTGGCGGTGCGGCGCAGCGCGGTGAGGTAGGCGCCGGAGCCCAGGGCGAGGCCCAGATCGCGGGCCAGGGAGCGGATATAAGTTCCGCGGGAGCAGCGGATGCGGAGCGTGGCGGCGGGACGGGTCCCGTCGCTAGTCGAGGAGGTGTGGTAGTTGTGGACGTGGCGGACGACTTCATCGACCACGTAGCCGTCGCCGGTCATCTCGTTGCGGAGCGTGAAGTTTTCGAGCGAAATGTCGTAGATTTCAATGCGGTTGGTGCGCAGTTCCAGCGGTTCGCCGCTGCGGGCGTACTCGTAGGCACGCAAGCCGTTCACGATCTTGGCGGAAAAGACGGGCGGGACCTGGTCCTGCGGTCCGATGAACTGGGGCAGGACGGCCCGCACGGCCTCTTCGGTGATATGGTCGTAAGGGAAGAACTGGTCGATGGGCTGCTCCAGGTCGAATGAGGCGGTGGTGGCGCCGAATTCGACGGTGGCCAGGTATTCCTTTTCTGACGCCTGCAGCACCTCCGCAAGCTTTGTGGCCCGTCCGACGCACACCAGTAGCAAGCCCGTGGCGAGCGGGTCAAGGGTGCCGGCGTGGCCGACTTTCAGCTTGCGGAGGCCGAAATGTTTCTGCAGGGTAAATTTACATTTGCGCACCAGGTCGGCGGAGGTCCATCGGTAGGGTTTGTCCAAAGGAAGGACAATCCCGTCGGGGTAATCCGCCAGGTCGTGCGAGAGACGCTCTTCGAAGAAGGCGGGCATGCCTTCTCCGACGGGGCATCCGTCAAGCACAAGGTATCTTGTCGATGCGGCGCTGGTGTCTTCCACCTTCAAACGGGGTTTCGAGCCAGGTTTTGACGATGAGACGGGCCATCGTCAGGGTGATGAAACGGGCGGGCATCACCAGGACGTTGGCGTTGTTGTGCTGCGAGATCAGGGCGCCGATGCCGCGGTTCCAGGCCAGTCCGGCGCGGATGCCCTTGTGGTGGTTGAGGGTCATTGCCATACCGTTGCCGGTGCCGCACAGGGCGATGCCTTTATCCACTTCACCTTTCTCGATGCCTTCGGCGAGGGCGTGGGCGAAGTCGGGGTAATCGACGCTGGCAGTGCCGTGCGTCCCATAATCGACGACGGAATAACCTTTCCGCCGCAGGTAGGCGATCAATTGCTGCTTATACTCATAGCCAGCATGATCCGATGCTAATCCGATTTTCATAGTCAGTATAGATTCCCGGTCAAGCCGGGAATGACGTTTTTATCAAAGAATGATGTATAGGATTGCGCCTTTGGCGTGGGAGGGGTCGAGCGGAGCGAGACGGTTCCGGAGCAATCACCCAGAGCGCCCAAGCAATCCGGTCGTTTTATTTCAAAGAAGCGATTCCTTTGTCAATGCGGCGCAGGACCTCGTCCTTGCCCATCAACGCCATCATTTCGGCGACGCCGGGGCCGACACTCTTGCCGACGAGGAAGAGCCGGAGGGTGTTCATTACTTTGCCCATCGGCCAGCCGTTCTCCCGGATGAGACCTTCAATCGATTCGCCCACGTGCTCCTTCGTAAAGGGATCGAGCCCTGCGATGAAATCGCGCACCTGCGGAATCAGCGCCGGGATGTCGTCTTTCCAGAACTTGGCCACAGCCGCCGGATCGTACTCCGCGGGGGCCTCGAAGAAGAAGGCCGTCGCGTCGTGGAACTCGGTGGGGAAGTGGACGCGTTCGCGCATCAGGTCGAGCACGCCGCCGATGTATTCGTCGGAGAAGGCTGCGACCCGCTCGCCTTCGGCGGCCCGGAATTCGGCCACCAACTTCCCGGTGGGCCGCATCCGGAGATATTCCTGGTTGAACCACTTCGCCTTGTCGGGATTGAAACGGGCGCCCGATTTGATGACGCGCTCCAGCGTGAACACTTTCACGAGCTCTTCCAGCGTGAAAATCTCTTGCTCCGTGCCCGGATTCCAGCCCAGGAAGGCCAGCATATTGACGAAGGCTTCGGGATAGTATCCGTCTTCGCGATAGCCGCGCGATACCTCGCCTTCGGCATTGACCCAGCGGAGCGGGAATACGGGGAACCCGAGCCGGTCGCCGTCGCGCTTGCTGAGCTTGCCTTTTCCGTCGGGCTTGAGCAGCAGCGACAGGTGCGCGAAGCGCGGCTGCGAATCCTGCCAGCCGAACGCCTCGTAAAGCAAATAGTGGAGCGGCAAGGAAGGAAGCCATTCTTCGCCGCGGATGACCTCGGTAATTTCCATCAGATGATCGTCCACGATATTGGCCAGGTGGTAGGTCGGCAGTTCGTCGGCGCGTTTCCACAACACCTTGTCGTCGAGGGTGTTGCTATTGACCTCGATGTGGCCGCGGATTAGGTCGTCCATGGCCACGGTACGGTTTTCGGGAATCTTGAACCGGATGGTCCAGCCCGTCTCTTCCGCCACGCGGCGGGCCACCTCGCCAGCCGGAAGCGTCAGCGAATTCTTCAACGACCCGCGCGTCTCCCAGTTATAGGTGAAAGTCTTCTTTTCGGCCTCGGCCGCCGTGCGGAGCGCGGTCAGTTCTTCGGCCGTGTCGAAAGCGTAATAGGCATAGCCTTTCGCCACGAGTTCTTCCGCATACTTGCGGTAGATGCCGCGCCGCTGCGACTGGCGGTAGGGCGCGTGGGGATGCTTATCGGAAGCGACTTCCACCACGTTTCCGGCCTCATCCACACCTTCGTCGGGGTAAATGCCGCACCAGCGGAGCGCCTCGATAATGTAGGCCTCGGCGCCCGGCACGAAACGCTGGGAATCGGTATCTTCGATGCGGAGGATGAAATCGCCTCCGGCCTGCTTGGCATACAGGTAATTGTAGAGCGCCGTCCGGACGCCGCCCATATGGAGCGGCCCGGTCGGGCTCGGGGCAAAACGGACTCTGCGTCTTTTTTCCATCGTCTTATTCGGTTACGGGAGTTTCCTTAACGTTCAGCATCCGCTCGCGGCGGGTATATGCGGGTTCGTCTTCCAGTTCTTTGATCAGACGGACATCGTCGACAATCAGCGCCGGGATGCCCGAAACGCGCTGCTTGTTGAGCAATTTGCCGTTGTCGGGTGCGACGGGACGGCCTTTCTTGCGGTTCTTGAACAGATCCTGGCCGTATTTGACCTCGATGCGGTTGCCGCGGTTGACCTCGTTTTCGTCGATGACCGGCAACTGCCACATCTCGAAGCCCGTGGCGATGATGGTGACGCTGATCTTGTCGCCCATATTGTCGTCGAAGACGATGCCTCGCTTGAAATTGATGGTCGCACCGGTATATTGCGTCGTGAAATCCATGATCTGCGAGAGCTCTTCCATCGAGATGCCGTGCTCGTCGTCGGAACTGCCCGTGATGTTGATCAGGGCGTTCTTGACACTGCGCAGGTTGAGGTCGTTCAACAGCGGAGAGTTGAGCGCCTGCTCGACCGCCTTGGTGGCGCGGTCTTCGCCTTCCGCCTCACCGATACCCATGATGGCCACGCCGCTGTTCTGCATCACCTTCTTCACGTCGGCGAAGTCCACGTTGATGTAACCGCTGCTGGTGATGATTTCGGCGATGCTCTTGACGGCCGTGGCGAGCACTTCGTCGGCCTTGGAGAAAGCCTTCTTCATACCCATCTTGCCGTAGAGCTGGTAGAGTTTCTGGTTGTCGATCACAAGGATACTGTCGACGTGCTTGCTCAGTTCCTTGATACCTTCCACTGCGCGGTAAAGGGCTTCCTTTCCCTCGTCCCGGAAGGGGACGGTGACCACTCCCACGGTCAGCTTGCCCATCTCCTTGGCCGTCTTGGCCACGAGCGGTGCCGCACCGGTGCCGGTACCCCCGCCCATACCGCAGGTCACGAAGACCATCTGCGTGTCGCCAGCAAAGAGCTTGTTGATTTCTTCGATCGATTCTTCGGCGGCTTTGCGGCCGGTCAAATAGTCGGTTCCGGCGCCGAGACCTTTGGTCAGGACCGGGCCGATCTGGAGTTTCGCGGGGACCGGACTCGACTGCAAGGCCTGCATATCGGTGTTGCAGACTACGAAATCGACATCCTTGAGTCCAAGGGTATACATATAGGAAACGGCATTGTTGCCACCGCCGCCCACACCGACGACCGTGATGATGTTGCCCCGTTTCTCCCAGCTGGTAGGAATTAAATCTGCGTCCATATCTTAAGCCTTGTCGTTATCGTTATCGGAAAACAGGAGATCGAAGAAACTCGGTTCCTTCTTTTTCTTTTCGGCCCTTTCGGCCTTTTCGCGTGCTTTGCGTTCGGCTTCTTCGCGCTTGCGCTGGGCTTCCTGCTGTTTGCGGAGTTCCTTTGCCCTGCGCTCCTCTTCGCGCCGCCGTTCCCGCTCTTCGCGGGCGGAAGGCCGGTCGTCATCTTCCTCCAGATCATCTTCTTCTGTGAAGAGGGAACTGTCGGCGGGCTTTGCGGCTGCCTGTGCGGTGGTCTCTTTCTTGAATTCGATGGCGTGCGAGAGCAGCGGCTCGAGGGTCTCGAGCACGAGACCGACGGCCGTTGCAGCATAGACGTCGAAAGCTTCTTCAACGCTGCCGCCGTCGATGGAGCCCTGCGGTGCGGCGAGCCGGACCTTCTGGCCGATGAGGGCGTTGGCCAGCTGGAGGATATTTTCCAGATGGCTGCTGCCGCCAGTGATGACTACGCCCGAGGTAAGTTTGGATGCATAGCCGGACTGTTCGATGACGTAGCGCACAGCGTCGAAGATTTCGCTCATACGGGCCTCGATCACACGGGCCAGCAGGCTGAGTTCAACCTCTCCGTCGTCGCTGTCGTTTTCGTTTTTGAGAATGATCTTCTTGTTCTCCACCGCATACTCTTCGCAGCAGCGGCCGTGCAGGATCTTGATCGTCTCGGCCCACTGGTTGGTGATACCCGTGACGTTCTTGATGTCGTTGGTGACCGTTTCCCCGCCGAAGGGGATGATGGCCACTTCCCGTACGGTGTTGTCTTTGACGATAGCCACTTCCGTGGTACTCTTGCCGATGTCCACGAGCGCGACTCCGTTCTCCATTTCGGGACGGGTCAACACGGCGCGGGCGGAGGCGATCGGGGAGAGGATGGCCTTGTTCAACTTCAGGCCACAGTTGTCGAGCACGGTGATGCGCCGGTCTATGATGGCTTTTTTACCGTAGAAGATGCGGAAGGTCGTTTCCAGGGTTCCGCCCACCATGCCGATGAGTTCGTCGTGATTGATGCCGAAACGTTCTTCGGTGCTGTACTTTTGCGGGACGGCCTCGAAAACGATTTCCCCGTCTTCGAGCGTGGCGTTGTAGCGCGCCCGGGTAATCTGCCGGACTTCTTCTTCCGTGATGTAGGCCTTCGGATCCGTGCGGTTGATCACGCACGGGAGTTCCCGGCTGTGGAGGATTCTTCCCGAGAGACTGACGGTGACCTCCTCGATCTCCTGCTGGAGATCGGCTTGGGCCTGATCAATCAGGGAACGGACGATCTCCTTGACCTTGAAGTCGTTGACGATCTCCCCGCATTCGATGCCAGCCGACGGTGCGTCGTGGTAGCTCACGATCCGGATGCCGCCCGGCGTCTTCTCGCCGACGGCCAGCGCCACCTTGGCGCTTCCGAAATCCAATGCTGCTGCGTATCTGCTCATAGCTTGCAAATGATCTGATTATTATATTTTAGATTGATTGTCTTGTAGGTTTTGTCCTTCGCCTGCGGGGCGATGTTGCGCCAGTAGGCTTCCAGTTTCCGGAACTTTTCCGCGCAGCCGCCGCTGTCGCCGAACAGGATGGCCGGACCGGCCGAGCGGGTGTAGAGGACGATGTCCCCGTCGGGAGCAATGTCGATCTGGGAGATTTCACGCTGCAGGATGGGCTTGCTGTCGATGTAGCGGGCCAGTTCCACCAGGCCGAGCAGCCAGCCTCGCTTTTCTTCCGGGACGGCGCCCCGGTAATTGTCGCTCAATTGCAGCGGCAGGTTGCCTGTCACGATCGGTACGTCAACGGAGTTGTTGACCGGGAAGAGATATCCTTCAGGATCGGCATACCAGTTCTGGCTGCCGTTTTCGAGTCTGACCACCGGCTTGCGCTGCGTGAGCCGGGCGGCGACGGTCTGCTCGTCGGCGGCATAGACCTGTACGCTCATCACCTCCCCGTGGGAGCGGATGGCCCGTTCGATGGAATCAATATTGACGGCGACGGTCGGCGTGCCGATCGCCATCTTTGTGACAAGAGCCTCCATCTCCGCCTTGTCCACGATGGCGCTTTCGAGCGAGTCGAGCAGGATGATTTCGACCTGCCGGCAGGCGTGCTGCCGCTTTCCTTCCGTCGAAAGGGCGCCCACGAAGTGGAAATAGCATCCCAGCAGGCCGCCTGCCAGGAGTACGATCAGGGTGGTGAGGAGGATTCTCTTGATCATTCGCGTGTCTTGAGCCAGTTTTCAATGGGTCCGATGAAGCGGTCGATGTCGCCGGCCCCGAAAGTGACCAGGCAGTCCAGCGTCCGGTTGCGCAGGGTTTCCATCAACGCGTCTTTTTCGATGAGTACCTTGTCGCCGACCGTCGCTTTGTCGAGGATCAGCTGCGAGGTGACGCCGGGAATGGGCTCTTCCCGGGCCGGATAGATGGGCAGCAGGATGAGGCTGTCGAGGCCGCTGAGCGCGTCGGCGAAGTCGTCGGCGAAATCGCGGGTGCGGGTATAGAGATGCGGCTGGAAGATGCCGCAGAGTTTCCGTCCGGGGAAGATGTTGCGCATCGAACTGATGGCCGCCCGGATTTCATTGGGATGGTGTGCGTAGTCGTCGATGTAGGCGATTCCGGGGGTGTTGACGCGGATGTCGAAACGGCGCTTGACGCCCTGGAAGGAAGCCAGGGCTTCGCGTACCTGTTCCGGAGCAGTGCCGTGCAGCAGGGCGACGGCAGAGGCTGCGACGGCGTTCTCGACGTTGACCCAGCCTGGAATGCCGACGCGGCAGTGCGGGATGCGTCCGGCAGGATGGTTGACGGTGAAATCGAAGTAACCGCCGGGCAGCGGCTCGATGTCGGAAGCGTAGAAGTCGCAGGGCGTGTCGTAGGCATAGCGCCAGACACGGGCCGTGACGTTTTCCAGCGGGACTTCGACGCCCGCCTTGATGACGACGGCCCCGTCGGCGTCGACCTGGGATGCGAACATTCCGAAGGCTTCCACCACGTGGGCGTGGTCGTTGTAGATGTCGAGATGGTCTGCGTCGGTGGACGTGACCACGGCGATATGGGGATGCAGCTGCAGGAACGAGCGGTCGAACTCGTCGGCTTCGGCCACCAGTACGGGGTTCCTGCTCAGCAGCAGATTGGTATCGTAGTTTTTGGAGATGCCGCCCAGGAAGGCGTTGCATCCTTCACCGGAAGCCGTCAGAATGTGGGCGAGCAGGGTGCTCGTGGTGGTCTTGCCGTGCGTTCCCGATACGGCGAGACATTCCTGTCCCCGGGAAATCTCGCCCAGTGCCTTGGACCGCTTGACCAGGGCGTAGCCGTGGCTGCGGACAAACTGCAGTTCTCCCAGTTCGTCGGGGATGGCCGGGGTATAGATCACGAACGTATGTTCGACATCCTGCGGAATGGCCGTCACGTCATCCTCATAATGGACGGCGATGCCTTCCTGCTCCAGCGCGTGTGTCAATGCCGAAGGCGTCTTGTCGTAGCCCGAGACGGCAAATCCCCGGTGCTTGAAGTACCGGGCGATCGCACTCATCCCGATTCCGCCGATTCCGATGAAATAATAATGTGTATACATTTATTTCTTAACCAGTTTTAAAACTTCTTTCGCGATCACTTCGGAGGCGTCCTTGCGGCCGAGCTGGAGGATGTTCCTTTCAAGAGCGGCCAGCCGGTCGGCGTCGGGAAGGAGCCCTTCGACGGTGTCGAGCAGCTTTTCGTCCGCGTCGGCGTCGCGTACCATCAGTGCCGCATCCTTGTTCACCAGCGCCATCGCATTGTGGGTCTGGTGATCTTCCGCCACATTGGGCGAAGGTACGAAAATCGTGGGTTTTCCCGCTACGCAAAGCTCGGAAATCGTACCGGCACCCGCCCGCGAGACCAGCAGGTCGGCTATGGCGTAGGCCAGGTCCATCCGTTTGATGAAATCCGTGTAGAAGAGATTCGGCACGTCACGGCCTGCCATAAAGGCATCGACACCTTCTTTATAATACTTGCCACACTGCCAGATCACCTGATAACCGGCTGTCGCGGCACGGTGCTCCACCCAGTCGCGCATCACCCGGTTGAGCGTGCCGCAGCCGAGACTGCCGCCCACCACGAAAAGCGTCTTTTTGTGCGGGTCGAGTCCGTAGAACCGGTATCCTTCCTCGCGCTGTTGTGCCGTGGCGGGGGCGATCTCCTTGCGGATCGGATTGCCGGTGAGCAGGATCCGGTCGGCGGGAAAGAATTTCTCCATCCCCTCATAGGCCGTGCAGATCCGTGCCGCCCTTTTCGCCAGGATTTTGTTGGTCAGGCCTGCATAGGAGTTCTGCTCCTGCAGCAGGCAGGGGATTCCCTTGTGCGAAGCGCTCCACAGCAGCGGGGCGCTGGCGAAACCGCCGACCCCGACTGCCACGTCGGGCCGGAAGTCCTTGAGAATCCTGCCGGCTTTGCGGATGCTCTTGATCACCTTGAACGGCAGTGCCAGATTTTTGGGCGAGAGCGAACGCTGGAGCCCGGCCACGGGCAGGCCGATGATCTTGTAGCCGGCCGCGGGTACGCGTTCCATCTCCATCTTGCCTTCCGCTCCGACAAAGAGGATCTCCGCTTCGGGGCAGAGTTCCCGGATCGAATTCGCGATCGACAGGGCGGGGAAGATATGCCCGCCGGTGCCGCCGCCGCTGATGATGATGCGAGGATTATTCATTTGTGGTATAATTTATTTCGGTATGGTCTGTCATACTGGTCGTATCGGGATTGTATTCGCTTTCGAGTTTCGCGGCCGCCGCTTCCCGTGCGGCCCGTTCCCGGGCGTCCTGCTTGTCAAGCTGCCGGTTCACGGAGAGGATCATTCCGAAGGCGCCGCACAGGACCAGATAGGCCGTGCCGCCGTGGCTGATCAGCGGAAGCGTATGGCCGGTAATCGGCAGGAGACGCACGTTGACCAGGATGTGCAGGAAGGCCTGGGTGGTGATCAGGAAGGAGAGTCCTGCGATCAGCACGCTCGAATAAGTGGCTTTGCAGCGCTGGCAGAGCCGGATGCAGCGGAACAGGAAGATCAGGTAGAGCAGCAGCACGATCGTGCCGCCCACCAGGCCGTACTCTTCCACGATGAAGGCATAGATGAAATCGGAAAAGGCCATCGACAGCGAATAACGCTGCGTGCTCTTGCCCGGGCCCTTGCCGAAGATGCGCCCTTCCGAAATGGCGACTTTCGCATTCTCGCTCTGCCGGTCCTTGTCCTTGAGCCGCTCGATCTCGGCTTTCGAAAGCCCTTCCAGACTCTCTTCTTCCGTCTCGAAATGGGCTGTCAGGCGGCTTTCAACCGTCCCGAAGCGGTTGAACACCTTGCCTACGGCGGACTGCTGCCTTTCCGGCTTTCCGGCAAAGAAGGCATGATAGACCCCGAACATCAACAGCACTGCGACAATTACGGCACCGGCCGTGATGGCCAGGTTCTTCGGGCTGACATCCATGAAAAAGAGGATCAGGAAACTGATCAGTCCGATAAGCAGGGCTGACGAAAAGCTGTTGAACAGGATGAGCAGGCAGACCGTGCCCACAGGCAGGATAATCCTGAGCGCGAACTGCTTGAAATCGTCGAGTCTGTCCTGCCACAGTTCCAGTGCCTTGGCCAGGTAAAGGATTATGCCGACCTTGGCGAACTCGAATACCTGGACCGTCCTGCCGAACACCTTGATGCCGCGCACGGCGCCGTTGGCCTCGGAACGCAGGCCCGGCACGAAGAGCATCAGCAGCATCGCGATGGTCCCGCCGAAGAGGATGAACGACAGCGCCCGGTACCACCGGAGCGGAATCAGATAGCAGATCAGCAACGCCGTGAAGCCGAGCAGGACCGATTTGGTCTGTTCGAGGAAGATGGCCACTTTCGTAGTCCCGTTCGAGGAAGCCAGGAAACTGCTCGACGAGAACACGGCGGCGATCGAGATCATCGCGAACAACACCACGAGGATCCAGATGACCTTGTCTCCCTTGAGTTTCCAGAATGGTTTCATACGGCGCGCCGGATATTACAGGTTGCGGACCGCCTCCTTGAACTGGCGGCCCCGGTCTTCATAGTTCTTGAACAGGTCGAAACTGGCGCAGCAGGGACTCAGCAGCACGGTGTCGCCCGGTGCGGCCAGTTCGGCGCATTTGTTTACGCATTCCCCGGCGGAGAGTGTGTCGTAGATCACGGGCACGATGCCGCCGAAAGAATCGTGGATTTTCTTGTTGTCGACGCCCAGGCAGACGATGGCCTTCACTTTCTCGCGCACCAGGTCGATGATCGGGGCATAATCGTTGCCCTTGTCGGTGCCGCCCAGGATCAGGACCACGGGCGTGGTCATGCTCTCGAGGGCATACCACGTGGAATTGACGTTGGTGGCCTTCGAATCGTTGATATAGAGCACGCCGCCCACGGTCATCACTTTCTCCATCCGGTGCTCCACGCCTTCGAAGGTGGTCAGCGACTTGCGGATGGTTTCGTTGGTGATGTGCATCACCTTGCCGGTGATGGCGGCGGCCATCGAGTTGTAGACGTTGTGCCTGCCTTCCAGCGAAAGGTCCCGCACCAGGATGTCGAATTCGTCGTCCTCGTAGCGCACGCGCATCCGGTCGTCGTCGAGCCAGGCTCCCTGTTCCACGCTGCCGTTCTGGGTGAACGGGAGTTTCTTGGCCTGGACGACGATCTTGTTGAGTTCGCCGATGGTCACTTCGTCGTCCGAGCAGAAGATGAAACAATCTTCCGGCCGCATGTTCCGGGTGATGCGGAACTTGGCGTTGATATAGTTCTGGAAGCAGTGGTCGTAACGGTCCAGGTGGTCGGGCGTGATGTTCATCAGCACGGCGATGTCGGCTTTGAAATCGTACATTCCGTCGAGCTGGAAACTACTGAGCTCCAATACGTATATATCGTGTTTTTCGGTGGCCACCTGCATCGCGTAGCTTTTTCCGATGTTTCCGCCCAGACCGACGTTGAGTCCGGCGTTCTGCAGCAGGTAATAGATCAGCGAAGTGGTCGTGGTCTTGCCGTTGCTGCCTGTGATGCAGATCTTTTTCGCCTTGTCGTAGTAGCCGGCGAATTCGATCTCGGAGATGACGGGTGTGCCTTGCTCGCGGAGTTTGACCACCAGCGGGGCGTTATCGGGAATTCCGGGACTCTTGATCACCAGGTCGGCCGACAGGATGCGGTCGGCGCTGTGTCCGCCTTCTTCAAAGGGAATATCCCATTTCTGCAGTTCGTTGCGGAAAGGATCTTTCAAGGTGCCGTTGTCCGAAAGGAAGGTTTCGTAGTGCTGGACCTTTGCCAGTACTGCCGCACCTACACCGCTTTCGCCGCCGCCGAGGATGACTGCTTTTTTCATAGGTTGGTATATTATCGGATTTTCAGGGTTACGATCGTTAAGAATGCCAGGATGATGGAGATGATCCAGAACCGGACGACAATCTTGTTCTCGGGCTGGATCTTGTGCGGTTTCTGGATCAGCGCGTCGGGGTTCTCCTTCTGGTAGTGGTGATGGAGCGGCGACATGCGGAAAACGCGCACGCCCGTTCCGGTCTTCTTCTTGGTATATTTGAAATAGAAGCGCTGGATGATGACCGAGAGACTCTCCACCAGGAAGATTCCGCACAGGATCGGGAGAAGGAGCTCCTTCCGGATGATGATGGCCAGCACGCCGATGATGCCGCCCAGCGCCAAGGATCCCGTATCGCCCATAAATACCTGGGCGGGGAAGGAGTTGTACCACAGGAAGCCCAACAAGGCGCCCACGAAGCAGAATACATAGACAGTGACTTCGCCGATGTTCGGCAGGTACATGATGTTGAGGTATTCTGCGAGTCCCGTGTGGCCGGAGACATAGGCCAGGACACCGAGCGTGGCGCCGACGATGGCCGAGACGCCGGCCGCAAGACCGTCCATTCCGTCGGTCAGGTTGGTTCCGTTGGAACAGGCTGTGATGATGAAGATGATCACCAATACATAGAGGCCGCCCTGCAGGGCCCGGACGAACTGGCCGTTGAAGGGGATGAGCCACTTGTAGTCGAATTCATTGCCTTTGAAGAAAGGAATCGTGGTGCGGCTGTAGCTGATTCCCTGTTCGCTGGTGAAATAGAGCGTCAGGCCGACGGCCAGGCCGAGGAGTACCTGCCCGACGATCTTGTATTTGCCGTTGAGCCCTTCCTTGTTGTGTTTGAACACCTTGATGTAGTCGTCGATGAAGCCCAGGGCGCCCAGCCACACGGTTGTCAGGATCAGCAGCAGGATGTTGGTGTTGGTCAGGTCGCCGAAAAGCAGGATCGGCAGCAGGATAGAAATCAGGATGATGATGCCGCCCATCGTGGGGGTGCCCTTCTTCTGCAGCTGGCCTTCCAGGCCCAGGTCGCGGATGGTCTCACCGATCTGCTTCTTCTGCAGCTTTTCGATGATCTTCTTGCCGACGAGCATCGAAGTGAGGATGGCCACGACGGCGCAGCTGATGGCCCGGAACGATATATAGTGCATCAGGCCCGACCCCGGGAAGTCGATGCCCGCATTTCTCAGATATTCGAACAGGTGGTACAGCATATCCTTTCTTTACTTCATTTCTTCAAACGTTTCGGCGATTACCTCTTTGTCGTCGAAGTGGTGCTTCGTGTCGCCGATGATCTGGTAATCTTCGTGCCCCTTGCCGGCCACGAGGATGACGGCGCCCTGCGGGGCGGTCATCAGTGCGGTGCGGATGGCTTCGCGGCGGTCGGTGATGAAGAGGCTCCGGGCCCGGGCGGCCGTATCCATTCCGGCGCGGATCTCGCGGATGATCTCTTCGGGGTCTTCGTGACGGGGGTTGTCGGACGTCACCACTACGCGGTCGGCGTATTTGGCGGCGATCACGCCCATCTCGGGACGCTTGGTCCGGTCGCGGTTGCCGCCGCAGCCGAATACGCAGACCAGGCAGCGGTCGCAGGCCGTTTCCCGGAGGGTCCGGAGCGCGTTCTCGAGCGCATCGGGGGTGTGGGAGTAGTCTACCACGGCCGTCAGATCGTTTCCGCCCCGCAGGAAATCGAGCCGGCCGGCCACAGGGCCGAGCGCGCTCATCTTGACCAGCACTTCCTCGGGGTCGGCACCGAGCAGCACGGCGGTCGAATAGACCGCCAGCAGGTTGTAGGCGTTGTGCGCGCCGATGAAGCGGGTCCATACCTGCGTTCCGTCGAGGCTGACCAGCATCCCTTCCAGGCTCTCTTCGATAATCTTGCAGCGGAAGTCAGCCATCCGTTTGCACGCATAGGTCCTGATCTGCGCCTGTGTATTCTGTACCATCACCTCGCCGTTGCGGTCGTCCAGGTTGGTCAGGGCGAAGGCATTTTTCGGCAGGCCGTCGAAGAAACGTTTCTTGCAGTCGCGGTAGGCGGCGAACGTCTTGTGGTAGTCGAGATGGTCGTGTGTCAGGTTGGAGAAGATGGCTACTTTGAAGTCGAGTCCGGCAATCCGCTGCTGGTCGATGGCGTGGGAACTCACTTCCATGAAGCAGTAGTTGCAGCCTTTGTCGACCATCCGGGCGAGCAGAGCGTTGAGTTCGATCGGGTCGGGCGTCGTATGGGAGGCTTCCAGCCTTTCGCCGTCGATGTAGTTGGCAATAGTCGAGAGCAGGCCGCAGCTCCAGCCCAGGCTCATAAAGAGATTATAGAGCAGGGTGACCGTGGTGGTCTTGCCATTAGTGCCGGTGATGCCCACCAGATTGAGTTTTCCCGACGGGTGGTCGTACCAGTTGTCGGCGGCCAGGGCAAGGGCACGGCGGCTGTCGGCCACCTTGATCCAGGTCACTTGCGGTGCGGCGGCCGTGTCCACGCCGTCATTCTGGTAGATGACGGCGGCGGCGCCGGCCGCCACGGCCTTCCCGATGTAGGCGTGTCCGTCGGCCTCTGTGCCGGAGACGGCGATGAACAGTGCCCCGTCGCGACAGGTCCGCGAGTCGAAGGTCAGGCCGCTGATGTCGCGTCCGGAATCTCCGCTGATGGAGACGATGTCCAGGCCGGAAAGGATTTTATTTAGTTTCATCCGTATATTTTTCTTTGAGCATGAGGTTGATCTTTTTTTCTTTAAGCGTGTCTCCGGGTGCCGGGAACTGGCTTTCCACGATGCCGTGTCCTTCGAAAGCGACTTGGAAACCCGCCTGTTCAAGCAGTGTGACGGCTTCCCGTAATCCCATTCCTTTTACGTTGGGAATCAGTCCTTTATGAATATCTTCCTGTCCCTGGAGGGACAGAAAGCCGTCGGGCTGGGGGGCTGTTCCCGTGCGGGGCAGGGGATCCTGCCAGTCGATGGAGGCTGCATATACTTTCTCGACCACTTCGCGGAACACCGGACCGCCCCAGGTAGCTCCATAGAAGTTGGCGAAAGTGGGTTCGGAGTAGACCACCACGATCATCGAATACTTCGGCGACTCGTACGGGAAGAAGCCGACGAAGGTGGCCTGGTGCATCTTGTGTCCGGCCCGGTCCTCGTAGCGGCCGGATCCGGGGAAAACGATTCGGGCGGTGCCCGTCTTGCCGGCCACATTGACCGGACATCCCTTGAACACGCGGTAGCCCGTTCCGCCTTCCGACTCCACGACCCCGCGCATCGCCCTCCAGACCTCGTGCGCGGTCTCCTTGCTGCAGACCGTGCCGAGTTTCTCGGGTTCGAAGTTCCGGATAATCTGGCCGTCTTTCTGGTAGTTCCGTACCAGGTGCGGGCGCATCATCACGCCTTCGTTGGCGATGGCGTTGTAGAAATTGAGCGTATGGAGCGGCGTGATCTCGACGGTATAGCCCATTGCAATCTGCGGAAGGTCCTTCATGTTCCAGGCGGCCCGTCCTGTCTTGACGTCGGGGTCCTTGAGGTTGGCTTTGGCCATGCCGCCCAGTTCGAACGGGAAATCGTGCGTGATGCGCCGCTGGTTCGTGAGTTTGTCGAGGAATTCCTTCGGGTTCTTGTCGTAGTAGCGGGCGGCCAGGATGCGGAATACGTTGTTGGACGAGATTTCGAATCCGCGCTTCACGCTGATGGTGGAGTAGCGGTCGAGATAATGGTCGACGAACGGTTTTCCGCCGCCGTAATTCCACGTGACGGTAGCCGGGATTTCGGTTTCGAGCGTCACTTTCTTGTCTTCCAGCAGGGTGGTGAGCGTCGCGCATTTGAAGACGGAACCCGGTTCTCCTTTACGGCCGATGGCGTAGTTGTAGGTCTCGTCGAAGCCGCCTTTGCCGTCTTTCTCCAGATTGACCATCGCCTTGATCTCGCCGGTGGCCACGTCCATCACCACCACAGTGCCGGCGTGCAGTTCGGTGGTCCGGTCCAGTCCGGCCCGCAGGGCGTTCTGGGCGATGTCCTGCAGGTCGATGTCGAGTGTGAGCTGGACGTCGATGCCGTCGATGGGCTCGATGGTCGGACGGTCGGCATCCACGATCCAGTTGCGGCCTTCGGTCAGGCGCATCGGCTGGATGCCGTCGGTGCCCCGCAGGATCGAGTCGCAACTGCCCTCGATGCCGATGGTCGGGATGTCGGTCTGCTCCTTGATATAGCCGAGCGTGCGGAAACCGAGACGTCCGTAAGGGTAGGTCCTGTGGTCCACTTTCTCCTCGTTGCGGCCGCCGTGGGCGCGTCCTTCGCGCAGGATGGGGAAGGACGAGACTTCCTTCATCTCCTGGTAGGTCAGCAGGCGCCGGTTGAGGTACATGAAGCGGCGTCCGCCCTCGAGCCCCTCCTTGCGCCGGTCGACGATCTCTTTCTTGTACTGGGCGGCTTTCTTGTCCTGATAGAAGTTGGCCAGGCAGATGGCCAGGGAGTCGATGCCCCGGGCGAAGACGGCGGAGTCGGGCTGTACGCAGTCCATGCCCATCCGGTATTCGGGGATAGAGAAGGCCAGATAGCGGCCGTCATCGGCCAGGATGCTGCCCCGGGTGCAGGGGAGGACGTCTTCCCGGGTGGTTTTCTTGGAGTAGCTCCGTCCCGGCTTGTGGATGAACTGCAGGTTCACGATCTGGCCGACTGCGAGCAGCGCCAGTCCCACGAACAGGATGTAGAAGATGCCGACTTTCCTGATATTGACCTGCATACCGGCTATTTCTCGAGGACGATCCGTTGCGGCGGCGTCAGGGGCGCGTGCAGCGTGGATGCCTTGGATTTCAACATTCCGTCAATCCTGGTGCGGTTGTTCATGCCGACCAGGTCGAGGGTGTGCTGCTGGTAACTGATCCGCAGTTCCTGCAGCTGCCGTTCGTTGCGCTGCACCTCGACCAGGCTCTGCTCGACCAGCAGGCTCCAGGCGATGGTGACACACACGATGACGAAAATGTAGAAGATGAAGCCGAGCTGGCGGTCCACACCCCACTCGATCAGCTTGTCCCCGCTCAGGTAGCTGACCAGTTTGTCCACGAAACGTTTGATTTTCCCGCTCATACTCGTCTTACAGCTTCTCGGCAACCCTCAGTTTCGCGCTGCGCGCGCGCGTATTTGAAGAAATTTCTTCCTCGGAAGGAAGAATCGGTTTCTTGTTCACACGCGTCAGCAACTTATCCTGACAAGCGTCCCTGATTGCATTCTTGACGATGCGGTCCTCCAGCGAATGGTACGTTATGACAGCCAGCCTGCCTCCTTGCCCGAGTGCACGTATGGCTCCTTTCATAAACCGTTCGAGGGAAGTCATCTCGCCATTGACTTCAATCCTCAACGCCTGGTATATTTTTGCCAAATACTTATGCTCCAAAAATTTAGGCAGAACAGAAGCTATCGCCCTGCCTAAATCTTCCGTGGTCTTCAACGGCGCTCTCTCCCGGCTCGAGACAATCAGTTCGGCCACCCTCCTGCTTCCTTCCACTTCGCCGTACAGACGGAAGATCCGTTCCAGATCTTCCCCACTATAACTATTTACTATATCGGCCGCGCACAGTCCTGCGCGCGAATTCATCCGCATATCCAGCGGTGCGTTCCCGAAGCGGAAGGAGAACCCCCTTTCTTCGGTGTCGAACTGGTGGGAGGAAACTCCCAGATCCGCCAGGATCCCGTCCACGGCTTCACAGCTATGGTAACGGGCAAAGTTGTGTACGAACCTGAAATCGCCGTGCACAACCGTCAGTCTCCCGTCATCGGGTGCGTTTGCGAGGGCCTCCTCATCTTTGTCGAAAACGATCAGGCGGCCTTTCGGCCCCAGGCACCCGAGAATCTCCCGGCTATGGCCGCCGCCACCGAAGGTTGCATCGACATAAACTCCGTCCCCGCGTATCGCAAGCGCCGCAATGCTCTCGTGGAGCAGGACGGGAGTGTGGTAAGCAGACATGGCAGGTATCCTCCCGCTAACCGAGGATCTTTTCGGCCAGGGAAACGAACGCATCGCTGTCCATCGCCCGGGCTTCGTACTTCTCCTTGTCCCAGATCTCGATCAGATGGTTGTTGCCCGCGAATACGACTTCCTTGCCGATGCCCGCCTGCTCGAGGAGGGCCTTGGGAATCGTCATCCGCCCCAACTTTCCGTCAGGCTCTACGTCCGCAGTGCCTCTCATGTATTCCCGCCAGAAGGCGGCGTGCTCCTTGTTGAAGAAGTTCAGCCGGCTTCTGACCGCTTCGGAATCCTTTTCCCACTGGTCGAAGGCATACATTTCGAGGCACTCTGCGAAGAGAGACTTTTTGACTACGAAGCGAAGGCTTGCGCCCTCGCCCATACTGGATTTGAAGGCGGAAGGGAAGATGAGTCTTCCCTTGTCGTCTAGCTTTGCTTTGTAGCAACCGATAAACTTCGCCATCAAATTCTATATGCGTTTAGTGATGTGTGGGGACAAAGGTATAAAAATTTTTCCACTTTCTTACAATTCTTTCCAAAATTTTCCACCAACAATTTTATCAACACAAAAAAAGCCGCCCGATTCCATTCGGACGGCTTTTTATCATTTCCGGCTTGGCCGGACAACTATTTCCGTTCTGTAACGAAGCGGAAGAACGGTTCGAGCTCCTTCTTTTCTTTGAAACGTGCCAGGTAGCACTGGTTGCCCAGGTCATCGGACAGGGCGTCGGGAACACGGCCCTGGAAACAGAGGGCAGCGCTGTAACTGTCCAGGATGTCCTGATGGCTGTGGGCGTAGGCACGTCCGTCGCGGCGGGACGCATAGGCGCAGTAGAACGCCTCTCCTTCCGGTTTGCGGCGTTCGTCGAAGGCGACCATATCGGCCCAGATCTGGAAGACATCGGTGGAGTGGGCGTAATTCATCATATCGGGCGTATAGCCGCCCGGAGGCCTCATATTCACCTCCAGACCCACATAATCTCCCTTCTTGCCAAGTCCTTCGCGGTCGCGGTCCAGCTGGAAGAACTCCAGGTGCACGAAGCGGCGCGGCGTGCCGAAAGCCCTGACGGTGCGCCGTCCGATGGCGGCGAGTTTTGCCGGCACCGTTTTGTTGATCCAGTAGCAGGTGTCGAGATTGTCGTGGACGATTTCCATCACGGGTGTCGGGAACACGGAATTGTTTTCGAATAGCGGTTCCATCCGGGAGTTGTAGATAGCGTCGTAGCTCACGAGAAGACCGGTGATGAACTCTTCGATGACGAAGCGCCCGAAGTTCGGATGCGCTTCGAGCCAGGCCTCCAGTTCGGCATCGCTTTGGAGCTTGAACGTGCCGGAGGCGCCCATCCCACTATCGGGCTTGGCGATGATCGGGTAGCCGGTCTTCGCCACGAAGGCGCGGATGGCCTCCTTGCCTTCGGATCCCTTGATCTGCCGTGCGGTCGGGATGCCTCCCAGCGCATAATACTTCTTCATCTCCGATTTGTTTCGGATGGCGGAGACCCTGTCGCTGCGTATGCCGGTGGTCACGTTGAAATCGCTCCGCAGCCGGGCGTCCTGCTCCAGCCAGTATTCGTTATTGGATTCGATCCAATCGATTTTGCCGTACTTGTGGGCGAACCAGGCCACGGCGCGGTACACTTCGTCGTAGTCTTCCAGATCGTTCACCTTATAATAATCCGTGAGTTGTTGGCGGAGCTCCCGGGACAGGTTCTCGTAGTTGGTGTCCGCAATGCCCAGGACATTTACGCCGTTGCGTCGGGCGCCGGCGCAGAACTGCCAGTAGGTCTGCGGGAAATGTGGGGAAATGAATACCAGGTTCATAAACGGATAAGATTTGTTTTCGTCACAGATGCGGTGCATTTCGCCCCGCGATATCTTCCAGGCTTCACCGCGGAGTTCGCTGCGGCCGTCCTGCACCTTGATGTATCCGCCGTCGCGGAATGTGTAGAAGGGACGGCTCCAACTGTCGGGGAAGGCCACGTCTTCGATCAGGCGCAGGCCGTCAACCCGGGCCTCCCGCACCTGCTTCCAGTGGGGAATGATATTGATACCGGTCAGCCCCAGACCCTTGAGCCAGCGTTTGTGCTGCGGCCCGACGGCCTCTCCTGGAAGTTCCGGGTGGGCATATACCCTTTCTGCGCAGTTCATCGACCCGGCGCTGCAGCCCATTACGACTCCGCGGTAGCCCTGCAGGAGCTCCTTCAGCCCGATTTCGTGCAGGAAACGGTTTTGGGTCGGGACGTGTCCGCCGCAGAGGATAACCCAGTCGGCCCGGTTCACCAGTTCGGCCGCCCGATCGGCATTGTGCCGGTCGAGCATCACGATTTCGGAGGTCTTGATGCCGGAGCGGTGGATGCACAGGCTCATGCCCTCCTTCACGGATGCGGTGAACCCCGGGTCGTCGGGCGCGGCGCTGACCAGCAGCACGCGCGGGTCCCTGCGGCCCTTCGTGACGGCGTGCAGGGCGGAAAGGACCTCGGCACGGAAGCCGTTGTCTTCCGTGAAACGGTCTTCCCCGTAGCGGGTGGGGCTGCCTGTCAGAAAGAGTGTCATAACAGGACGCAAAGATATAGAAAGAAAATCCAATCTGGTCCGGTTCTGTTCCGTTGGACGCTCTGTCCATCGTTTATCTGTCTTTTGGATTGAGCGTCCGGATAAGGGGCGAAGCGCTGGCAATCGTGGACGCTCAATCTACGAAATGGCATGTACCTCTACCGAGCGTCCAGTAAGGTAGCGCAGAAGGTGGATCGGCAGTTACAGGCAAAGGCAGCGGCGCAGTTGCGCTTCATACGTTCTTTTGTGTCGGGCCCGCCAAAGATTTCGCCGGATCAGGTCATACAGGTATTTGCGCTGGCTCAGGGATGACTCGTATATGGTGACGCCATTGCAATACTGCGGCAGGCAGGTCTCGTCGATCAGTGCGCACAATTCCAGATCGGAAATCAGGGTGGGATCGAACTTCCCCTTTTCATTTTGGAGAAGTTGGCTTATGTCCATATCCGGCGTTCCCTGCTCGATGAGTTCCAGCGTGATGAGCGGTGAGGAAGATTCTTCGTCCCGCTGTTCTTTCAGCAACATTTCATCGCCGAGCCTGTTCATCTGATACAGATAGTTCCGCGGCGTGATATAGTAGGATTCGACCAGCGCTACGTCGAGAATGTCTTCCCTGAGCAGGAGACCGGAAGTGTCCATCCGATAAGAGGAAGGAATCGCGTTGCCGTGGGGTAGATACTTGTAGCGCTGCGAATCGGGCATAAGGACGAAAGGTTGATCCCTTCCCAACTGCTTGGAGAAAAAAGTTTTGGCTGAGCAGTAAGAGTATCCGAACGGCGTTGGAGCAAGGCCGTGATGGAGCCCCTGACGGTTTACATAATTGAGTGCCGCCATAGTATGATGGAAACCTTCTACCGGCAGTTTGAAACAGAATTTCTCCGCCATCCTTCCCGACCGTTTGTGCCGGGCATTGAAATAACGGGTATAAGCCAGGCGGTAGCGCCTCATTACTTCGACTGGCGCATCCGTCTGCGCCAGATGATGGAGATGGGTGGTGGTGAAGCCGTCGGCCAGCAGCCGGGAGTCGGTTTCCAAAATGGCCAGAGCCAGGCAGTTGAAGCCGCGGATCAGGTCGGCTTCGTTCCGGAACATTACCTCGTTGTGAGAGGAAAGGGAGATGTGATAAGTCTTCCGCATCGCATTTCGTTTTTCAGGTTACACAAATCTTTCGCACAATTCGTCCGCCGCGTTCCATCGCTACAGCCGAAATGCTGGATACAAATATAAGATATTCCCGGCCGTTTTTCTTCCCTGCAGGGAGAGACTTGCGGGATTGTGATGGACGCTCGGGCGAACAATTCGCCGTCTCGTAGATCGAGCGTCCCAAAGAGGCGGCGAAACGTCACTTTTCCGGACGTTCAATCCACGAGATGGATAAATGCCGGATCGAGCGTCCAAGCATGGAAAGGATGTTGCGACCAGGGGCAGTTGGAAGAGCTGCCGGGGAAGGTCATTCGGGCTTGCCGGGGAAAGCTATTCGGGGCGGTCGTGGAGGACGGCTTTGCGGAGCTCGAAGTTCTGACCGAGATATTTTTTGCGGACTTCGGGGTTGTCGGCCAACTGCTGGGCCGTTCCGCTTTCGAGGATGGAACCCTCGTACAGCAGGTAGGCCCGGTCGGTGATGGCCAGGGTTTCGTGGACGTTGTGGTCGGTGATGATCACTCCGATGTTCATCGTCTTGAGTTTGGCGATGATATGCTGGATGTCTTCGACGGCAATCGGGTCGACGCCGGCGAAAGGCTCGTCGAGCAGGATGAATTTCGGGTTGATGGCCAGCGCCCGGGCGATTTCGCAGCGGCGCCGCTCACCGCCGGAAAGCTGGATGCCCTGGCTCTTGCGCACTTTCTGCAGGCCGAATTCGTCGATCAGGGTTTCGAGCCGCTGCATCCGGTAGTCCCGGTCGAAGCCGGCCATCTCCATCACGGAGAGGATGTTGTTCTCGACGCTCATCGTCCGGAACACGGAAGCTTCCTGGGCGAGGTATCCGATGCCTTTCTGGGCGCGTTTGTACATCGGCAGGCCTGTGATTTCTTCTTCTCCGAGGAAGATGCGTCCGTCATTCGGCTTGATCAGGCCGGTGATCATATAGAAGCTGGTGGTCTTGCCGGCGCCGTTGGGGCCGAGCAGGCCGACGATCTCGCCTTGTTCCACTTCGATGGAAACGCCTTTGACGACAGTGCGTTTCCCGTATTTCTTGACCAGGTTCGTGCAAAAGAGTTTCATCGCTAACTGATCTCCAATTCAAAATCTTTACGCAGCGCGTTGTATTCGGGCGAATTTTCCTGCAAATATTTTGCCTTGTCGGACGGCATATACATTCCGCGGTTCGTCTCTTCGGCCTGTTTGACATCGACGATGAGACGGAGGTCGGGATCCGTGAGTTTCCGCTGCAGGAAGGCTTCGAGACGGGCCCTGCAATTGCGGTTGATCCAGTCCTGAGCGGCGATGTTGCCCACTTCGAAGTGGATTTCATTGCCCGTAAGGACCGGTACGGCCTGCGCGAGGGTGTAGGACAGGCGCGGGGCCTTGGATTCGCTTTCGGCCATCGCCTTCCAGGCTTCCTCGAGGGATGGCTTTTCCGCCGGAACGGGAGTTTCGGCGGCGGCAGCGGGCGCACTTTCGACGGCGGGCTTCTGTTCAGCGTCGGCCATCATCGCCTTGAGGGAGAGACCCGTCGGTTTGCGGGTCGTCCGCTCCGGGGCGGGCTCTGTTTTCGGCGCCGTTGTCACGGCAGGCTCTGCTTTTGGCGCCGTTGTCACGGTAGGCTGGGTGCCGGCGAATTTGACATTCAGGTTGCAGAGTTTCATCAGGGCGAATTCGATGAGGAGGCGTGGATTGCCGCTCTGCTTGTATGCGGTTTCGCAGGCGGAGGTGATGCCCAGGGCTTCGAACAGGAAGCCGGGGGTGCACCGGCCGGAAAACTCCTGATAGCGCCGGGCAACGGAAGGCGCCAGTTCCAGCAGGCTGCGGGATGCGTCGTTCTTGCACACGAGCAGGTCGCGGAAATGGGTGCTGAGCCCGCCGATGAAACTCTGGGCGTTGAAGCCTTTCGACAGGATCTCGTCGAAAGTCAGCATCGCACGGCCGTAGTCCCCGGTGAGGAAGTTGTCGGTCAGGCTGAAATAATACTCGTAGTCGAGCACGCCAAGGTTGCGGATCACCTGCTCGTAGCTTACTTCCTTGCCGCAGAAGGCGACGGTCTGGTCGAACAGGGTGAGTGCGTCGCGCATCGCGCCGTCGGCTTTCTGGGCGATGACGTGCATCGCGTCTTCGCTCATCGAAACGCTTTCTTTTTCGGCGATGGATTTCAGGTTGCGGACCATGTCCTCCACACTGATGCGGTTGAAGTCGTAGGTCTGGCAGCGCGAGAGGATGGTGGGCAGGATCTTGTGCTTCTCGGTGGTGGCCAGGATGAAGATCGCATGGGCCGGCGGCTCTTCGAGCGTCTTGAGGAAGGCGTTGAAGGCCTGCTGCGAGAGCATATGCACCTCGTCGATGATATACACACTGTATCGTCCGATCTGGGGCGGGATGCGCACCTTGTCGGTCAGGGCGCGGATATCGTCGACGGAGTTGTTGGAAGCGGCGTCGAGTTCGTGGATGCTGTAGGAGCGTCCTTCCGCGAAAGAGCGGCAGGATTCGCATTCACCGCACGGCTCCAGGTCGGGTCCGGGATTGCTGCAGTTGATGGTCTTGGCGAAGATGCGGGCGGCGCTTGTCTTGCCCACGCCGCGCGGGCCGCAGAACAGGTAGGCGTGTGCCAGCTGGCCTCGCTCGATCGAGTTCTTGAGCGTGCGGGCGATGTTCTCCTGGCCGAGCAACGTGGCGAAACTGTTGGGACGGTATTTCCGTGCCGATACGATGAATTGTTCCATAGCCTACAAAGATAGCAATAAATTGTCTATTTTTGCCGTATGATTTTTACAAAGACTTTCGACTGCGGCCTGCAGTTCGCTTTCCGGCGCACACGGTCGCAGGTGGCCTATGCGGCACTGGCCATCCGGTCGGGCACGCGCAACGAACCGGAGGGCTTCAGCGGGATCGCCCATATGACGGAACATATGCTCTTCAAGGGCACGCTGCGGCGTACGCCGCAGCAGATCAGCAACCGGCTGGAGGTGCTGGGCGGCGAACTCAACGCCTATACGGCCAAAGAGGAGACCGTCCTCTACGCTACGGTGCTGAAGGAAGACGCCGCCAAAGCCGTGGACCTTTTGTTCGAACTGGCCTTCACTTCGACCTTTCCCCAGAAAGAACTCGACAAGGAGCGCAGCGTAGTGATCGATGAGATCAATATGTATAAGGATTCTCCTTCCGAGTGCATCTTTGAAGAATTCGAGCGGATGCTTTTCGAGCCCAGCACACTGGCGCGCCCGATTCTCGGTACGACGCGGAGCCTGGCCCGGATCGACTCTGCCGCCCTGCAGGCCTATGTCCGTGAAAACTATCGTCCCGAGAATATGTGCATCGCTGTGGTAGGCAACCTTACGCCCCAGCGTGCTGAACGGATCGCCGTCCAGGCGGCCGCGAAATATATTCCCTCCGGCTATGTGCCGGCCGGACGGCCGCCGCGTCCGGCGGTGCCGGAAAGGCTGCCGCTTCCGCCGCATTTCGAGAAGGAAGTATCCAAGAAGAACCATCAGATCAACTGCATCATCGGAACTACCGCCTACTCCTATTATGACGAGCGCCGGATGGAGATGATCCTGCTGGCCAATCTTCTGGGCGGACCGGGCGCGAATTCCCGGCTCAATCAGAAACTGCGCGAGAAGAACGCGCTGGTCTATTCCGTCGACGCGTCGTTCACCCAGTTCGCCGACGCCGGTTCCCTGCTGATTTATTTCGGCTGCGAGAAGCCGAATCTGGAGCGTTGTATCGCCCTGGTCCGCGAAGAGGTGGCGGCGCTGCGTGACAAACCGCTTTCCGAACGTGCCTTGCGCACCGCCAAGAAACAGCTGCTCGGCCAACTGGCCGTGGCTTCCGACAACGGGGAGGCTCAGGCCCTTTCGATGGCCAAAAGCATGCTTGTCTTCGGGGAAATCCTGCCCGACGAGGAGGTGCGCCGCCGCATCAATGCGATTACGTCGCAGAGCCTCCGGCAGGCTGCGGTTGACGTGCTGTCGGAAGAACGGCTTTCCACTCTTATTTTCAGATAGTGATGGACGCCCTGGAACGCTATCTCCGTGAGACCGACACCCCGCAGGGCGAGGTGCTCGCGTGGCTGGAGCGGGAGTCCTGGCTGCGGACCAGCCACGGACGGCAAGTCTCCGGACCGACGGTAGGTGCCCTGCTGCGGCAACTGGTGCTGTGGCTCCGTCCCCGGCGAGTACTGGAAATCGGGACCTTTTCCGGCTACGCCACGGTGTGGATGGCATCCGCCCTCCCGGCGGACGGCCGCATCGATACGCTGGAACGGAACGATGAGATGGAATCCCTGATCCGGGAAGGTTTCGCCCGGGCGGGCGTGTCCGACAGGGTCCATCTGTATATCGGTGACGCCCTTGACATTCTGCCGGGCCTGACGGATACCTATGACCTGGTTTACATCGATGCGGACAAACGGGAATATGTGGCTTATTACCAGGCTGTCCTCGACCTGGTGCGCCCCGGTGGCTGCATCGTGGCCGACAATGTGCTCTGGGACGGCAAAGTATATGCAGACCCGCTGCCGCGCGATCGCCAGACCACCGGCATCCTGGCCTTCAACGACCTGGTTTCAGGCGACGACCGCGTCGAGAATTTTATTCTTCCCCTTCGCGACGGCCTGCATGTCATCAGGAAAAAAGACGCATCCGGTCAGAACATCGCGACCAGCTCGTCGTTGGTGTAGGCGTCGGCGCCGTAGCAGGTTTTCAGGTAGGCCAGGCCGCCCTGATAATCTTCTTCGGTGAAGGAGTTCGTGGCCTCCTTGGCGACGACCACATCGTAGCCGAGGCAGTATGCGTCGGCCGAGGTGTGACGGCAGCACATATGGGTGTGCAGGCCGGCGATGACGACGGTATGCACGCCGAGTTCCTTGAGCAGGATATCGAGTTCAGTCTGGAAAAATCCGCTGTAGCGGCGTTTGGGAACCACGTAATCGCAGGCCTTCGGCGTCAGTTCTGGGATGACTTCGGCACCGGGAGTGCCGATGATGGCGTGGTCGCCCCAGATCTGCAGTTCGCGGTCGATGCCGGGACGGTGGGCGTCGTTGCAATAGACAACGGGGACGCCTTTCTCGCGGGCTGCGTCAAGCAGACGGGCGGTAGCGGGTACGATGGCGCGGGCGCGGTCGCAGCCGATGGCACCGGTGACGAAGTCGTTGAGCATGTCGACGACCAGGATAGCGGGTTTGTTGAGTTTCTCCATTTTACGTTTTTATCAATGTGGTTTGCTGATTTCAAAAAAGGCGCATCCTTCGCAGCCGCCTTCGGGGCAGGCGGCGGGCCGCTCTCCGCGTGCCGCCGCCGATGGGTTCCGTTTGCGCCAGAGTCGCATTTCTTCCTCCTTGGCGCAGATGATGCCTTGCTCCCGCAGCGCTTTGTTGTGCGCAATCTCTCCGTCGGGGAATTTGCCGTCTTTCTTGAAAAGAATGGTAACGGCCATTCCTGCGACGCCGATAGCGAGCAAAAGGAGTGCCAGGAGGAAGACTTTCATATCAGATCTGTTTGAAAGCGGGTACGATCGGATGGTCGCCCACCGTGATTACAGGCGGAATCTGCAGGACCTTGAAAGCCGCGTTCTTCTTGAGACGGACGATCCGTTTGACGAGGGCGGCATCGGTGCCGGCGGCAATCACATCTTCGGGTGAGCGCTCTTCCTCGCAGAGGGCATGCAGCACCGGATCGAGCAGTTCGTATTCCGGCAGCGAGTCGGTGTCCTTCTGGTTCGGGCGGAGTTCGGCGGAGGGCGCCTTGGTCAGGATGGACTCCGGAATCACTTCCTTCCCGTGGATCGTGTTCTCGTAATGGGAGAGTTCATAGACCTGCACTTTGTAGAGGTCGGCAATCACCATCAGAGCACCGCACAGGTCGCCGTACAGCGTGCCGTAGCCGGTAAAGAGTTCGCTCTTGTTGGACGTGTTGAGCAGCAGTGCGTTGAACCGGTTCGCCCAGGTCATCAGAATCGTGCCGCGGATGCGGGCCTGCAGGTTCTCCTGGGCCACGCTCCACTTGCCGAGTTCGAAAAACCGGAACATCTCGATCATCGCCCGCTTGTAGATTTTCTCGATGGGGACGATGTCGTAGCCGATGCCCAGGTTGTTGGCCAGCTCTACCGAGTCGGTGACCGAACTCAGGGATGAGAACTCCGAGGGCATCAGGATGCCGTGGACATGTTCCGCCCCGAGGGCATCGACGGCCAGGGCCGCTACGATGGCGGAGTCGATGCCGCCCGAGAGTCCCAGCACGGCCGTTTTCATTCCGGCACCGGTAAAGTAGTCGCGGAGTTTGCCTACGATCAGGTCGTGGACTCCGGCAATGTCGCGTGTGGGTTCCAGGATCATGGCTAGCAACGGATGAAGAGGTCGCTGACCGGCTCGTTATGGTAGATGCGGTCGATGACGTCGGCGAACATACCGGTCATCGAGAGTACGGTAAACTTCGAATTGTCCTTGTCCTGTTTCAGCGGAATCGTGTCGGCCACGAGGAACTCCTGGATGGGGGAGGCGTTGATGCGGTCGTAGGCCGGTCCGGAGAGGATCGGGTGGGTGCAGACGGCACGTACGCTGAGGGCGCCGCGTTCCATCAGCACGTCGGCGCATTTGGTAATGGTGCCGGCCGTGTCGACCATGTCGTCGACGATCACGACGTTACGGCCTTCGATTTCGCCGATGGCCGTCATGCTGCCGATGACATTGGCCTTCGAACGGTCTTTGTGGCAGATGATCAGCGGGGCGTTGAGGTGCTTGGCATAGACGTTGGCCTTCTTGGCGCCGCCCATGTCGGGAGAGGCGATGGAGAGGTTGTCGAGGTTCATGGCCTTGATATACGGGATGAAGATCGAACTGGCCCAGAGGTGGTCGACGGGAATGTCGAAGAAACCCTGGATCTGGGCGGCGTGGAGTTCGCAGGTCATCACGCGGTCGCAGCCGGCGGCGGTAAGCATATTGGCCACGAGTTTCGAGGCAATGGAGACACGGGGGCGGTCCTTGCGGTCCTGGCGGGCCCATCCGAAGTAGGGAATCACCGCAATCACCTTGTAGGCCGATGCGCGGCGGGCCGCGTCGATCATCAGCAGAAGTTCGAACAGCGAGTCGGCCGGCGGATTGGTGCTCTGGACGATGAACACGGCGGAACCGCGGACGCTTTCCGTGTACTGCGGCTGGAACTCTCCGTCGCTGAAGACGGTCAGCTCGGAATCGCCGAGTTTCGTGTTGAGTTTCTGGGCGATCTGCTCGGCGAAGGCGTGGGAGCCGCTGCAGGCGAAAATCTTGAGTTTGTGATCGTATTCTTGCATGGGGTGGGAAGTTTGGATGGTAGTTTATAGCTTGTTGAGGATATTTTCGATGTAGTCCAGGATTTCTTCGCGGCCCGCTCCTGTTTCGGAGGAACTGCAGAAGGTGGGCGGGAGTTCTTCCCAGGTTTCCGCAAGCACGGCGGCGTTGCGGTCCACCTGTGTCTTCAGCGCCACGGGGCCCATTTTGTCACATTTGGTGTAGATCAGGGCGAAGGGGATGCCTTCGGCACCCAGTTCGTCGATGAAGTCGCGGTCGATGGCCTGGAGGTCGTGGCGGGCGTCGAGCAGGACGAAGAGCAGGACGAGGTCTTCGCTGTTGAGGATGTAGTCGCCGATGATATCCTGGAGTTTCTCGCGGCCTTTCTTGCCCATCCGGGCGTAACCGTATCCGGGCAGATCCACCAGATACCAGGAATCGTTGATCAGGAAATGGTTGACAAGCTGCGTCTTGCCGGGGGTCGCGGAGGTGTGGGCCAGGCCTTTCTGGTTGCAGAGACGGTTGATGAGCGACGATTTGCCGACGTTGCTCCTCCCGATGAAGGCGAATTCCGGATGACGGTTTTTCGGCTTCTGGTCCGTACGCTGGCTGCTTCCGGCAAAGAGGGCCTGCTTGATGATCATGGTCGCGGAGGATTTATAGGACAAAAGTACGAAAAAATCTCGAGGAATTTCCGTATATTTGTCAACAGGGAATTGTGAATATGGAGGAGAGAAAAACCATCGGTCTTGCGGCCTTGCAGGAACAGGTGAAAAAGACGCTCGAAGGCGTTTTCTTCGAAACGCTCTGGCTGCAGGCCGAAATCAGCGAACTGAAGCAGAATCCTTCCGGGCACTGCTATATGACACTTGTAGAAAAGGACCCGGAGTCAAATGCGCTGCTTGCCAAGGCGCCCGCCATCGCTTGGGCTTCGTCCTGGCGGATGATCCGGCCATATTTCGAATCGCAGACCGGACGGCCGCTGGAACCGGGTCTGTCGGTCCTGGTTCGGGTCCAGGTGAGTTATTCCGCGCTTTATGGCCTTTCTCTGGTGGTATATGATATCGATCCCTCGTTTACGGTGGGTGAGCTGGAGCTGGCCCGGCAGCGGACCATCGCCCGGCTGCAGGAAGAAGGAATGTTCGGGATGAACGCTTTGCTGCCGCTGCCGGCCCTGCCGCGCAGGCTGGCCGTGATTTCCAGCGCGACGGCGGCAGGTTACCGCGATTTCTGCCGGCATCTCGACGAAAACGAGTATGGGTTCCGTTTCCGTTTGCATCTGTTCCCCGCGCTGATGCAGGGTACTGAGGCGCCTGCGAGCATCATCGCGGCGCTCGACGCCGTGGCGGCAGAAGCGGAGAGCTTCGATGCCGTGATGATCCTGCGGGGCGGCGGCGGGGCGATGGATCTGGTCTGTTTCGACGACTACGACCTGGCCGTCAACATCGCCCAATTCCCGCTGCCCGTCCTGACGGCCATCGGCCACGACCACGACTTCCACGTGGCGGATATGGTGGCGCATACCCACGTAAAGACGCCGACGGCCCTGGCCGACTGGCTGATCGAGCGCTTCTCAAGTGAAGACTGGCAGGTGGACCTTCTTCAGCAACGGTTGCATCTGGCCGTCCGTGCCAAGGCGGAAGCACAGCGCGGGGTCCTCGAATCGGTACGGCTCCGGATCGCGCACGCCGTGGAACTTCGCCATGGCGAAGCCTTCCACGCTCTCGACCTGTTGCAGCAGCGTCTCGATGCCGTCAATCCGCAGCGCGCCCTCGACCGCGGCTTCCTGATCGCCCTCAAGAATGGCCGCCGCACCGCCTCCGCCTCCGCCTTCGCTCCCGGAGACCGTCTCTCCCTCCTCTTCCGCGACGGCACCGTCGAGGCTGAAGTATCGGGTATCGATTTGAAATAATGGGGGATTTTTTGTATATTTACGAAATTGAATGACAATCAATGGAACAAAAAAAGAAATACGAAGAAGTCTTTGCTGAGCTCGAGGCGTTGGTAAAGAAAATCGAAGATCCCGAACGAGACCTTTCGTCCATCGGAACGGACGTCAAAAAGGCGATGGAACTCATCGCCTGGTGCCGCGATTACATCCGCGGCAACCAGGAAGAAATCGATAAACTGATGCACCCGGCTGACCTATGAAAATTTGGAAGAAAGACCCGTGGCTCGAACCGTTTGGAAAGGTGGTCGAGCGCAGAAACCAGCAGATTATTATCCGCAAGCAGGAGATCGCCGGGTACGGCAGGCCGCTGAAGGATGCCGTCAACGGCGCGATGTATTACTGCCTGCACAGGGAAGACGGCGACTGGGTGTTCCGCGAGTGGGCGCCCAATGCTACGAAGTTGTTTCTTATGGGTGACTTCAACGGCTGGCGCCGCAGCGAGGAATGGGCGCTCAAACCGCTGGGCGGCGGGAACTGGGAACTGCGCGTTCCCGGCGACCGGATCGCCCACGGCGACCTGTACAAATGGTATGTCGAATGGCCCGGCGGCGGCGGGGAACGCATTCCCGCGTATGCCACGCGCTGCGTGCAGGATCCTGAAACGAAGGTGTTCTGCGCCCAGGTCTGGGCACCGGAAAAGCCGTACCGCTGGCGGAAGAAACGCGGTCCGAAGGTGGCCAATCCGTTGATTTACGAAGTGCATATCGGGATGAGCGGCGAGGAACAGAAAGTCGCCTCGTTCACGGAGTTCCGCGAGAACGTGCTTCCGAGGGTCATTGAGACGGGGTACAATACGCTGCAGATCATGGCTTTGCAGGAGCATCCCTACTACGGGAGCTTCGGCTATCAGGTGTCGAATTTCTTCGCCTTGAGCAGCCGCTTCGGTACGCCCGAAGAATTCAAGGCACTGGTCGATGCGGCGCATCAGGCCGGCATCGCAGTAATCATGGACGTGGTCCACAGCCACGCCGTGAAGAACGAATTGGAAGGACTCAGCCGTCTCGACGGCTCCTATACGACCTATTTCCACGAAGGGCCGCGCGGCGAACATCCCGCATGGGGCTCACGCTGTTTCGATTACGGAAAGGGGCAGACGCTGCATTTCCTGCTTTCGAATCTGAAGTACTGGATGGAGGAATACTGTCTCGACGGCTTCCGCTTCGACGGTGTGACGAGCATGCTCTACTACGACCACGGCCTGGAACGCGACTTCAGCGGCTATCCCTGCTATTTCGACGGAGGGCAGGACGAAGATGCCATCACTTACCTGGGCCTGGCCAACATCCTGGTCCACGAGATGAACCGCAACGCCTTCACCATCGCGGAAGATATGTCGGGCATGCCCGGCCTCGCCGCGCCGCTGCGCGACGGCGGCATCGGCTTCGACTACCGGATGAGCATGGGCGTGGCCGACCACTGGATCAAGTGGATCAAGGAACGCGACGACTGGCACTGGAGCATGGGAGAGATCTGGTACGAACTCTCGGGCAAACGCGCCGACGAACGGACCATCAGTTATGCGGAGTGCCACGACCAGGCGCTGGTGGGCGACAAGACCATCATCTTCCGCCTGATCGACAAGGAGATGTACTATTCGATGAACCGTACTTCGCAGAACCTGGTCGTGGACCGGGGCATCGCCCTGCACAAGATGATCCGCCTGGTGACGCTCGCCACGGCGGGTGACGGTTATCTGACTTTCATGGGCAACGAGTTCGGCCATCCCGAGTGGATCGACTTCCCGCGCGAAGGCAACGACTGGTCGTTCTTCTATGCCCGCCGCCAGTGGTCGCTGGTCGACAATCCCGACCTGCGCTACCGCGGCCTGTGGGAATTTGAAAAGAGAATGCTCGCCATAGCCCGTGAGGCTGGCCTGCTGGCCGTTCCTCCGAAGTGCCTGCGCTGCGACGAAGAGAAGAAGATCCTGATCCTGCAGCGCGCCGGGCTGGTCTTCGTGTTCAATTTCAATCCGGAGCAGTCGTTCGACCATTATGGTTTCGAATTGGAAGGCGGCAGTTACGAGGTGATGCTCGACAGTGACGCGTCGCCGTTCGGCGGATTCAGCCGGAACGACGATGCGGTGACGCATCTGACTGTCACCGAAGGCGGTTCCGAAATCCTGTATCTGTACGTTCCGAGCCGTACGGTGCAGGTACTCCGAAAGAAATAAAGTGTTTATATTATATTTTTCTATACCTTTGCAAGATTAAAGTTTCCAAGGAAAATGTCTTATTTGCAATTCAACAAGGCTGAGCTTGTGAATCTCGAGTATTCGCTCAAGAGGGAACTGCTGGCGACCAACCGTACGGGCGGTTATTGCAACACGACCATCGTGTGCTGCAATACCCGCAAGTACCACGGTCTGATGGCCGTGCCGGTCGAGCGCTTCGGCGGGCACCGGTATATGCTCCTTTCATCGCTCGACGAGACGCTGCTCCAGCACGGGATGCCGTTCAATCTGGGCATCCACTGTTACGGGGACATCTATGAGCCCCGCGGGCACAAATACATCGTCGATTTCGAGATGAATCCTTTCCCGGTGATTACCTACCGGGTGGGCGGAATGCTCTTCAAGAAGGAGATTCTATTCGTGGTGGGAAGCGACCAGCTTCTGATCCGTTACACCCTGCTCGACGCCCATTCGCATACGGTCCTGCGCCTGAAGCCGTACCTGGCATTCCGCAGCATCCACGAACTGACCGTGGCCAACGGAGAAGCCGACACGCATTATACGCCGGTTGAAGGCGGCGTAGCATTTCGTTTGTACCGCGATTTCCCGACGCTGAATCTCCAGTTGTCCAAGCCCTGCGATTACGTCCACGTTCCGGACTGGTACCGCAACACGGTGTACAAGGAAGAATACCGCCGCGGTTTCGATTGCATGGAAGACCTGCTGGTCCCCGGCTTCTTCGAGATGCCGCTGGCCAAGGGCGAGAGCGTCGTCTTTTCGGCTTCCACCGAACCGGTGGCCCCGGCGAACCTCAAGGCCCAGTTTACGCGGGAGGTCAAACGGAGGATGCCCCGCGACAATTACGATGATTGCCTCAAGGCGGCAGCCGAACAATTGTTTGCTGTAAAGGACAAATTTACGCGCATCTGCACCGGATTCTCGTGGCACGAGATGGGCGGTATGCGCGAGACCTGCCTGGCGCTGCCGGGCCTGACACTCTGCAACAAGGGTGACGCGAAACTTTTCGAAAAAATCCTTTCCGACCTGATCACCGAGCATGAAGACGATTTCCTGAAAGGCAGCAACCAGGTGGAATCTCCGCTGCGGCTCTTCGAGGCCGTGCAGCAGCTTGCCCGCTTCACGGGTGACGAGGCCGGTGTCTGGAAAAAGTACGGCAAGTTCCTCAAGAAAGTGCTGGAGAGTTATCTGGCCGGCCGTCCCGAGGTTCAGGTACACGACAACGGCCTGTTGTGGGCTTCCAAGCCGGGCGTTGCCCTGAGCTGGATGAACGCCTATGTCGACGGCAAGCCGGTGACCGAGCGCCGCGGCTACCAGGTGGAGACCAACTGCTTCTGGTACAATGCGGTGTGCCATACCCTGGCGATGGAGTCCCGCTTCGGGAAACCGAGCCCGTTGACGAAACGTCTCGCCGAAGTGAAAGCCTCGGTCGAGAACGTCTTCTACGACCTCTTCTGGGTGGAGGCCCGCCATCACCTGGCGGACTATGTGGATGAAAACGGACAGAACGTCTTCACCCGGCCCAACCAGCTGTACGCCTGCTCGCTGGACTACAGTCCCGTATCGGAATCCGTGCAGGCCGAAATACTGCATGCCGTTACGCGCGAATTGCTGACCACCCGGGGCATCCGCACCCTGTCGCCGAAGAATCCGCTCTACCGCTCGCGGTATGACGGCAACCAGATCGAGCGCGACACCGCCACGCATAACGGTTGCACGCGTCCCTGGCTGCTCGGCCCGTATGTGACCGCCAGTTTCAAGCTCTTCGGCCCTTCGTTCGTGCGGAAGGCCCGCGAACTGGTCGATGCCTTCCAGGAGGACATGAACGTCCACGGCATCGCAGCGGTCGCCGAGATTTACGACGGCGATCCGCCGTATTTCCCGCACGGCGCCATCAATTCCGCGCTGAGCGTGTCGGAAATCCTTCGGGTTAAATATTTGATTGAACAATATAAGGATAAGGAGGAAACACGATGAGAGTCCTGATGTTCGGCTGGGAGTTTCCGCCGCATATCGCAGGCGGCCTGGGAACGGCCTGCTACGGAATGACCAAAGGTCTGGCCCACGCCGGCGTGGATGTGCTCTTCGTGATGCCTTCCGCCAGCGGCGACGAAGACCAGAGCGCCGTGCGCATCATCAATGCGAGCGACGTGGCGGTCTATGACAATTGCCAAAATATCGACGAGTTCCTGAGCAAGGTCCAGTTCCTTCGCGTGGGCTCGAATCTGCATCCTTACATCGACCCGACCGACTTCACGGAACTGGTCGAGGAAGAACAGCGGAATCAGCGCGAGGAATTCAAGTTCTGGTTCCGCCAGAAATACAAATTCTCCGGCAAATACGGCAAGAACCTGATGGAGGAGGTCTCCCGCTACGCGATGGTGGCCGGTGCGATCGCCGCCGAACAGCAGTTCGACGTGATCCACGCCCACGACTGGCTGACCTATTATGCCGGCATCGCCGCCAAGCGCGTGTCAGGCAAGCCGCTGGTGATCCACGTCCACGCGACGTCGTTCGACCGCGGCAGCGCCGACAACATCGATACCCGCGTGTATGAGATCGAGCGCCGCGGTATGCTCGAGGCCGACAAGGTCATCACCGTGAGCGACCTGACGCGCAACATCGTCATCAACAAATACGGAATCGACCCGGCCAAGGTCGTGACGGTGCACAACGCCGTCGATTTCTCGGGCCGGGAACGGATCGCCGTGGAGCGCGGTGTGAAGGAGAAGGTCATCACCTTCCTGGGACGCATTACCTTCCAGAAAGGCCCCGAATACTTTATCGAGGCAGCCGCCAAGGTGCTCAAGGTCTGCCCGGACACCCGTTTCGTGATGGCGGGCAGCGGCGATATGATGAACCGATGCATCCGTTACGTTGCCAAACTGGGCATCGCCGACCGTTTCTATTTCACGGGCTTCCTTCGCGGCGACGACGTGCAGAAGATGTTCGCCCTTTCCGACGTCTATGTGATGCCTTCCGTCTCCGAGCCGTTCGGCATCTCGCCGCTCGAGGCGATGAAGACCGACGTGCCGACCATCATCTCGAAGCAGTCGGGTGTGGCCGAGGTGCTCAAATATGCCATCAAGGTGGACTTCTGGGACGTCAACGCCCTGGCAGACGCCATGTACGGACTCCTCAACTATCCGGCGCTCTCCTCCCTGGCCGCGGAGAAAGGGCGCGAGGAAGTCGACAACCTGAAATGGGACAGCGCCGCCGTCAAGGTCCGCCGCGTCTATGAATCGGCCATTGAAGGAAAATAAAAAAAGTACAATATGAATAAGTCAGTCTGTTTCTATTTCCAAGTCCATCAGCCCGACCGGCTGCGGCAGTTCCGCTTCTTCGACATCGGCAACGACTACCACTACCTGGACGATTTCTCCAACCGCACCATCGTCCGCCGCGTGGCGGAGCGCTGCTATCTTCCGGCCAACCGGCTCCTGCACGACCTGATCCTGCGCCACAATGGCGCTTTCAAGGTGGCTTTCTCCATTTCCGGTGCCGCCATCGAGCAGTTTGAGCGCTACGTCCCCGAAGTGATCGACAGCTTCAAGGCGCTTGCCGCCACGGGCTGCGTGGAGTTCCTCTCCGAGACCTATTCCCACTCCCTGGCTTCGCTCGCTTCGATGACTGAATTCAAGAAACAGGTCAAGCAGCACGCCGACCTGACCAAACGCCTGTTCGGCGTCAAGCCCACGGTGTTCCGCAATACGGAACTCGTGTATTCCGACGCCATCGGAGCCGCCGTGGCGGAGATGGGCTACGATGTGATGCTGACCGAAGGTGCCAAGCACATCCTGGGCTGGAAGAGCCCGGACTTCGTTTATGTGAACGCGATCAATCCGCGCCTGAAACTCCTGCTCCGCAATTTCAATCTGAGCGACGACATCGCTTTCCGTTTCTCCGACAAGGGTTGGAACGGCTGGCCGCTGACCGCCGACAAGTTCGCGGACTGGACGGTCTCTACGCTGGAGAAAGGCGACGTGCTGAATCTCTTCATGGATTACGAAACCTTCGGCGAGCACCAGCGCAGCGCGAGCGGCATTTTCGATTTCATGAACGCCCTGCCTGAGGCGGTCCTTTCACGCGGCATCGATTTCTGCACGCCCTCCGAAGCCGCCCGCCGTTATCAGCCGGTGGCCCCGCTGCACGTACCGTTCCCGATCTCGTGGGCGGACGAGGAGCGCGATACCAGCGCCTGGCTCGGAAACGAACTGCAGGAAGAGGCTTTCAACAAGCTCTACGCCCTGGAAGCCGACGTGTACAAGACGAAAGACGAGAATCTTGTCAATGCGTTCCGCAAGTTGCAGGAAAGCGATCATTTCTACTATATGTGCACCAAGTTTTTCTCCGACGGAAGTGTCCATAGTTATTTCAATCCCTACGACACGCCGTACGAGGCCTTCATCAACTATATGAACGTCCTGGCGGACTTCGAACTCCGTGTCCGTGAAAAACTGAAAGTCAAGAAAACCAAATAAACGCCGATGGAAGACAAATACACGATGCCCGACTACCTGTTCGAGACAAGTTGGGAAGTTTGCAACAAGGTAGGAGGCATCCATACCGTCATTGCCACCAAGTCCCTTTACCTGGGGACCTCTTTCAAGAAAAATCATCATATCCATATCGGTCCCGACGTTTGGCGGGACATTGACCAGAACCCTGAATTCACCGAAGATCCCGGTCTGTTCCGTTCATGGCGCCGGTCCGCGGCGGAAGACGGTCTCCGCCTCCGCGTGGGCCATTGGAACGTGCCCGGCAATCCGGTGGCGATCCTGGTCGACTTCACGACCTTCATCAGCCACAAGGATGATATCCTGACCGAGTTCTGGAAGCGCTTCGGCGTCGACTCGATCAGCGGCGGCTGGGATTATGTGGAGTCCGCCCTCTTCGGCTATGCCGCGGGCAAGGTCATCGACAGCTTCGTCCGTTACTACGTCAAACCCCACGAGAAGGTCGTGGCGCAGTTCCACGAGTGGATGACCGGTGCCGGCCTGCTCTACCTGAAGATGTCGAACCTGCCGATCGGCACCATCTTCACCACCCACGCCACGGTCATCGGCCGTTGCGTGGCCGGCAAGAACATCCCGCTCTACGACAGTCTGGAAAGCCTGAATGCCGACCAGCTCTCGCACGATTATGGCGTGGTGGCCCGCCACTCGCTTGAAAAGGCGGCGGCCGTGGCCTCCGACGTGTTCACGACGGTCAGCGAAATCACGGCCCGTGAGTGCCGCCAGTTCCTGGGCCGGGCCTGCGACGTGATTACGCCCAACGGTTTCGAGAACAGCATCACGCCCGATGCCGACCAGTATCCCGCCTGCCGGGCAGCCGCCCGCCGGAAACTGATCTCCGTGGCTTCCGCCATGGCCGGCGAGGCTTTCCCTGCCGACAGTGTGCTGGTGGCCATCAGCGGTCGTTACGAGTACGCAAACAAGGGAATCGACGTGTTCCTGGATTCGCTGGCCCGGCTTGACAAGGGCGGCTACTCCGGACGCCCGATCCTGGCGTTCGTTATGGTTCCTTCGGGCAACAACGGTCCGGACAAGGAACTGCTGGCCAAACTGGGCGGCAACGACAGCCGTTATACCACCCAGACCAGCCATTACCTGATGGACGACTACGACATCGTGACGCGCCGGTTGCGCGAACTGCAGCTGAACAACAGGACCGGTGCGCGGGTGAACGTTTTCTTCCTGCCGACGTACCTCAACGGTGACGACGGCGTCTTCAATATGCGCTATTACGACCTGCTGGTGGGCATGGACCTGACGGTATTCCCGTCCTACTATGAGCCGTGGGGCTACACTCCGCTCGAATCGCTGGCGTTCCGCGTGCCTACGGTCACCACTTCGCTGGCCGGCTTCGGCCTGTGGGTGGAGGACCACTGCGAGCAGCCGCATCCGGGCATCCTGGTCATCGAACGCAACGACTCCAATTATGATAGCGTCGTCGACAACGTCGCCGCCCGCATCAGAGAGGTGTCCGAATTCGATTCCGCTGCTTTCGCGGCCTGCCGGGAAAATGCCGGCAAGGTGTCCGAGATTGCGCTGTGGCGCAACAATATCGTCTACTATAAGGAAGCCTATAACGCTGCCATCGAAAAGGTCCAGGCTTCGCGCAAGGATTTCACGGAAATCCCCGACGACCATCATCAGCCGGTTACCCGCTACGCGGCGGGCCATCCGGCCTGGTCGAGCGTGTTCATCGGCCGGGAGCTTCCCGAACGGCTGAAGCATCTCGAAGCGCTTGCCAAGAACCTGTGGTGGTGCTGGAACCAGAGTGCCATCGAACTGTTCCAAAGCGTCGATCCCGAGCTCTGGAAATCCACGGGCGGCAACCCGCTCCTGCTTCTCGACAAGATTCCGCTCAAGCAGTACCGCCAACTGGAGCGTGACACCGCGTTCCTGGGCCGTCTCGACGCCGTGTATGCTGAATTCGAGGCCTATATGGCCGAGAAAGCGAACCGTCCCGGAGCCCGCGTCGCCTACTTCTGCATGGAGTACGGTATCGATACCTCGCTGAAGATCTATTCCGGCGGTCTGGGCATCCTGGCCGGCGACTACCTCAAGGAAGCTTCCGACATGAAGGTCAATATGACCGCCGTCGGCCTGCTCTACCGCCACGGTTACTTCACCCAGCGGCTCTCCGCCTTCGGCGACCAGATCGCCGACTATGAGCCGCAGGATTTCACCAAGATCCCGGCCTATCCGGTCCGCGACGACAATGGCAACTGGGTGACGGTGAGCGTCGCTTTCCCGGGACGTAACATCAACGCCCGTATCTGGAAGGTGGAGGTGGGCCGTACCGACCTCTTCCTCCTTGATACCGACTATGAGGACAACCTGCCTGAAGACCGTCAGGTGACCCACCAGCTCTACGGCGGCGACTGGGAGAACCGTCTCAAGCAGGAGCTCCTGCTGGGCGTGGGCGGCATCCGTGCCCTGCGCGCTCTCGGCGTAGAAGCCGACGTGTACCACTGCAACGAAGGCCATGCCGCTTTCTGCGGTTTCGAGCGCCTGCGCGAATACATCCAGATCGACAACCTATCCTATCAGGAAGCCCTCGAGGTGGTGCGCGCATCTTCGCTTTTCACCACCCATACCCCGGTTCCGGCCGGTCACGACGCATTCCCTGAAGACCTGCTCCGCATCTACATCTCGCACTATCCGGAAAGGATGAAGATCGACTGGCCGACCTTCATGAGCCTGGGCAAGATCCACGTGGAGAATCCGCTCGAGAAGTTCTCGATGAGTTTCCTGGCCGCCAATCTCTCGCAGGAGATCAACGGCGTGAGCTGGCTGCACGGCAAGGTGAGCCAGAAGATCTTCGCGCCGATGTGGCCCGGCTATCTGCCCGAGGAACTGCACGTGGATTCTGTGACCAACGGCGTCCATTATCCCACGTGGACGGCGCCGGAGTGGAAGGAAATCCACGCCCAGGTCTTCGGACCCGAATTCCAGACGCACCGCTATGACAAGCGTTGTTTCGACGGCATTTACCAGGTGCCCGACGAGAAGATCTGGAAGACCCGCAACCTGCTACGCAAGCGCCTGATCGACAAGGTGAAGGAAGTGATGGCCGATACGCGGCTCACCAGCCACTATTCGCCCCACGAGATCGTCAAGATCCGCAAGACGCTGCGCGACGACGTGCTGACCATCGGTTTCGCCCGCCGCTTCGCCACCTACAAGCGCGCCTCGCTGCTGTTCAGCAACCTCGAACGCCTGGCCGACATCGTCAACAATCCCGACCATCCGGTCCAGTTCCTGTTCGCGGGCAAGGCCCATCCGGCCGACCGGGCCGGCCAGGACCTGATCAAGCGCATCATCGACATCTCCAAGATGCCGCAGTTCATCGGCAAGATCGTCTTCGTGCCCAATTACGATATTTCGATCGCGAAATTGCTGGTCCAGGGCGTCGATGTCTGGATGAACAACCCGACGCGTCCGCAGGAAGCTTCCGGCACGAGCGGCGAGAAAGCCGTGATGAACGGTGTCATGCACTTCTCCGTGCTCGACGGCTGGTGGGTGGAAGGCTATAAGCCGGGTGCCGGCTGGGCCCTGAAGATGGAGCGGACCTACGACAACCAGTCGTTCCAGGACGACCTCGACTCGTCGACCATCTACAACATCCTCGAGACGGAGATCGCCCCGACCTATTATGCCCGCAACGCCGGAGGCCTGCCCAAGCAGTGGATCGAGATCATCAAGAATACCGTGGCACAGGTGGCCTGCAACTTCACCACCAACCGGATGTTGACCGACTACTGCAACAAGTACTACGAGCCCCTGAAGGAGCGTTCCGCCAAACTGCTGGCCGACGACTTCAGCCTCGCCCGCGACATCGCCTTCTGGAAGAAGCGCGTCCGCCGCGAGTGGGAGCACCTGGAGATCATTTCGTACACCCGTCCCGACAACGTCCGTTCCTCCCTGACCATCGGCCAGAACTATACTTCGGAACTGGTGGTGTCGATCGGAGACCTCGACCCGGCCGACATCGGCGCCGAGATCCTCCTGACGGAGCAGAATGCCAAGGGCGAACACCACATCGTGGCGATCTACGACTTCGAGCTGGCCGACTTCCACGACGGCGTGGCCACGTACCGGGCTTCCATCGTGCCCGAGATGGCCGGTATGTATGAGTCGGCCGCCCGGCTCTACGCCAAGAATCCGGACCTGCCGCACCGGCAGGATTTCGAACTGGTGAAATGGCTGTAGCGGCGACCGGTTTTTTCGACGGCGTACATCTGGGGCACCGGCAGGTAATCGACCAGTTGTGCGCCGTCGCCCGTGCGCGGGGGGAGGAGAGCGTGATCGTGACCTTCTGGCCGCATCCGCGCAGCGTCCTGCAGCAGGATGCCGACCGGCTCCGGCTGCTGACCACGCTGCAGGAAAAGCGTGAACGTTGCCTGGCCTGCGGTGTGGACCGTTTCGAGGTCCTGCCGTTCACCCGGGCGTTCAGCCGCCTTTCCGCTGAGACCTTTATCCGCGATTATCTGGTCGGCCGTTTCGGCGTGACGGCTCTGATCCTGGGCTACGACCACCGGCTCGGCCACGACGATTTCGACACGCCGGAACAGATGGCCGAAGTCGTGGCGCACTGCGGAGTGACGCCGGTGCGTGTCCCGGCCGTTGCGGTGGGTGCGGGTGCGGTGAGCTCCACGCAGATCCGGGATGCCCTGGCCGCCGGCGACGTGACCCGCGCCGAGGCGATGCTGGGCTATCGTTACAGCCTTTGCGGCGTGGTCGTGGCCGGCAACCGGCTCGGCCGGACAATCGGCTTTCCGACGGCGAACATGCAGTTGTATGAGCCTCTGAAGCAGATTCCCGCGAACGGTGTCTATGCCGTATGGGTCGATGTCCTTGGCCGGCGCCACAAAGGTGTATGCAATATCGGTACGCGCCCGACAGTGGGGTTGGGCGGCGGCCGGACTATCGAGACACATATCCTTGATTTTGACGAAGATATTTACGGACTGGACCTGCGTATCGAGTTTTGTGCCCGGCTTCGTGACGAACGGCGTTTCGATTCTATGGAGGCACTCGGGCGACAACTCGCGCAGGACCGGCAAAAGGCGGCGGAGATGCTTGTTGTATAAATAAAAAGTATTATCTTTGCAGAAATATTGAACGTTGAAAGGGTCCCGCTACGGATGGGATTCTTTTCTTTTTAACATTTTTAACAATGGGAGAAGCACATTATGTAACGCAGGAAGGGCTCGACAAGTTGCGCGAAGAACTCGCCGCAATGATCGCCGAGCGTCCTGTCATCTCGAGAGCCATTGCGGAGGCCCGCGACAAGGGGGACCTCTCCGAAAATGCAGAGTACGACGCCGCACGTGAAGCGCAGGGCATGCTCGAGTTGAAAATCAGCAAGATGCAGGATCTGATCGCCAATGCCAAAGTCATTGACGAATCGAAGATCAATACGGATCAGGTTCAGATGCTGACGAAAGTCAAACTGAAGAATCTGGGGAACGGGGCGACCGTCACCTACACGCTGGTCGGCGAAAGCGAGGCCAACATCATGCAGGGGAAGATTGCGATGACCACGCCCATCGGACGGGCCCTGATGGGCCACCGGAAAGGCGAAGTGGTCGATGTGACCGTTCCTTCCGGTGTCATCAAGTTTGAAATCCTGGAAATCTCGATTTAGCCATGGCCTCCATCTTCAGCAGAATCGTCGCGGGTGAGATCCCTTCCTGGAAAGTGGCCGAAGACGACCGCTTCTATGCCTTCCTCGACATCAATCCGCTGGCCGAAGGCCATACGCTGGTGATTCCCAAGCAGGAAGTCGATTATATCTTCGATCTCGACGAAGAGACCTATGCCGGGCTCTGGCAGTTCGCCGCCCGTGTGGCCCGTGCCATCGGGTCGGTCATCCCCTGCAAACGGGTAGGCGTGGCCGTGCTGGGTATGGAAGTGCCGCATGCCCACATCCATCTGGTACCGCTCCAGACGGAAGGCGACATGGACTTCAGGAAAGAGAAGAAACAGCTTTCGCCGCAGCGCTTCGCGGAAATCGCCGCGAGCATCGGCGAGGCGTTCCAAAAACAATGCGCTTTATGAAACGACTGATTCCCTGGATTATGGCTGCCGTTGTGGCGGTATCGTGTTCGACGACGCCTACGGCCCACATTTCCGCTACGCTTGAAAGTGTGCCCGACTCTTCCGTCGTGCTGCAGAAACTCAACTACAACCGCCTGGTACCGGTCGATACCATCCGGACCGACAAGTCCGGGCATTTCGACTACACGGTGGACCTGACGGGAAATGAGCCGTATTTCTATTATCTCTATCTGGGTGACAAGCCCGTGGCTTCGATGGTCCTGCTTCCGTCCGACCGGGTCGCCATCACGGTGCCGGCTGAAGGAAGTTTCCGTATCGAAGGCTCCGAGGAATCCGCTTTGCTGAAAAAGGTCAACGAGGATTTTGCGGAGACGACGGGGCGTATGAACGCTCTTGCGGCATCGCTGGGAGAGGATTCTACAGATGAAGAGGTCAAGGCGGTCAATTCGGAGCTCTCGCGGATGTATGTCGAGTATAAGCGGCAGGCCATCAAGCACGTGATCAGCCATCCCCGTTCCATCACCTCGGCCGTCGTTCTGTTCCAGCGGTTCAGCGACAATCTCCCGGTTTTCGGCCAGGAGACCGACGGACTCCTGTTCAAGACGGTCCGGGATTCACTGGAACTGGTTTATCCGAATTCAGAGTTCCTTACGGCCCTGCGCGACGAGGTGGATATGCGCGCCAAGAATCTTGAGCTGTCAAACCGCTTCGGCGATGCCTCGGTCATCAGTTTTCCTGAATTGGCGTTGCCCGATGCAGATGGCAATACCCGTCTCCTTTCGGAATTGGAAGGCAAGGTGATCGTCCTTTCGTTCTGGAGTGTCAGCCAGGACGAACACAAGATGTTCAACGTAGAACTGGCCGATCTTTACCGGAAATATCACGACCGGGGGCTGGAGGTCTATCAGGTGAGTCTCGACATCGACAAGCCCAGCTGGGCTGCGACGGTCAGGAGCCAGGGACTTCCGTGGATCAGCGTCAATGACGGCCTGGGCATCGATTCTCCGTCCGTGCTGGCATATAATATCAGCCGGATTCCGTCGATGTTCGTAATCGACAGGGCGGGAAATCCGGTGGCCAACGACGTATTTGAAAAGGATGCGCTGGAGCGCCTGCTGCAGAGCCTGCTATAAGACCGACTTCCGGCTGATGCCGGCGACAAACTCCTTGAGATAGAAGGGTTCGAAGTACGCAATGTCTTCGAACTCTTTCTTTTTGAGCGATTCCAGTGCCGGTTGCAGCATCGCGGACGCGAGCGGGTAGCATTCCCGGAACGTGGCGTTGGGGTGGGTGCAGACGTCCTGGAATTTGGTGACGCCGGTACCGATGAAAAGGACGCTTCCCGCTTCGAGTTCTTCCCGATAACTGTCTGCGTCGAGGATGACGGCTTCCGTTTCGCCGAGCCGCTTGCCCTGCCCGTCGAACGGAGCGGCGTAGACTTCCATCCGGCGTGCGTCGATCATTGCGATGATGCGGTCGTAGTTGCCTTCTGCCTGCAGGGCGAGGATGCGGAGCGTATCTACGCCGATCAGCGGTTTCCCGCATCCGAAACAGAGGCCTTTGGCCGTCGAGACCCCCACGCGCAGACCGGTATAGGAGCCGGGGCCTTCACTTACGGCCACGGCGTCCAGGTCGACCGCCTTCAGGCCTGCTTCCTCCAGTACCTCCGCCAGATAGGGGGCCAGCATCGAGGACTGCCTCCGGGGGAGTTCATCCACCCGGTCGGCGATGATCCGGCCGCTGTCGGACAGGGCGACGGAACAACACTCCGTACTGGTTTCGATCATCAGGATTCGTTCACGCATCGTATTATTGCTTTTATGGCGACGGTCTGACCCGCCGGCCTGCTGTAAGTCTCTTTTCCACTGTCTCGGACGGCCCCGTGACGACCGGTTCGCCTTCTTCCAGCCCTTCCCGGATTTCAATCCGGTCGTGGTCCTGGATGCCGGTGACGACCTTTCGCGCCTGAACTGTCCGGCCGGGACCGAGTACCCATACGAAAGTTTCCTTTTCGCGGGTAAACACACCCGAGACGGGGAGCGCCAGGCAGCCGGAGCGTTTTTCAGTGACAATGTTTACGGCGGCGGACATACCGGGCAGGAACTTCACCGAGTCCGGGAGCAGTTCGATCCGGACCGCAAAGTTAGTAACTTGATCGAAGCGCTCATCCATATTTTTCGCGGAATTTGCGATTTGTGTCACCACGCCCCGGAATTCCCGCCGGGGATAGGCGTCGATTTCGACGCGGACGCTGTCGCGTGGCCGGATGCGGACGATGTCGTTTTCGCCCACTTCGACACCGACCTCCATCCGGCTGAAATCTGAGATCCGGAGCAGTTCCGTACCGGCCATCTGGCTCGTCCCTACGACCCGTTCGCCCTTCTCCACGCTGAGGCGCGATACGATGCCGTCTATGGGTGCGTACAGGGTGGTTTTCTGCAGGTTTTCCCGGGCTTCCTTGAGTGCGGCCTCTCCGCTCCGGATAGCGAATTCGGCCGCTTTCAGACTGCTTTCGGCGATTTCCAGTTCCGTCCTGGACTGCTGGAATTCCACGGCCGAGATGGCGTTGAGTCCGTACAGTTTCCTGTCGCGCTCCTGGTTGAGGCGAGCCTGACGGACTTCCGCCCGCTGCCGGGCATATTGGGCCTGCAGGCTTCCGAGCGAGGCGCCTGCCTGGTCGACTTGGGAAAGGTACTGGTCCTGGCGGATCTTGAGGATCAGGTCGCCGGCACGGACCGTATCGCCTTCTCCTACGAAAATTTCCACGATCTCGCCCGAGACCTCCGGCGAGATCCGTACTTCTACGACCGGGCGTATGACGCCGGATGCCGGAACGGTCTCTACCAGGTCTTCACGGCCGACGGCCTGCACGTTCACTTCCGGTGCGGGCTCCCGGCAAGTGCGCAGCAGAAACGCCGGCAGTAAGACGGCTCCTGTGACGATCAGGACCGTACGTCGCCTTCTTGTCATTTCCATCCGCTTCATGGCCGGTAACGTTCCAGTTGTTTGAGTTGGAAAAGGTATTGCCATTTGGCCTGCAGGTAGTCGGACACAGCCTTGAAATGGTTGTTGCGGGCTATGATGTAGTCGAGGGCCGTTGCGGCGCCCAGGTTGTATTTGGCCTCCGTGATTTCGAGCAGGCCCTGCATCGCCCGGAGCGTCTCCCCGGCCGAAAGGTATTTTTGGCAGCAGTTCTCGGCTTCGATGGTGGCGCTGTGGATTTCTTCTGCGATCCGTATGCGTGTTTCCTCGGCAGCCAGTCGGGCCTGTGCCAGGGCCAGCCGTCCCTGTCGTGCCCGGGACAGGGCCTCCCCGGCGTTGAAAATGGGGATTCCAAGCTGGAATGAGAGGGAAGGGTTCCGGTTCTCGTCGAGTTGCGTGCGGAAAGGCTCCTCCGAAGCGCTGCTGTAGTAGGTGCCGTAGCCGGCCGTCAGTGAAATGCTGGGAAGAAATGCACCCCAGGCGCCGGTCTGCAGATGGCGGCTTTCCTCGATGCGGGCCCTGGCACTTCGGATCCGCGGGTCGTGTCCCAGCCAGTTTTCCACCTGCCCGTCGGTCATGACCGGAATCCGGGCTGCGATGGTGTCGTTTCCGAAACTGTCGCCTGCCACGAAACTCGAATCCGGAGGAAGGTTCATCAGCCGGGTAAGATCGAGCGTGGCAGTCCGGACGCGGCAGCCGGCTTCCACCATCGCGGCCTTCTCCGAGGCCATCTGCGCTTCCATCTCGTTGAGTGCGCTTTTCGGCTGGCTGCCCGCATCCACAAGTTGTGCAGTCCGTTCTTTCTGTTGCACGATGGTCTCGAAGCGCTCCCGGGTATAAGCGTGGATCTGTCGGGCCAGCATCAGTTGCAAGTAGGCGGCGGTGACGTCCACGGCCAGGTTTTCGCGCAGGCCATCCGCATCGAGTGTCGCAGCTTCCAGGGCCTTTTTCGCAGCATTCCGCTGTGCGTGCCGGGCCAGGCCGCCGAACAGGGAGACGGAAGCCTGTACGGAAGCGCCTGTGCCCCGTGTCAGTTTGTTGCGGACGATGACCAGCTCCTGCATGTCCACGCTCCTTCCCCAGTTGTATTCCTGCGCGATGCGGGCGTTGAGGGAAGGCAGATGGTCCAGGCAGCGGCGCGTATATTCGGCCTGTTTGACGGCAATTTCGATATCCTGTTTCCGGATGTCGAGATTGTGTGCCAGGGCATAGGCGACGCAGCGGTCGAGCGACCAGGTTTCCTGGGCTGGAAGCGGAAGGGCCGGCGCGATGAGGATCAGGGATAGGATAAGTTTTCTCATCTTATGGGATAAAGGGGTCTCTCCGAAGAGAGACCCGGTCAGAAGGAACGGTTTCAAGCCGTGGGAGTTTCTTTCTTGATCAGGAAAAGCGCCCCGAGGAAGCGGGCTATCACCCCGATGACATAGCCGATCGTGTAGAGGGCGTCCTGGGCCTTCTTGTCGACACCGCCCCAGACCAGGGCGGCTTCCTGCATTTCAATCTGGTACATGACATTCCCTCCTTACGACATATCTTTTCCCAAGAAGCCGTCTTTGAGTCCTTTCAGGAAATTCGGCAGATAATCCGCGAACGTGTCGATCAGGTTGCGGATTTTCTCGAAAATGGTGGCGAAGATGCCTTTGCCGCCGCCCCACACCTGGAGTTCGGAAGAATGCAGTTCTCTCAAACCCCTTTCAATCATCATTGTTTCTTCCATTGGTTGTAGTTTTACGTTTTTTCCATCCTTTCAGGTGTCTGGAACTGACCTTGTCCGTGCGCACGGATGCTTATTTCATAGTTGTACGATTCTGTCGGCCAGTGCGGCGTTGTCGCCGTTGTGGGTGATCATCATCACGGTGCCGCCTTCGTCGCGGAAGCGGCAGACACGCCGGAGCAGGCTCCGCTGCGATGCCTCGTCAAGCGAGGCCGTCGCTTCGTCGAGGATCAGGACGCCGGGTTGATGATAGAGGGCGCGGGCCAGGGCGATGCGCTGCCGCTGTCCGCCCGACAACCTCCCTCCGCGTTCTCCGACTTTCGTGAAGAGGCCCATCGGAAGCCCCCGGACGAAGCCGTCGAGCTCCAGTTCCTCCAGCAGTTTGACCACCCGTTCCACATCCGGAACGGGTTCAAGGCAGGTAATGTTGTCGAGGATCGACGCATTGAGCAGTTGCGGGTCCTGCGGAACGAGCGCCACGAAGCGCCGCCAGGCCTCCAGTGAGAAGAGGCGGATGTCGTGCGGGCCGAGCCGCACGGCGCCGCCCTGGACGGTATAATCCCGCATCAGCAATGCTGCGAGGGAACTCTTGCCGCAGCCGCTTGCGCCCTGGATGGCCGTGATCCGGCCGGCTTCGAGCGTGAGACTGAAGTCGTGCAGCAGCACCGGGCAGCCCGGATAGGAAAAGGTGATGCGGTCGAAACACAGGTCGGCGCCGGGTTGCGGGAGGAAATGACTGATGCCCGTCTCTTCGGGCGGGAGCTGCGTGATGTCGCCCAGCCGTTCGTATGCGATGCGGGCTTCCGTATAGCTGTCGTTGAGCCGGACCAGGTCGCTGAGCGGGGTTGAGAACCAGGCAGTCAGGGAATAGAAGGAGACCAATGCCCCGACCGTGAGCGTTCCGGAAAAGATATAGAGGGATCCGACCGTCAGGAGGGTGACGGTCAGGAGCTTGGCAATCCCGTCGGCCGCGGAGGCGAAGGCGTCTGCCCAGCGTCCGCCCTGAAACAGTTTCCGGGTCAGCAGAAGGTATTCCTTTTCGATCCCCCGAAGCAGGCGCTCCCCGTTCCCATAGTGGCGGATGATCCTGACGGCGGCGATGCCCTCCACCGTACGCTCCTCGAAGACGGCGGACTGTTCGATAATGTCCCGGTTTACCCTTCTGTTCACCCGGTCGGCGGCCAGGTAAAGGATCAGATAGACAGGAATGAAGGCCAGCATCAGCAAGGCCAGCCGCCAATGCATCGTGAACATCAGGGTAAACGAGACAGCCAGCATCAGGACACCTGTAATCAGTGTGGAGACGCCTTCGATGAGGAAGCTCCGGACCTTTGCGGCGTCGCCGATCCTGGCGTGGAGTTCGCCGGTTCCGCGCCGGGTGAAAAAACCGGCCGGCAGCCGGAAGAGATGCCTCAGATAATCGAGGATCAGCCGGGTGTCGAGCGTCAGGCTCAGACGCAATGCGTAAAGGATGCGGCCGTAGCCGACCAGCAATGTACAGAGCATGACGGAGAGCAGGAGCGCTCCGGTACGGAGCAGGCCGGCCGTCTCCCGGTCCGGCAGCACCCGGTCGATGATATGTTGCAGGAACAGGGCCGTGCAAAGGCCGGCTACGATATAGACGGCCGAACCGGCCAGCATCAGGGCGTATTCCTTGAGGGACATCTGGCGCATGCAGTGGAGCAGGGAGTGCCGTTCGGGCCGTTCCTGACCGGCATCCCGGCTTTCGGGGCCGGGTTTGAGCGTCACAAGGTAGCCGGTCCATTGCTTGCGGAGTCTTTCGGTGGGGATCCGGACGCTCCGGCCAAGGGCCGGGTCCATGATGCGTGCCTGTTTGGGACTGAGCTTTTCGAGCACGATGAAATGCAGGTCGCCCCGCTCGGTGACGATGTGGAGGATGGCCGGTTCGGCAAGGCCGTAGAGTCCTGCGATGTCTTTTTCGTCGGACTTGTAGGCGGCTGCCTGGAATCCGATTTCCCGGCAGGCGTCGAGGATGCCCTTGATGCTGGTGCCGGCCTGTGAGGTTCCTGAACTTTCCCGGATGAATGTCAGCGGGACGGCCTGGCCGTAGTGCCGGGCTACGGCGGCTATGCAGGCCGCGGCGCAGTCGGACGGATCGTGTTGTCGTATGGCTGTTTTCATCGTCTTCAAAAAAAGAGGGAGCTCTCCTTCACGTGTCTTCTCGCCCTTCAAGACAATCCCGCTCACGCTCCCTCGCGTTTTATAGGAAAAAAATGACCGACAGAAGAGACAGCACCAGGGTAGCCGTAAGCAGAAGTGCATAAGGAAAGCCGGAAGAATTTTCGGAAAAAGGCAGAAGATGTTGTACTGTCTCTTCCAGGTCGGTCAGGCGTTGAATCCGGGTCTGAGGTTCCATTTGCGCAGGTCGTGTTTCCAAACGCAAAGATGGACATCGGAAACGGAATCCGTCCGACGAAAAGGCAATATCTTGCGCGGGGTCAGCGCAGCGGAAAATTTAAATTTGTTCGGGATGGAAAAGCTCCTTGAAGTGGGGGAACACCTCTTTGGAAAGATCCAGCAGGGCGGGGTAGAAACGGGACTCTTCCAATTTTTCTTTCGGGATGAAATCCAGCAGGTTATTGGCGGAATCGACGAAATAGACGACTACCGAGATCAGCAGGGCGAAGATGCAGAAGGTCATCACGATTCCGAGCAGTTTGTTGAGCCAGCCAAGAAGGGAAATCTTGATAATTTTCTCGATCATGCGGCCCAGAAGGCCGAGAACCAGCGCAACTGCAAAAAAAATCAGGATGAAAGAAACGGCTTTCGCCCAGAAATCGCCGATTTTGACGTGTTCGGTCACCCACTCGCCGACCGGCGTGGCAAAGCGCAGGGAAAGCCGGATGCCGAAGAAGATGACGGCAAAGGCGACCAGTTGCCTGACCAGTCCGTTTTTGATGCCGAAATACAGGACCGGGAGGAAGCAGCAGACAATGATGATATCGATGACACCCATCTGGATCATTTTTACTTTACATACCCAAAATTAGTGAATTATCGTATCTTTGCAAATTCAAAATGAATCAATGTCCGTACGATATGAGTTTTGCCGAATATAAGAAACTGGACCTGGTGGAAGTCAATCAGGAAATCCGGGAACGTTGGGAGAAGGAAAACACGTTCCGCAACGTGTTGAAAATGAGTGAAGGCGCTCCGAACTTCATTTTCTTCGAAGGGCCGCCTTCCGCCAACGGAATGCCGGGTATCCACCACGTGATGGCCCGTTCCATCAAGGATGCCGTCTGCCGCTACAAGACACAGACGGGCTACCACGTTGAGCGTAAGGCGGGCTGGGATACGCACGGCCTTCCTGTCGAACTGGGCGTGGAGAAGAAACTCGGCATCACCAAGGCGGACATCGGTACGAAAATCTCGGTGGCGGACTACAATGCGACCTGCCGCACCGAGGTGATGAAATACACGAAGGAATGGGCCTCCCTGACAGAGCGTATCGGCTACTGGGTGGATATGGACGATCCGTACATCACCTATGACAACCGCTACATCGAGACGCTCTGGTACCTGCTTCGGAAGATTTACGACAAAGGCTTGCTGTACAAGGGATTCACCATCCAGCCGTACTCGCCGACCGACGGTACGGGCCTGAGTTCACACGAGCTCAACCAGCCCGGCTGCTACAAGGATGTGTCCGATACCACGGTGACCGCGCAGTTCGACGTGATCCGCGACGCCGCTTCGGAACGTTTCTTCGAAGACGGACTTCCGCTATGCATCCTGGCCTGGACCACCACGCCCTGGACCCTTCCGTCCAACACGGGCCTCTGCGTAGGTCCGAACATCGATTATGTGCGCGTCCGCTCCACCAATCCCTATTCGGGCGCCGAGGCCGTCTATATCGTGGCCAAAGAGTTGTGCGACACCTGGTTCAACCCGAAGGGAAAGATTCCGTTCACCGTGCTTGACGGCGTGTTCAAAGGCAGTGAGCTCGTCGGTATGCGCTACAGGCAGCTGATTCCCTGGTTCAAGCCCGACGGCGACGCCTTCCGGGTGATTCCGGGCGACTATGTGACGACCGAGGACGGTACGGGCATCGTGCACATTGCACCGACCTTCGGCGCCGACGACAAGCGTGTCGCCGCGGCCGCCGGTGTCAGCGGCATTATGCCTGTCGACCTGGACGGCAATCCGCAGGCGCAGGTGGACCGTCAGGGCCGCTTCTGCCGGATCGAAGACCTCGATCCCCTCTATGTGAAAACCCACGTGGATCCCTCTTATGCCGAATTCTCCGGCCGCTATGTCAAGGCCGGCTACAAACAATACTTCGAGCACGTGGATGAAGAGGGGACCCTCGACATCGACCTGTGCGTGATGCTGAAGTCCGACGGTCGCGCCTTCAAGGTACAGAAACACGTGCACAGCTATCCGCACAGCTGGCGGACCGACCTGCCCGTGCTGTACTATCCGCTCGATTCCTGGTTCATCAAGGCTTCCGCCGTCAAAGACGAAATGGTGAAACTCAATAAACAGATCACCTGGAAGCCGGCCTCCACCGGAACGGGCCGTTTCGGCCAGTGGCTCGAGAACATCCAGGACTGGAACCTGAGCCGCAGCCGTTTCTGGGGCACGCCGCTGCCGATCTGGCGGACCGAGGACGGAAAGGAGGAAATCTGCATCGGGACCGTCGCCGAACTGTATGCGGAAATCGAGAAGGCGGTCGCAGCCGGCGTGATGGAAAGCAATCCGCTGAAGGAGAAAGGCTTCGATCCTGCCGATATGAGTCAGGAAAACTATGAACGCATCGACCTGCACCGTCCGTATATGGACCGGATCTTCCTGGTTTCGCCCACGGGCCGCAAGATGATCCGGGAGACCGACCTGATTGACGTCTGGTTCGATTCCGGTGCCATGCCCTATGCCCAGGAGGGGCTCCGGAACCTGGGCAGCGAAAAGTTCGGCGCAACGGCCGACTTCATCGCCGAAGGCGTCGACCAGACCCGCGGCTGGTTCTATACGCTTCACGCCATCCATACGATGGTCAGCGGCACACCGGCCTTCAAGCGTGTGATTTCCAACGGCCTGGTTCTCGACAAGGCGGGCAACAAGATGAGCAAGCGCCTGGGCAACGCCGTGGATCCGTTCAAGGCTCTCGACACCTACGGTGCCGATGCGCTCCGCTGGTATATGCTCACCAACGCCGAACCCTGGGACAATCTCAAGTTCGATGAAAGCGGTGTTGAAGAGGTGCGGCGCAAGTTCTTCGGCACGCTCTACAACACCTACGCGTTTTTCGCCCTTTATGCCAATATCGACGGCTGGGATCCGGCAATGTCCGGTCCGGCCGGGAATGGCGAAGGCCTTGAAATCGACCGGTGGATCGTGTCCCGCCTGAACTCCCTGATCCGTGACGTGCGTGCAGCCTATGAGGATTACGATATCAAGACCGCCGGCCGCCTGATCGAGAGTTTCGTGTGCGACGACCTGTCCAACTGGTATGTGCACCTGAACCGCAGGCGCTATTGGGCGGGTGCGATGACGGCCGACAAGCAGGCTGCCTACCGGACGCTTTACGACGCCCTGGTGAAGGTTGCCGTGCTGATGGCCCCGATCGCTCCGTTCTTCGCCGACCGGCTCTATCTCGACCTGACCGCTCCCTGCCATCCCGTGGAAGGATGTTCCGTCCATTTCGTGCAGATGCCCGATGCGGACGTCTCCCTGATCGACGCTGACCTGGAAGAGCGCATAAGCCTTTCCCAGACAGCCACTTCAATGGTGCTCGCACTTCGCAAGAAAGTGGGTATCCCGGTCCGTCAGCCGCTGAAGAAGATGCTGGTTCCGGTTATTTCCGAGCAGGTCCGGACGCAGATGCAGGCTGTGAAGGATTTGATTCTCAGTGAAGTGAATGTCAAGGAGATGGAGTTCGTGGAGAACACCGAGGGAATCCTGACCAAGAAGATCAAGCCCAATTTCAAGACGTTGGGCAAGGTATACGGCCCGCGGATGAAGGAAATCGCCGCGGCGATGGGTACACTCGGACAGTCCGTCATTTCCGACATCCAGCGTGCCGAGACGGCGGGCGAAGTCTTCACCCTTTCGCTCCCCGGCGGGGAAGTGGTCCTCAATCCAGGCGACTACCAGATTTCTTCCGAGGATATGCCGGGCTGGCTGGTGGCCTCGCAGGGCGCGTTGACCATCGCCCTGGACGTGGAACTGACGCCGGAACTCCGGCAGGAAGGTATGGCACGTGAATTGGTAAACCGTATCCAGAATCTGCGCAAGGCTTCGGATTTCGCGGTGACCGACCGCATCGAAGTGGTCATCGCTCCGGACAAGGCCCTGCAGGAAGCACTGGAGCGCTTCGGATCCTATGTCTGCGCCCAGACGCTGGCCCGCAGCATCCGGTTCGAAGACAAGCCGGAAGGCGCGGTCGAAGTGGAATGGGAAGACGGAACGCTTGCAATTGCTGTTGCGAGATTGAAATAAAAAAGTTAAATTTGAGTTTTAAACGAGATAGCTATGGCAAAGAAGAAAGAAGAACCCGTCGAGAAGGTTCGCTACAGTGACGAGGAGCTGCAGGAGTTCAAGGAACTGATCCTGCAGAAGCTTGAGAAGGCCAAGAGGGATTACAACATGCTCCAGGCCCAGATCGACCATAGTAGCAGCAACGATACGGAAGATACTTCCCCGTCGTTCAAGGTGCTCGAGGAAGGCTCCGCTTCCCAGGCGAAGGAAGAGGCGAGCCAGCTGGCAGCGCGTCAGTACAAGTTCATCCAGAATCTGGAAGCCGCGCTCATCCGCATCGAGAACAAGACCTATGGTATCTGCCGGGAAACGGGCAAGCTGATTCCGAAGGAGCGCCTGAGACTCGTACCGCATGCGACGCTCAGCGTCGAGGCAAAGAACAAGCGATAAGCGATGAAAGTCTCCAAGGGCGCCAGGATTACGATCCTCGTTGTTCTGCTGCTGGTCATCGACCAGGTCGTCAAGATCCTGGTCAAGACGAATATGTCAATCGGGCAGAGCATCCACGTCCTGGGCGACTGGTTCCAGATCCTCTTCATCGAGAACAACGGGATGGCCTTCGGCCTGCAGTTCGGCGAAGGGTGGGGCAAACTGGCGCTCAGTCTCTGCCGCATCGTCCTGATCGTATTGATTATCATTTACCTGCGGAAACTGCTCAAACGGCCCGAAACCCCGAACGGGGTGCTGGTCGGTCTGGCTCTCATTCTCTGCGGGGCCATCGGCAATATGATCGACTCGATGTTTTACGGCATTATCTTCGACTATGCACCGTTCCTTTACGGCAAGGTGGTGGATATGCTGTACTTCCCGCTCATCGATACCACGCTCCCGGCGTCATTCCCCATCTGGGGCGGACAGCACATCATCTTTTTCCGTCCGATTTTCAACATTGCCGACAGCTGCATTACCTGCGGGGCGATCTATCTGCTGATTTTCCAGTGGAAATTTTTTGCCAAGAAGTAATTTTTATATTTTTGTATCAGTAACGGAAGGTTGGCCGAGTGGTCGATGGCGGCAGTCTTGAAAACTGTTGGGCGGTCTCCGTCCCGGGGGTTCGAATCCCTCACCTTCCGCAACCATGAAAAAAATCGTATTAGTCACCTTGTTCGTGGTCGTCTGCTGGAGTCAGACCGCCGCGCAGAATCCCTTTTTACAGAAACGATACAAGACCCCGTACGAGATTCCCCCGTTCGAGATCCTGACTATCGACAACTACCGCGAAGGCATGCTCAAGGGCATGGAGGCCCACAAGCAGGAAATCCAGGCCATCGTGGACAATCCTGAGGAACCGAGTTTCGAAAACGTCATCGTGGCCCTCGACAAGAGCGGCAAGCTGATGTCCAAGACCAGCTCCGTGTGGGGCTCGCTCAACAGCGCCAGTTCCACGCCGGAACTCCAGGCCTTTGCCCGCGAGATGAACCCGCTCACCGCCGCCCACAGCAACGAGATGCGGATGAACAAGAAACTTTTCGAGAAAGTCAAGTATGTCTACGACCATCAGGACAAGTACAATCTCGACAAGGAGCAGAAACGTCTGCTGCAGAAAACCTACGACGGCTACGTCAACGGAGGCGCCCTGCTTGACGACGCAGCGCAGGCCGAGATCGCGAAGATCAATATGGAACTTTCCAAGCTTCAGCTCCAGTTCAGCCAGAACCTGATGCACGATACCAACAACACCTATGTCATCGTCGACACGGTGAAAGAGCTTGAAGGCCTGTCGCAGGACAACATCGACCGCGCCGCAGCCCTCGCGGAGCGCATCGGCCAGAAGGGCAAGTACGCTTTCAACATGCAGCGTCCCAGCTGCAATCCCGTGCTGCAGTACTGCAAGAACCGGGATCTTCGCAAGAAGGTGTACGAGATGTACAACAACCGTTGCAACCACAACGACGAGTATGACAACAAGGCCCTGGCGGCCCGTATCATCGAACTGCGCCTGAAACGCGCCAACATCATGGGCTATACCGATTATGCCGCGATGTCGCTCAAAGACCGGATGGCGGAGAACGCCGCCAACGTCTATGCGCTGCTCGACCAGATCTGGGCTCCGGCCGTGAAAAAGGCCAACGAAGAAATCGCCGACATCAAGGCGATGATGAAGAAAGACCGCGTCAAGGGCGAACCCCAGCCGTGGGACTATATGTACTATCTCGACAAGGCCAAGAAAGCCAAGTTCGACATCGACGACGCCCTCGTCTCCGAATACCTGGAGATCAACCAGGTGCAGCAGGGCATCTTCTACGTGGCCAACAAGCTCTACGGCCTCTCCTTCAACGAGCGGACCGAAGACTATCCGCAGTATGAGAAGACCGCCAAGTCGTGGGACGTGATCGACCGCAATGGCAACGTGATCGCCATCTTCTACAGCGACTACTTCCCGCGTGACGGCAAGGGTGCCGGCGCCTGGTGCGGCGGCTTCCGCGGCCAGACCTACGACGGGGCACAGCGCGTGCAGCCCATCGTGACGAACGTCTGCAACATGACCCTGCCATCCGGCGACAAACCGGCCCTCCAGACCATCGACAATGTGGAAACCATGTTCCACGAGTTCGGCCACGCCCTCCACTCCTTCTTCCGCAACGTCCATTACAGCGGCGTCTCGGGCACCGAGCGCGACTTCGTGGAGCTGCCTTCCCAGATCAACGAGCACTGGGCTTTCGAACCCGAGGTGCTGAAGGTCTATGCGAAGCACTACAAGACGGGTGAAGTGATCCCGCAGGAACTCATCGACAAGATCGAAGCCAGCGGCAAGTACGGCCAGGGATTCGCCACGGTCGAGTATCTCGCCGCCTCCTATGTGGATATGGACCTCCACGTGCTGACCGAGGTTCCCGCCAATTTCGACGTGATGGAATTCCAGGCGAAGAAACTCGCCGAACGCGGCATTCCCAAGCAGATCCTCCCGCGCTACAGCGTGACCAACTTCAGCCACTCCATCGGCGGCGGCTACAGCGCCGGCTACTACAGCTACATCTGGGCCGAGGTGCTTGACTGCGACGCTTTCCAGGCCTTCAAGGAGACGGGCGACATCTTCAATCAGGACGTCGCGCAGCGCTTCTGCAAGTTTGTGCTCACGCCGGGCGGCATCGACAAGGGTATGGTGATGTACCGGAACTTCCGTGGCCGTGATCCGAAGGTGGACGGACTGCTCGAGAACCGTGGCCTGAAATAAGCTTTCGGCAGGATACAAAAAAAGAGAGGGTGATTTGAATCACCCTCTCTTTTTCTTTTTTGTAGCGGGAGCCAGGATTGAACTGGCGACCTCATGATTATGAATCATGCGCTCTAACCAGCTGAGCTATCCCGCCGGTTGTTGAGGTAGACGGATTCGAACCGCCACTAAGAGGACCAGAATCTCTTGTGCTGCCATTACACCATACCTCAATAGACTCTCCGCCAGCGGCTGCTGCCGCTTTTGTTTGCGGACTGCAAAGGTAGAAAAAGTATTTGGGTTTGCAACAAAAAGTTTGATTTTTTTGAAGGGAGGCGTTTATTTGGGCTTCCGGACCAGGTGGCGCTCCACGGCCTTGGTGCCTTCGTACAGCTCAAAACCGTCGCTTCCGTCGGGGAAAGCACGTCGGGCGAATGTGTAGTTGCGGTGTTCCTTGACGGCTTGCTTGACGGCTGCCAGGGCGGCTTCGCCACTGTCGTAGCGGAAGGTAAGGATTTCCGGTTCCGCTGTCCTGGCCCTGGCTGCCGGCTGGGCGGAGCGCCGCATCTTCTCGTCGAATTCCCGGTCCCACTGGCGGTAGTACTCGAGTTTGGGATCTTCGAAGAGCGAGAGCTGCAGGTCGGTCTCGTGGGTGAGTTTCGAAACGCCCAGTCCGACCTGACGCAGGGGTGTAACGCCATCCCATAGCGTGGCGGCCAGGCGTCGGGCTTCGTTGAGGATGAGAGCCGTCACGTCGGTCGGCCGGGCCATCTGTGCCTGACGCTGGGCGACGGAAAAGTCGCGGTGCTTGATGAAGACGGAAACACAGGAAGCTTTGAAATCGTCACGCCGGATCCGATGGGCGACGATGCAGGCCACATTGAACAAGGCCCGGTCGAGTTCTTTTGCCGTATCGATATCGTGTGCGAACGTGCGCTCCGCACTGTAACTCTTCGCTTCCTGGAAGTCGGTCTCAACAGGGCTGTCGTCGATTCCGTTGGCCGAGTCGTGAAGGCCGCCGGCGGCCTTCACGCCGACCAGCCGGGCGAGGGCGGCCGGGCTTGTGCGGGCCAGTTCGCCGATGGTGTTGATGCCGTAGGCGATGAGCCTCTCTTCGGTGCGTTTGCCTACCCAGAGCAGGTCGCGCACGCCCAGCGGCCACATTTTCCGCTCGATTTCTTCCTTCCAGAGGGTGTGTACCTTGTCGGGCTTTTCGAAATCGGAAGCCATCTTGGCCAGGAGCTTGTTGGGACCGATTCCCACATTGACCGTGAAGCCGAGTTCGCTGCGGATGCGGTTCTTGAGTTCCACGGCGACGGTAACGGGGTCCCGCCGGCCCAGATACAGGGTCATATCGAGGAAACACTCGTCGATTGAAAACTTCTGCAGGATGGGGGAGTAGTCGCGGCAGATGGTGGTAAACTGCTCGGAACAGGTCTTGTACCAGGCCCAGTCACCGCGGACGATCACCAGGCCCGGGCAGGTGCGCATCGCCATCGAGATGGGCTGGGCGGTCTTGATGCCGAGTTTCTTGGCGGGCATCGAGGCGGCGGTGACGATGCTCCGGCGGTCGTTCGGATCGCCCGAGACGACCGACGGAACCAGCCGCAGGTCCGGCTTTCCTTCGCGGACCTGCCGGACGGCACTCCACGAAAGGAAAGCGGAGTTGACGTCGATGTGGAATATGACGCGCTTCATTCCTGCGTGGACTGCTGCAGGGTCTTCTTGTAACAGTCTTCGATGACCAGCCCGGCGAGCGTCATCCCGAATATGGCGGTGATGTGGGCGGTGGAGCCGTTGATCTGGGCCTTGCGCCCGTCCCACTCGCTGTTGGTGGCGTCGGCGGCCAGGGCGGTGCCGCGGTTGGGGAGGACTTCCTCGTCGTAGACGCAGCGGAACTTGTGCCCCGGGTAGGTGTGGTTCTGCTTGTATTTCTTGCGGATGGCGGCGCCGAGGGGACAGCCGCGCACGTTCCAGAATTCGGCCACTTTCACGCCCTGCGGATTGACCTTCAGGGCGGCGCCCATCGACGAGAAGAACACGGCCGGGGTGCGGGTCCCCCGCAGGATCAGGTCGGATTTCTCCTTGAGGGAGTCGATGGCGTCGATGATGTAGTCGTACCGCTCCATTTCAAACGAGTCGGCCGTTTCGGCGGAGTACACGCGCCGGATGGCCGTGATTTCGGCGTTCGGGTTGATTTCCAGCAGCCGGTCGCGCAGGGCTTCGACCTTGACCTGCCCGACGGTACGGGTGGTGGCCATCAGCTGGCGGTTGATATTGCTCTCACTCACGCAGTCGGAATCGACCAGGGTAATGTGCGTGACGCCGGAACGCACGAGCCCTTCGGCGCACCAGCTGCCTACGCCGCCCACGCCGAAAAGGAGGACGCGGACGCTCCCCAGGCGTTCCATCACGTCATTGCCCATCAGCAGGGCCGTGCGGTTGTAAATCGGATCTTCGGCAGGCGAATACATGGTCGCTCGTGAATTTGGATACACAAAGGTAAGGATTCTCGGGATTATTTTGTAACTTGCAAGGAAATCAAAACCGATTGCCTTATGAAATGGCTTCATAATCTGCTCAAGGGTATGTCGCTCACCGCTTGCCTGTTCGTGTTCCAGGCCTGCTATGGGACGCCGCCCGGCTATCCGGAAGACTTCTTTGAGGAAGAGAAGATTGAGGCGACCGTCGAACCCATCGCTGAAACTCCCGCCGAAGAAATCGTTGAAGCGGAACTGACGGATCAAATTATCACCGAGTGACGCAACATTCCGTGTCTTTTTGCATCTATATGGAAAAGACAAGCGTATGAAGTGGCTTCACAATCTTTTGAAGGGCCTGTCTTTGACGACGGCCCTTTTCATCTTTCAGGCGTGCTACGGAACGCCC
>JAEEGJ010003453.1_pt1 | contig 61024 bp, 53 predicted proteins | sample 8958761 | NCBI WGS metagenome assembly JAEEGJ01 (sample SAMN16246546, study PRJNA631951) | gut metagenome | biome: gut microbiome; feature: rumen; material: RS-attached | host: Bos | place: Iran: Karaj | collected 2018-10 | reverse complement strand
AGAAGATCCCCAGGAACGCACCGACGCCTGCCATAGCCGAAAAGATGACGCTGGTGGACACGGAATTGCCGCCGAACATACCCAACGCCACGATTTGCGCCGTGATGGTGGTACCGATATTGGCACCGTAGATGATGGTGGCGGCCTGGGCGAGGGAGATGATGCCGGCATTCACAAAGCCGATGGTCATGACGGTCGTGGCGCCGGAGCTCTGGATGGCAGCCGTCCCCAGGGCGCCGATGCCCACACCCAGCAGTTTGTTGTCGGAGGCCTTGGCAAAAAGTCTTTTCAGCCGTTCAGAGCTCGCGGCCTCCAGATTTGAACTCATCATCTGACACGCCAGGAGAAATACGCCGATTCCTGCGAGGAGTGTCAGCAAAGAAGTAATAATTGCTGTTATTTCCATGTAAGAAGTTTTGAAAGTATGACTTGATTTCCTCGGAGAGAAGAAACCGGACTATAGCCGAAGCTTTCGGCAAGTCAGCCAATGCCTTTCAAAACTGAGACGGGACGGAAAGCGGAATTCCGCCACAACGGGTTCAAGACCGGGAACGATGACAAGGGATTCCGCCGCCGGCTGAACCTTTTTCTGCTCCTGCCGGGTTGTCTGGATAACGGCTTCTTCCTCAATGTTGTAGGTCTCTTCCACGCAGACTTCCTGCCCGGAAACGTTGTGCACAAATGGGGAACTGTCCGGCTGAAAAGCCAGCAGCAGCATCAGAGAAAGCATCCATAAGCGCAAGGCCTGCATCGTCAAACTGTCCTTTATTATCACAACAAAAGTACGAATTCTTTGACGTATCTGCAAACCCGGCCGCATTCAATGGGGGAGCGATTGATTAAATGTGTATATTTGCGTAAAGTAAGTAGTACGCTATGAAGAAGTTGACCACAGTTTTCCTTTTTGTCCTGTTCTGTACTGGATATGTGCTGAATGGCCAGACCGTTGCGCCGGCCCCGGTCGTGATTCCCGACAGGCGGGTTTCGCTGACCGATTTCGGCGGAGTCTCAGACGGGGTGACGTCCAATACGGAGGCGTTCCGCAAGGCCATCGCGGCGCTCGATAAGCAGGGCGGGGGAACGCTGGTGGTGCCGGAGGGGATCTATCTGACCGGCCCAATCGTTATGAAAAACTGCATAGACCTGCATTTGGAACGGGGTGCTGTTATCTTGCTTTCGCCCGACAAGCGGGAGTTCCTGGAAAAAGGCAAGGTCCGCCCGGGCATTTCGGCCTCGAAACGCCACGACGTGCGCATTTCGGGCGAGGGAATCATCGACGGCAACGGCGCCTGGTGGCGGGCCGTGAAGCGCAGCAAGGTCAGTGATACGGAGTGGAAGGAGTTCCTCAAGATGGGCGGCACGGTGACCGATGACGGCACCTTGTGGTATCCCTTCGGCCTGAAAGCCTTTCCGGATATCGCCGATTCTTATCTGGAACAGGAGAAGATGCGGACGCATTTGATCCGTTTCACGGACTGCGAGCGGGTGTGCGTGACAGGCGTCACGATCCAGAATTCCCCGAAATTCCATCTGGTGCCCCAATTCTGCCGTGACGTGGTGATTGACAGCGTGACGGTCCGTTGCCCGTGGAACGCCCAGAACGGCGACGGCATCGACATCATGCAGAGCCAGCGGGTGGTCGTGCGCGGCTGCACCGTGGATGTGGGTGACGACGGCATTTGCCTGAAGGGCGGAGTGGGCGAAAAGAGTCTGGCTGACGGCCCTTGCAAGGACATTCTGATCGAAAACAATACGGTGTTCCACGCGCATGGCGGGTTTGTCATCGGTTCGGAGTTTTCCGCCGGGATGGAAAATATCATCGTGCGTCATAATACGTTCTGCGGTACTGACACGGGCTTGCGTTTCAAGAGCGCGCCAGAGCGTGGCGGGAAGACGAAAAATATCGTGATCCACGATATCCAGATGACGGATATCCGCGACGAGGCCATCGTCTTCCAGACCGACTACGCCGACCGCCCGGCCGGTTTTGACAGCAACCAGCCAGCGCAGACGCAGAACTTCCTGCCGGATTTCTCCGACATTCGGATCAGCCGCGTCATCTGCCGTGGCTGCACGACGGGCGTCCGGGCTTCGGGTACGCTGGCTACGGTCCACGACATCACTTTGGAAGACTGCACCCTCTTCTACAACGATAAAGCGCTTGTCATCGACGATCCGCAGATGATCCGGATGGACAACGTCCGCTTTCTCACATTCTGAATCTTTACAAGCATTGACCTATGAATAAGACTGTCCTCATTACCGGCGCCACCAGTGGAATCGGTGCCGCTTGCGCCCGCAAATTCGCGGGAGCCGGATATCGCGTGATCATCACGGCGCGTCGCGCCGAACAGCTGGCCGTGATGGCCGGCGACCTGCAGAAGGAATTCGGCGTCGAAGTGCTGACACTTTGTTTCGATGTACGCGACCTGGATGCCGTCAAACGGGCCTTGGATTCGATTCCGGCTGCCTGGCGTGACATCGACGTGCTGATCAACAATGCCGGACTGGCGCTCGGCCTGGAGCCGGAATATGCCGGCGATTTTACCGATTGGGAGACCATGATCGATACCAATGTCAAGGGTCTGCTCTATATGACGCGCCTCGTGGTTCCGGGTATGGTGGAGCGTTTGAAAGGCCATGTCATCAACATCGGTTCCGTGGCGGGTGACGCCGCCTATGCCGGCGGCGCCGTGTACTGCGCCACCAAGGCAGCCGTGAAAGTGCTCAGCGACGGCCTCCGCATCGACCTGGCCCATACGCCGGTCCGCGTGACGAACCTCAAGCCCGGTCTGGTGGAGACCAATTTCAGCAACGTCCGCTTCCACGGCGATACCGAACGGGCCTCCAACGTGTATAAGGGCATCCAGCCGCTGACCGGCGACGACATCGCCGACGTAGCGCTCTATGCCGCCCAGGCGCCCGCGCACGTGCAGATCGCGGAAGTGCTGATCCTGGCTACGCACCAGGCCAGCGGCAGTGTCGTGTACCGTCGCTGAGATCCCGGTCAAGCCGGGCATGACGCCTGATTATAACAGGAAAAACATCGCCACGCCGAGCATCGAGACGGCCACGCCCAGGAGTTCCTTGGGCGTGACTTTCTGTTTGTGGATCAGGGCGTAGGGGAGGATGATCAGCACGGGGGTAAGCGCCATCAGCGTGGACGCGATGCCGGCCCGAGCATATTGGACGGCCATCAGGGAGAGGGAGACGCCGATCACCGGGCCGAACAGCGTGGTCAGAACGGCATAGCGGACACCCTTCCCGTCTTTGCGTGTCACAGCGAGGAAATTGCGCCCCTGCCGCTGGATCAGCAGCAGGATGACGAATCCCAGACCGCCGACTACGGCGCGGATCATGGTGGCGGCAAAGGGCATCATCGTGCTCATCGACGCGACCGCGTCGGCGGGCAGCGCCGCTTCATAATGCTGCATGCCCACCTTGCTCAGTACCAAACCCACACCTTGTCCGGCTCCGGCCCCCAGGCCCAGGAGAATGCCCTTGATGGGCAGCGTAAAATGGACTTTCTGCCCCTGACCTTTGGCCAGGATGGAAATCGCGATGCCGCTGATGGTAACGACCATGGCCAGGATGGAACGCCAGGAGAGCGTTTCACCCAGCATCGCCCAGCCGGCGATGGCCGCCATGGGAGGGGCCAGCGTCATGAACAGTTGCCCGAAGCGGGCCCCGATGATCAGATAGGAGTTGAACAGGCAGTAGTCACCGAACAAGTAACCGACCAATGCCGAAAGCGCCAGCCAGAACCAGGTCGGCCAGTCCGCATATTTCGGATAAGGAGCTCCGATGGTGAACCAGAGAATCAGTGCTAAAAAGACCGAACCCAGGACCAGGCGGATAACATTGACCGTCAGCGAACCGAGCCTGTGGCTTGCCTCGTCGGCAAAAAGAGCCGTCGCGGTCCAGCTGACCGCGACGAGCAATGATATGATTTCTCCTAAATGTGCCATGGTTAACGGGCACAAAGGTAATCAAAAAAGGCCGGGATGTTACTTGGAGACTTCGATTTTTGATCCGCGACTGCAGTCACCTTTGATTTTGGCGCCCAAGTCCCTTACTTTGAGCGTGGAAGCGCCGGACAGGGTATAACGCAACTGTTCGGAGACCGAGAGTTGGCACCGCGAGGCGCCATTCAGTTCGACGATGGCCCAGGCAGCCTTGCCTGACGATTCGAATTTGCTCGCCCCGGAGAGCTCAAGGGTCAGCCGGCCTTCGTCGCCCTTCGTGGAAAGTTTGGAGGAACCGGACAGGCCTGCAACCACTTCTTTGTAATCCCCGTCAAGTTGCGCCGAAGAGGCACCGGATTCTTCGATGGAAAGTTGTTCTGCGTTCCCTTCATACCGCAGCTTCGCAGCGCCAGACAAGTCGAAGATCCCTTTGGGAAAGCTTGCTTCCAGCTCGGCTTTGGAGGCGCCGCTGAGCTGGAGGGTCAGGGAGCCCTGACCGGAAGCCGTCAGATCTTTCAGCTCTGTGGCGCCGCTGAGTTGGATGCGGAGGGATTCGCTGCCGAGCGCAAGTTTTCCCGTGGCGGAAAGCTTGGAGGCACCGCTCATCTGCAGCAGCGTGAGTTTCGGCACGGTCACATAAGCCTTGAGCCGGCCGTCATCCCCTTTCATTTTGTGCTGGATGTTGTCGGGAAGCTGTTCCAGTTCCAGGAGCACTTTCTCTCCGCGCTGCCTGACCATCAGGTAGGGTTCAATGAAATCCGGGACATCCACGCGGACTTCGTACCGGTCCGCAAAGGTAAGTTCTACGACAAAGGCGTGAGCGGTGGCCAGTTCGGTAAAGTCGTGGAAGTCGTATGTGTGGGTGTAGCGCGCTTTCGCGGATTCAGGCTCCGCAAAGGCGGTGGCCAGGGTGGCAATCAGTGCCACGAAAAGCAGGGTCAGTCTTTTCATCGGGATACTTTTTTTTGTCGGTTCATTTCTTCAGTGAATTGTGCGGCTTCGTCGAGAAGTCCGCCATAATACTCCTTGAGGACGGCGGTCTTTTCCTTCTCCGGCATTTCCTCGGGAAGCTGGTCGTACAACGGAACGGTTTCACCGGTCAGTTCGTCCAGGACGGCTTGCCAGTCGATCGTCTCGTTGCCGTCGCTGGCGTTGGCAGCCAGCAGGTGATAGAGTTCGCCGATTTGTTCCAGATAAGCTGTATAGACGGCTTCCGGCGTACGGGCACGCTGGATATGCGGGCGGCTGATGCCGACCCAGAGTACCAGTGCCAGGACTGCAGCGGCAGCCGTTGCCCAGAACATCGGAACACGCCGCCGGCGGCGTGCCAGCCGGGCTTCGAGTTTCGCTTCGAAGCGCTCCTCATGTCCTTCGGACAGTTCATACAAGTCAAATCGGTTCTCCATTTTCTTTCAATAGCGCTATGAGTTTCTGTTTGCCCCGCAGGAAATGGGATCGCAGGGTCGTTTCCTTCAGGCCGGTGTAACCGGCGATTTCCTGATAATCCAGTCCTTCGGCCAGTACGAGCGTTACCACAAGCCGATACGGATCGGGCAACTGTTGCATCGCGGTCAGGATCCGGGCGGCCGATGTTTCAGCCGGGATGTCCTGTTCTGGTTCGTCTGCCGTCTCGTGGGCGTACTCTTCCAGGAAGAGCGCCTCGCGCCTGCGTTTGCGGAGCCGGTCGACCGAGGCTCGGATGCAGGTGCGCGCCAGCCAGGCTGAGATTTGCTCCCGGGACATCGGCCGGATAGGAAGGGTGACGAACTTGAGGATCGTGTCCTGCATCACCTCTTCGGCATCCTCCGGGCTAAGGAGGATCCGGCAGCTCATGTTGAAGAGCCGGCGGCTGTGGGCCTGATAAAACGCTGTGATCTCTTTTCGGGTCATTCTGTCTATATAACGACGGTCCGGACGCATTGTTGCAGGATCGGCCATCAAATTTACGAATTTTATCGTATCTTTGCCGCCGAGTGGCAGGAAGGCCCTGCCGCAAGTGTGCTTGGTACCACTATAAAAACAAGTGAAAAATGTCTGAAAATCAAAATGTTGAACGGCGTTCGCCGTCGGTGGTCTACGTCTGGTTAGCCGTAACCTTCTGTGTTTGTCTCGTCACTTCGAACCTTTTTGTCCCGCGTCTCTGGCAAGTCGGAAAATGGCCGCTGCAGTTGTCTGGCGCCGTGGTTATCTTTCCGATATCCTATATTATCAATGACCTGCTGACCGAAGTCTATGGTTACCGCAAGGCCATGCGTGTTATCTGGATGGGCTTTATCCTGAGCGCCTTCGTCGCCTTGGCCGCCCAACTGGTGTGCTGGCTGCCGGCGCCCCTCTATCCGGAGAGTCAGGAAGTCGCCGACAGTTTCAACCATCTTTTCGGCCTGATTCCGCGCACTACGATTGCCTCGCTCCTGGCTTTCATCCTTGGTTCGCAGATGAACGCCTTTGTGATGTCGAAAATGAAAGTTGCCACGAAGGGCCGTGGCTTCGGCTGGCGTGCCATCCTTTCCACGGTGGTGGGCGAACTCTCCGACTCGGTGATCTTTTATCCACTGGCCTTCGCCGGCGTGATGCCCGCCAAAGCCATCCTTTCGATCATTCTCACCCAGGTGACGGTCAAGACCCTCTATGAGATCGTGATCCTGCCCGTGACTACCGCAATCGTCCGACGCCTGAAAAAGGCCGAGGGGATCGATACCTATGACTATGATATCTCGTATAACCCTTTTGTCTTGAATGACGATGGAAACCGATAGAAAGAAAGAAGGGCTCCAGGCCCTTGGCAAGGAAACCACCTATGTCTTCGACTATGCGCCGCAACTGCTGGAGTCGTTTACCAACCAGCATCCCGACAACGACTACTGGGTACGTTTCAACTGCCCCGAATTCACCACGCTTTGCCCGATTACCGGGCAGCCGGACTTTGCCGAGATCCGCATTGCTTATATCCCGGATGTACGGATGGTGGAGAGCAAGTCGCTGAAACTCTATCTGGGGAGTTTCCGGAACCATGGCGGGTTTCATGAGGATACCGTGAACACCATCATGAAAGACCTCATCGCCCTGATGGACCCCAAGTACATCGAAGTAACCGGATTCTTTACGCCACGCGGCGGTATCTCCATTTTCCCCTATGCCAATTACGGCCGGCCGGGTACCCGGTACGAGGCACTTGCCGCCCAGCGGTTCGCCACTCACGAATAAATCAACTCCGTATGAAGAAAAACGTTTGGCGCACTTTAGCGCTCCTCTTCCTTTCGGCCCTTTGTGTAACGGGCTGCGATTGGTTCACTGCCGTGGACGACGGAAAGATCCCGCAAGGAGTCATCTTTTATACAGGCTGTCCGGTCGCTTTTTATTTCATCGATGAAGACGGGAACGACCTGGTGGATGCCCGGCAGGAAAGCAGCTATCCGTTGGTATTCCGTTTCATCGCCGACGAAGATGACCGCGTACAGGCCCTGATGCCAGTGCAGACGATCTCGCAGACAGAACATGGGGTGACCACCGATTTCTATGTTTACAATGCCGGCAGCAACTGGCTCTGGGAGGACGCCGAAGAAAATCTTCATGCGTTCCAGTCGTATATGTGGGGCAAAACCCAGAATACGGAAAGCACGATGCTCATCTATGCCAACAAGAACGCTGCGCCAGATTCCCTGCAAGTCCAGTACAAGTACCGGACTTCAAAGGACGATCCCAGCCTGGAAGGATCTTGGGGCGTTGACATCACCTCGTTGCGCTATCAAGGCGTCGAGGTGTTCATCGGCAATGAAAAAAGGAAGGTTTTTATTGAAAAACCTTCCCTTGGGGGTAAAACTGTCGTTCACGTAGGGTCTATTTGACCTCCACGACAGCGTTCATGCCGACCGTGATGGCCTGCTCATTCATCGGAATGAGGTTGTGGCGGCGCGGCGGGAGCGATTTCTTGAGTCCCTTGATCACGTTGTCCATCGTGACGACCGGTTTCATCTTCAGATAGGCGCCCAGCACGACCATGTTGTAGGCCTTGGCATTGCCCAGTTTCGCGGCCTCTTCCACGGCGTCGATGCGGCAGATCTTGATGTCTTTCCGTTCCGGGTGACGGGTGATGCCGTTGGTATCGTAGATGAGCAGTCCGCCCGGTTTCACCTGGTTCTCGAACTTGTCCATCGACTGCTGGTTGAGGATGATGGCCGTGTCGAAACGGCTCAGGATCGGAGAACTGATCTTGTTGTCGCTCAGCACGACGCTGACGTTGCATGTGCCGCCGCGCATCTCCGGTCCGTAGGAAGGGAGCCAGGAGACTTCCTGGTCCTGCATGATGCCGCCGTAGGCGAGGATCTTGCCCATCGAGAGGACACCTTGTCCTCCGAAGCCTGCTATGATGATTTCTTCTTTCATGGTGTTCGCTGTTTTTTATCTGTCTTTCATGTCACCGAGCGGGTAGAACGGGAACATGTTCTCTTCCATCCACTTGTTGGCTTCCACCGGCGGAATCTTCCAGCCGGAGTTGCAGGTGCTGACCACTTCCACGAAGGAGGTGCCTTTCTTCATCATGGAGTTTTCGAACGCTTTGCGGATCGCAGCCTTGGTCTTGCGGACGGCAGCCGGCGTCTGGACACTCTGGCGCGTGACGTAGCAGGTACCTTCGAGTTGGGCGAGGAGTTCCGTAATCTTGAGCGGATAGCCGTTGAGTTCCGCCTTGCGGCCGTAAGGCGTAGTTGCCGTCACCTGGCCAAGCAGGGTGGTCGGGGCCATCTGGCCGCCGGTCATACCGTAGATCGCGTTGTTGATGAAGATGATGACAATGTTCTCGCCACGGTTGCAGGCGTGCATTGTCTCGGCAGTGCCGATTGAGGCGAGGTCGCCGTCACCCTGGTAGGTGAATACGTATTTGTCGGGGTTGAGGCGCTTGATGGCCGTAGCCAGGGCAGGTGCACGGCCATGGGCGGCTTCCTGCCAGTCGATATCGATATAGTTGTAGGCGAACACGGAGCAACCTACAGGGCTCACGCCGATCGTCTTGTCCTGAATGTCCATTTCCTCGATGACCTGGGCCACCAGTTTGTGGACCACGCCGTGGGAGCAACCAGGACAATAGTGCATGATGTTGTCGGTCAGAACCGACGATTTGCCGTAAACTTTGTTTTCGGGCTTGATGATGTCATTGATGTCCATAGTCCTGATTATTTGATGAATTTAAGGAAAGCTTCGTAGATTTCGTCGGGGTTGGGAACCACGCCGCCCTGGCGGCCGTAGAATCCCACGGGGACGCGGCCGTTGGCCACGAGGCGGACGTCTTCGACCATCTGGCCGGAGTTGAGTTCGACCGACATGATGCTCTTGAGCTGCGGCACGAGGGCATCGATCTGTTTCTTCGGGAACGGGAAGAGGGTGATGGGGCGGAGCAGGCCGAGTTTGATGCCGTTTTCACGGGCCATGTCCACCACGTTCTCGCAGATACGGGACATGCAGCCGAAGGCCACGATCAGGTGTTCTGCGTCTTCGGCCTTATAGGTGCTGTAGCGGACTTCCTTCTCTTCGATCTCGGCGTATTTCTTCTGGAGCTTGATGTTGAAGTTCTCCATGACGACCGGATCGAGGGCCAGGGAGGTGATCACGTTGCGCTCACGGGTCTTGGGTTTGCCGAGCGTGGCCCAGCTGTCGCACTGCGCACGCACTTCTTCATCGGTACGGCGGGGCTTGGGTTTCCGGAATTCCAGTTTCTCCATCATCTGTCCGATGACGCCGTCTGCGAGGATCATCGCCGGGTTGCGGTATTTGAATGCCAGTTCGAAAGCTTCGTCCACGAAGTCGTACATGTCCTGAACGGAGGCAGGTGCCAGGACGATGAGCCGATAGTCACCGTGTCCGCCGCCCTTGGTAGCCTGGAAGTAGTCGCCCTGGCTGGGCTGAATGGTTCCCAGGCCCGGGCCGCCGCGCATCACGTTGACGACAAGGCAGGGGAGTTCGGCGCCGGCCAGATAGGTGAGGCCCTCGCACATCAAGCTGATGCCCGGACTGGACGAGGAGGTCATTACCTTCTTGCCGCAGGCGGCACCGCCATACACCATGTTGATGGAGGCCGTTTCACTTTCTGCCTGCAGGACCACCATTCCCGTGGTCTCCCAGGGTTTCTCCTTCATCAGGGTCTCCATCACTTCTGACTGCGGAGTGATCGGGTAGCCGAAGTAGCCGTCCGCTCCGCAGTTGATCGCTGCGTGGGCGATGGCTTCGTTACCTTTCATCAATACTTTATCTGCCATATTGCTGCTTGTTTAGATTTTTACTCGATAGACTGTGATCACGGAATCGGGACAGACGGTCGCGCAGCTGGCGCAGCCGGTGCACTTGTCCGGTTCTACCATGTGGAGGAAGTTGTAGCCTTTGCTGTTCACCTCATGGGAGAGCGCAATGACCCCGAATGGACAGTTGACCACGCAGACGCTGCAGCCCTTGCATTTCTCCGTGTCAACGACGATAGTACCTTTTACTGCCATAGTGTTTCGGTGTTTTGATTTATAATTTGGAGATTATTTTCGTCTTCAGTTTGCAAATATAATTAAAAACCCCGAATCAGTCAATATTCTGTTTTGTTTTTTGGCTGGATATTGATAACTTGCAGACAAATAGGGACCGGGATATGGAGAACTCCTTTTATCGTATGGAATTCAGGCAGTTAAGAGAATTGGTGTCTGAAGTGGCGTCTTTGTGCGACAATCCGGACATCCGATTGACCGCCGGGGAAACGGGCATGGCAACCCGTTGCCTGGAACTAGTCAAGTCAATCCTGCAATCGGGGTCATCCGGGAGCCGGCACCGCATATCCCGGGCGGAGGAAGTACTCGACAAGTTCTTCTGTCTGCTGCAAGACTGTCATGCGCAGGAACGCAGCGTCCGTTTCTACGCCGACAAGCTGTGCCTGAGCCCGAAATACTTTTCCAAACTGATCAGGAATGCCAGCGGCCGCAGTGCGGCTGATTGGATCGACACGTATGTCATCCAGGAAGTAAAGAATTGTTTGAAATCTACCGACCTGTCAATCAAACAGATCGTTTCCCGGTTCAATTTCGCCGACCAGCCTGCCTTCACAAAATACGTCAAAGCCCACACCGGCCTCACTCCCGCTCAGTTCCGCAAGGGATCATCTGCTGACCTGTGATGATCCTTCCGCCAGAGCTGATAGCTGTTGAAGAGATTCTGCCAGATTGAGTAGAGTGCCGTGAAGACCGAAGCCAGCGGCAGCAGGTAGGTGTTGGCGATCCAGATGCCCATGGCACTGTTCTTCTGCCCCAACAACTGTCCCCCGGCCACGCGGTCGCCATATTTGCTTCCAAGCCATTTGCCGACAGCGAACTGCACGATACAGAAAAAAACAGAAGCCGCCCCCAGGATCAGGATGCTTTGCTTTTCTTCACGGCCGTTGAGAAACATGAAATCAATGGTCTGACCCAGCGTAATGGTCAACGCCGCCGCCCACAGATAGAACGAGAAGCTCTTGTACCGGCACAGAAATGCATTGGTCTTGGGCGCGAAATGCTGCAGCAAGAGTGCAATGAAGAACGGCAAGGCAAGGGTTGGGGCGATGCGTCGGAAAATCAGCCACATCGACTGGAGCAGCGGAAGGTCCTGCATCGTTCCGACGAATGAGAAATACACCGGTCCTACAAGCGCTACCATCAAGTTGCCTACAATGGTGTAGGTTGTCACTGTTTCGCGGTTTGCCCCGAGCAGCGTGGCTATCACCACGGAGGAGGCCGCTACAGGACAAAGGACGCCTCCCAGGATGCCTTGTGCTACAAGTTCACTGGCTCCAAACGCTTTGGCCAAAAAGTAACTGCCCAGGGAAACGACGATCTGGAACAGCATGATCCACAGGTCCAGTCCCGTGACCTTCAATTTCTTCATATCGACGGCCACGTCGTTGAGCAACAGGATGGCGAAGATCAGATACGGCGTCACTTCGCGCAAAGAAACGAGGGGGCGGTGGAACAACAGCCCCATGACGATGGCGAAGGGGAGGACGAAACTGCGGAAGCGGTGCATCTTACAGAATCAGGTCGTCCAGCGCGATTTTTGGCACGTAATGGACGCCGTTTTCACGGTAATATTTCAGGTCACATCCCTCCCGGACAGGAACCAGTTCGATGCGTTCGGCAGGTTTACCGATAGCAAGCACGAGTTGGGGCGGATAAGGGAGTGTGAAAGCTTCCGTGACGGCAGCCGGGTTGAAGGCGCCGATGCAGATACCGCCCAGCCCCATTTCCACAGCCTTGAGCAGCATGCTCTGGGCCGCGATGCCGATATCCATGTTGACCCAGCGGTCAGGTTCTTTTACACTGCAGATGACAATGAAGGCTTCGGGTTCCGTACCCGGGTAAGGAAGGTGCAGCTCGGGCAGTGCTCCGCCCAGCTTGTAGAGTCCCTGCATCTTTTCCGCACCCGTTTCGCGGGTCACAAGCTTGAAACGGAGTGCCTGCTGGTTGCGGCCGGAAGGTACCTTTGTGCAGACTTCCACGATCCGGCGCAACTGTGCCTGCGTCACGACGCAGGATTTGTCAAAGCCGCGATAGCTGCGATTTTGGCGAAGCAGGGTGCTCAAAGAGACAGAATGCCTATGGGTAGTAGGTTTGTTGCGGAATTCTTCGAACTTGTTTTCGAGATAATTGTCAGCCATAATTCAAATGTATAACAGGATGCCGGCGACGGCCGACAGACAGATCATCAGGATGGAATCGACCTTGAACCAAGTGGCGAGGAAGCAGACCAGGAAGATGGCGTAGCTCTTCCAGTCAATGAAGGTGCTTCCGTTCACGAAGAGGAGTGCCGCTGCACCGATCATGCCGCAGATCATCGGTTTCATCCATTTCATCGCGCCCTGCATGACCCGGTTGCGCTTGAGCCGGGTGTAGAAAAGGGTGATGAGCACCATCAAAGTCAAAGGCGGCAGGCTGACGGCCAGCGTGGTAAGCAGCGACCCCCATACATTGCCTGTCACGGTATAGCCCACATAGGTTGCGCAGTTGATGGCAATCGGGCCGGGCGTCATCTGGGACACGGCCACAATGTCGGCCAGTTCTGTGGCCGTCATCCAGCCGTGGCGCGTCACCATTTCGTTCTGGATGAGCGACAGCATCGCATAGCCGCCTCCGAAACCGAAGAATCCGATCTTCAGGTAGGAGAGAAACAATTGTAAGTAAATCATCTCGCACCTCCTTCTTTCGGTTTTTCATAAAAGGTCAGGATGACGCCGATGGCGGCACCCGCGAGGATGAACCAAATGGGAGACACGCCCAGGTAACAGATGACCGCCGCTACGGCACAACCCAGTATCATGAAGTACCAGGGCAGCTTTTTGAGCATGTTGATGAAAGGAACTGCAATCAGCGCGATGACGGCCGGCCGGATCCCTTTGAAGGCAGCTACAACGTAGCGGTTGTCACTGAATTCTGTCAGATAGATGGCGATGACCAGAATGATGACGAACGAAGGGATTACGGCCCCCAGTACAGCTGCAAGCGAACCCCACCAGCCCTTCATCTTATAGCCTACGAAGACGGCCGTATTGAGGGCGAACGGACCCGGTGCCGAAGAGGCGAGGGCGAACTGGTCGTAGAAATCGTCCTTGTCGAACCATTTCCGTCGGTCCACCACTTCTTTCTCGATCATCGGAATCATGGCGTAGCCGCTCCCGAAGGTAAACGCTCCGATCTTGAAAAATGTCCAGAATAATTGCAGCAGCGTTTTCATCTTGCTTCATGCCCGGCTTGACCGGACATCTCATGCAACCAGATATCCTCCATCAGTGCCTCCAGTGCTTCCCGGTCAGCCATCATCGTGCGGAGTTCCTGCAGTTTCCTGGCGTTCTCGGATTCCGGAAACCAGAGCTTCAGATATCCGCCTTCCCCGTATTTCTCATGGAGATGCGCCTGGGCTCTTGCGAAGTGCCCGGCTTTGTCAAGTTCCGGGTAGTGTTCCAGACCGTATTGAAGGGTGCGCAATACGATGGTTCGCGGATCGATCTGCCGGTCCGCCTCGGCCACGATGCGGCCGTAGAGGGAGCGGGGAGCGCTTTTTGACGAGGCGCGGTGGTCTTCCACAGCTTCTTTCATCGTGACAAGCTGTTCCTGGGTGAAGAATTGTTTCAGGAAGGGGTCGGCCATCAGGATTTTTCCTGAATCGATATGGTGGTTCTCCCGCCCGTTTACAATGCCCAGGTCATGGTAGGCGGCGATGATGTACACCATGTCACGATCTACCGCAACGCCTTGGCGCTCCAGCAGATCGGCCAATGCGGCGCTCTGGCGGATTACGGTCGTGATATGATCCAACTGGTGCGCCTTGTCGAAGTGGGTATAGCGGGGAAGAATCTCCGTTTCCACGTAGTTGATCAGTTCCGGGTTCATTTTCTTCGCAAAGATACGAAAAACAAGTCAGGTTATCGGAATTATTGTAACTTTGCCCGGTAATGGCAAAAGAGCGAAAAAAGAAACGACTGTGGTATTGGCTGTTCGTCAGGATTCCGTTCTGGCTGGCCGTTGTTTGCCTGTCATTGGTTCTTTTGTGTAAATGGGTTCCGGTTCGCTATACGCCCCTGATGCTTCGGCGAAGCATCGAATACTGCGCTGATTCCTCATACCATACGCAAAAAGTCTGGGTGCCGCTGGAAGCGGTTTCGCCTGAATTGATTCGGGCCATTCTGCTTGCGGAAGACAGCAAGTTTCCGATCCATCGCGGTTTCGATTTTACCAGGATGGAGTATGTTTGGAAAAAGCACCGAACGGAGGGACGGCCATTGGCCGGATTCAGCACGATATCCCAGCAGACAGCCAAGAATGTCTATACTTGGGGTTACCGGACATGGTTCCGAAAAGCCGCTGAAACAGCCTGGACTTTACTGATCGAGTGGATTTGGGGGAAACAACGTATTCTGGAAGTTTATTTGAACGTCGCTGAGATGGGGAAGGGAATCTATGGGATTGAAGCTGCTGCACAGGCCTATTATTCCGTTTCTGCCCGGGATCTCGATTTTGAACAGGGCCTTTCCATTGCATCCTGTCTGCCCAATCCGATTCATCTTCTGCCGACAGATGAACCTAGTCCGTCACGGAAGGAACGGATGGAACGCCTGCGTAAGCGAAAAGCGGAGATTTCTTTCCCTGGCGTTTTGTAGCCTTGGCAGAATTATTTGGAAATAACGAAGATACGTAGTATCTTTGGATTATGTTCGTACGCAGGCAGGTCAAAAAATCAGGTTCGATCAGTATATCGGTCGTGGACAAAAGCCGGGGCCGGTATGAAGTGGTCCGGACTTTCGGAACGGTCAAGACGGCGGCGGAAGCCGATTTGCTGGAAAACCGGGCGCGGGAGTTTGTCCGTGAGCAGACGGGCGAGCCGGAACCGCTCTTTGCCCGGATGTCAGAACCCCAGTTGCGCGCTTATGCAGCTACGCTGGATCAGGGGCGGATTGAACTGGCTGGCCCCGAGTTATTGTTTGGCTTCCTGTTTGACAGGTTGCACTTGGGCGAAGGTCGCGAATCCCTGTTCCGTCATCTGGTCATGGCCCGACTGGCTGATCCGGGCAGCAAACTGCGTGTGACCGGATACTTGCAGCGATATTTGGGAAAGCCGTGTGAGCCTGAAGTGATTTACCGGCTGGTAGACGGCTTGTATCTGACGGACATGTGTGTTTCGCCGGCGGCGCCTGTCGCCTGCCAGGTATTTCCGTCTCCGGTCGCCCGGATGCCCTTCTGCCTGTTGACGGATGCCGACGGCCGTCCTGTCGCCGGCCGTCTGCTGGATCGGAAGGCTGTCTCCGGTGCACGGGGGGAGAAGGCGCTTCAGCGGTTGGCTAGGAAGTATGGCGCCACGGAACCGGTTGCCATCCTGAAAGGCAGTGAAGTGTGCAAGGACTGGCCTGTCGCTTTCCGAATGAGTCCGAAAGACCTCTCTTTCAAGCCGATGCTCCGTCGGAAAAAAGGCCGTGTAGAAGGCCACTTGTGCATCTGTCTGGCGGTCTGTGCCGTCCAGGCAGAATGGGAACGCCTGCTGGCGGGTTCCGACATCACGTTCTCACAGGTTCGTGAAGCCGCCGGCACGATGTTTCGCCTGAACTACGTTTCACCCTACACCCATCGCCCCAAATCCGTCCTTCTTCCGATGGACCCTGTCCAGAAGAAGGTTTTCGATTTGGTTCATGCTGGCTAGAAACATTATCAGAAATACTGATAGAACAGTGCGATGGATTCCATCCCCTTGTAGAACTGCGACAACAGGTAACTTTCGTTGGGGGAGTGGATGAAGTCCCGTTCCAGACCGAAACCCATCAGCAACGGGTCCGCATGCAACGCGCGCTGCATTTCCGCCAGGATGGCGATGCTGCCGCCGCCACGGCTCGGTACCGGCTCAACACCGTAAACCTCGCCGACTGCCCGCGAAGCCGCCTGATAAGCCTTTGAAGAGATCGGAATCAGGAACCCGTCGCCGCCGTGCTTCTCCTCGACCTCGACCGTCACGCCCTTGGGCGCGATGGCCTTGAAATGCTTGGCAAACAATTTGGCAATGGTCTTCGAGTCCTGGTTCGGTACCAGACGCATCGAAATCTTGGCGTGTGCTTCGCTGGGAATGACCGTCTTGGAGCCTTCGCCCGTGTAGCCGCCCCAGATGCCGTTCACGTCGAGGCACGGGCGGATACCCACACGTTCCAGCGTCGTGTATCCTTTCTCTCCTGTCAGCGCTTTCACGCCGATGCCTGCCATATACTCCTGCGCATTGTAGGGAGCGCGGCCCAGCATCCGGCGGTCCTTGCGACTGAGTTCCACTACGTCGTCATAGAATCCCTTGACCGTGATATGACCGTCTTCGTCGATGAGCGAGGCGATCATCTTGCAGAGCGTGTTGATGGGATTGAACACGCCGCCGCCATAATGGCCGGAATGAAGATCCTTCTTCGGACCGGTGACCTTGACTTCCATGTAGGTGATGCCGCGCATGCCGCAGTTGATCGACGGGATCTTCTCGTTGAGCATCGTAGTGTCGGAGACCAGGATAATATCGCAGGCGAGCAGTCGCTTATGCGTCTTGATCCACTTTGAAAGAGCAGCCGAACCCATTTCTTCCTCGCCTTCGAAGATGAACTTGATATTGTGGCGCAACTTGCCTTCGCGCACCAGGTATTCGAAAGCCTTGATGTGCATGAATGTCTGTCCCTTGTCATCGTTGGCCCCGCGGGCATAGATGGCCCCGTCGCGGATTTCCGGTTCAAAAGGATTGGATTTCCAGAGACTCAGCGGATCGACGGGCATTACGTCGTAGTGGCCGTACACCAGGATGGTGGGTGCGGCAGGATCGTATTTTTTCTCGGCGAAAACGACCGGGTGGCCGGTCGTCTCATAGACGGCAGCGCGGTCTGCACCGGCTTCCTTGAGAAGCTCGACCAACCGTTCCGCACAGCGGTACATGTCGTTGCGGTGGGCGGATTCGGAACTGATGGAGGGGATGCGGAGGAGAGAGAACAGCTCCTGCAGGAACCGCTCGTTGTTTTGCTCAATGTATTGTTTCATACCGATTTTGTTTTCTATTCCTACAAAAATAGGTAATTTTTTATAACTTTGCGCCTCTTATAGGTACAATTCCGAATTTTAAAAGGTTTACATCAATATGAAAGTAACGAAGAATCAGGTTGACGACCTCAATATGACCGTCAGCATCGCCCTCGACAAAGGCGATTGGGCCGAACCCAGAAAAAAGAAATTGAACGAGTACCGTCGCACGGCCGATATCCGCGGTTTCCGTCGCGGCATGGCCCCGATGTCACTGATCGAGAAAATCCACGGCGGCCAGGCCCTGGCCGAAGCGGTGAACAAGCTGGTCACCGACGCCCTCAACGGTTTTATTGAAGAGAACAAACTGAACCTCCTGGGTGAGCCGCTTCCGAGCGAGAAGCAGTCTGACAACAACTGGGACGATCCCGATACGTTCTCGTTTGATTTCGATCTGGCCGTGGCGCCGGAAGTGAACCTGACCGTTACGGCCGACGACAAGATTCCGTTCTATACGGTAACAGTGTCCGAGGAAGCGCTCAAGGATTACAAGCAGGGCCTGCTCAAGCAGTTTGGTCAGCTCGAGAGCGGCGAAACCGCCGGCGAAGAAGATTTCGTGATCGCCGATTTCGTCAGTGGCGAACAGAAGATCGAAGGTGCCTATGTCGCCCTCCGCAGCATGTCCGACGAGATCAAGAAGGACTTTGTCGGCTTGAAGAAAGGCGACGTGAAAGAAGTCGATATCGTCCGTTCGTTCCCCAATGAAGCCGACCGTGCCGCCATGTTCCATGTGAAGAAAGAAGAACTCGATACGCTCCCGGCTGTCTGGACGATGACCGTCAATGATGTGAAGACTTTTGTGGACGCGCCGCTGACACAGGCCACCTTCGACCAGATCTTCGGCGAGGGAAACTGCAAGGATGAGGCTGAATTCGAGGTCAAGGCAAAGGAACGCCTGCAGGAAGAGTATGCCCGGGAAAGCGACTATCGCTATATGATCGATGCCAAGGAGTATCTCATCAACAAAGCGGCCATCCAGTTGCCCGATGCCTTCATGAAACGCTGGATCAAGACCGCCAATGAAGACAAGTTCACCATGGAGCAGATCGAAGCCGAGTACGACCTCTTTGCCAAGGATTTCCGCTGGAACATGATCCGCACCAAGATCATGAAGGATCAGGACATGAAGGTCGAGAAAGAGGACGTGATGAAGCAGGCCAAGTCGATGGCTGCCTATCAGTTTGCCATGTACGGCATGCAGAATGTTCCCGAGGAGCATCTGAACCGCTATGCCGAACAGTTGCTGGGCGACCGCCAGCAGGCGGAACGCATCGTCGAGAAAGTTGAGGACGACCTGGTCCTGACCTGGATCCGTCGGACCGCGACCCTCGAGGAAAAAGAGGTCTCGCTCGAACAGATGCGAGAACTCACGAAGTAAGACAACCCGTAAACCCTTTGCCGATATGACCGAATTTGAGAAATACGCCATCCGCGGACGTGGCATCAGCTCGCTCAGTCTGCACCGGTTCAACTCGATCTATTCGAGTTACATGAATCCGATGATCATTGAAGAGCGTCAGCTCAACGTCGCCCAGATGGATGTCTTCAGCCGCTTGATGATGGACCGCATCATCTTCCTGGGCTGTCCCATCAACGACGACGTGGCCAACATCATCCAGGCCCAGCTTCTCTTCCTGGAGAGCAGCGACCCGAAGGCCGACATCATGCTGTACATCAACTCGCCGGGTGGTGTGGTCTATTCCGGTCTAGGCATTTACGACACGATGCAGACCATCCAGCCCGACGTGGCTACGATCTGCACCGGCATGGCAGCCTCGATGGCTTCGATCCTGCTGGCGGCCGGCGCCAAAGGCAAGCGTTCCGCCCTGCCGCATTCGCGCGTGATGATCCATCAGCCGATGGGTGGCGCTGAAGGCCAGGCTTCTGAGATGGAGATTACCGTCCGCGAAATCGTCAAGTTGAAGAACGAATTGTACCAGATTCTCTGCGACCACACCGGCAAGCCGATGGAACAGATCGTCAAGGATGCCGACCGCGATTTCTGGATGACTGCCGAAGAAGCGTGCCAGTACGGCATGGTGGACCGTATCGTCGAAAAGAACGGACATGGCAAAGAAGAACGATAATCACAGCGAAGGCACAGACCACTGCGCTTTTTGTGGCAGGGGACAGGACGAAGTCGACCTGTTGATATCCGCCGGTGAAGTCGCTATTTGCTCCGACTGCGCCCGGATGGCTTACGAATATGCCAAGGAAGCCCTTCACGCGGGCGAGGACCATATCCGTACCAACGGCAAGATCGTAGGGGAGAGCAAGCTTTACAAGCCCGTTGAGATCAAGAATTTCCTTGATCAATACGTAATCGGACAGGATGAGGCCAAGCGCTTTTTGGCCGTCGCCGTGTACAACCATTACAAGCGCATCAACCTGAAGGAAGACCTGATTGAAAAATCCAATATCCTGATGGTCGGCCCCACCGGTACCGGCAAGACGCTGCTGGCCCGGACCATCGCCAAGATGCTCAACGTGCCCTTTGCCATCGTCGATGCCACTGTGCTGACCGAGGCGGGCTATGTGGGTGAAGATGTGGAAAGCATTCTCACACGCCTGCTTCAGGATGCCGATTATGATGTCGCCAAGGCCGAAAAGGGCATCGTATTCATTGATGAGATCGACAAGATCGCGCGTAAGAGTGACAACCCTTCCATCACGCGTGATGTGTCAGGTGAAGGCGTACAGCAAGCTTTGCTGAAGATTCTGGAGGGAAGTCTGGTCAATGTTCCGCCGCAGGGCGGGCGAAAGCATCCTGAGCAGCGGATGATCACGGTCAACACAGAGAATATCCTTTTCATTTGTGGCGGTGCCTTCGAAGGGATTGACCGTTATATTGCCCAGCGGCTCAACACGCAGGTCATCGGTTACGGAGCACGCAAGAAGCACGAGATGATCGATACTGACAATCTGATCCAGTACGTGGCGCCGCAGGACCTGCGCGCCTACGGCCTGATTCCCGAGATCATCGGTCGCCTTCCGGTGCTCTGTCACCTCGACCCGCTCGACCGGCCTACGCTGCTGGCCATCCTTACACGGCCGAAGAACGCGCTGGTCAAACAGTATCAGGAACTCTTCGCGCTTGACGGTATCAAGCTCAAAATCAAGCCTGAAGTGCTGGAGTTCATCGTGGATACATCCATCCAGTACAAGCTTGGCGCCCGAGGCCTTCGCTCCATTTGCGAGGCCATCATGACCGACGCCATGTTCGATGCACCAACCAGCCGCAAGAAGCAACTGACCATTACACTCGATTATGCCAAACAAAAAATCGAGAAATTCGCCGGTAAAATGATTGGACTGGAATAGAGGGCTTTTTGCCGCCTCCGGGGTACAAAAAAAGAAGCAACCAAGTTGCTTCTTTTTTTTTTGTACCCCCTCAGGGGCTCGAACCCTGGACCCCAACATTAAGAGTGTCGTGCTCTACCAACTGAGCTAAGGAGGTGTCCCTTTGTTTTGGGACTGCAAATGTAGAAACTTTTTTTCTACTTGCAAAATATTTTTAACTCAATTTATCTCCATTCATGGAAATCAGGAATTCTTCGTTGTCGCGCGTTTTTTCGAGGCGGCTCTTCATGAATTCCATGGCTTCAAGCGAGGTCATGTCGGCCAAATGGTTGCGCAGGATCCAGACACGGTTCACGTACTCGGGGTCATAAAGCAGATCGTCACGACGCGTGGAACTGAGCGTCACATCGACGGCCGGGAAGATGCGGCGGTTGGAGAGTTTGCGGTCAAGTTGGAGCTCGAGGTTGCCGGTGCCCTTGAATTCTTCAAAGATCACGTCATCCATCTTGGAGCCGGTCTCGGTGAGCGCCGTGGCCAGAATGGTGAGGGAGCCACCGCCTTCAATGTTGCGGGCGGCACCGAAGAAACGTTTGGGCTTGTGGAGCGCATTGGCGTCCACACCACCGGAGAGCACTTTGCCAGAAGCCGGTTGCACTGTGTTGAAGGCGCGGGCGAGGCGGGTGATCGAGTCGAGCAGGATGACCACGTCGTGACCGCATTCCACCAGGCGTTTGGCCTTTTCGAGAACCATACTGGCCACTTTCACGTGGTGATCGGCTGGTTCGTCGAAGGTAGAGGCGATGACCTCGGCCTTGACGCTGCGCTGCATGTCGGTCACCTCTTCGGGACGTTCGTCAATGAGCAGGACGATCATGTACACTTCGGGATGGTTGTCAGCGATGGCGTTGGCGATGTCTTTCAGCAGGACTGTCTTGCCGGTCTTCGGCTGGGCTACGATCAGACCGCGCTGCCCCTTGCCGATCGGGGTGAAAAGATCGACCACGCGCACCGAGATGTTGCTGTTGTGGCCGTGCCCGGTCAGATTGAACTTCTCGTTCGGGAAAAGCGGAGTGAGGAAATCGAACGGCACGCGGTCGCGGATGAATTCCGGGGAACGGCCGTTGATGCGGTTGATCTTTACCAGCGGAAAATACTTGTCGCCTTCCCGCGGCGGACGGATTTCGCCCAGGATCGTGTCGCCCGTCTTGAGGGCGTACGTCTTGATCTGATTTTGCGAAACGTAAATGTCGTCCGGGGAGTTGAGGTAGTTGTAGTCGGAGGAACGCAGGAATCCGTAGCCGTCGGGCATGATTTCCAGGACACCGGTCGCCTCGACAATGCCTTCAAACTCAAACCTGGGTTGCTTGGGCTGCTGTTGCTGCTGTTGCTGCTGTTGCGGCTGTTGCTGCTGTGATTGCGGCTGCTGCGGTTTTTGTGGCTTCTGCTGCGGTTGCTGCTGGGGCTTGGGCTGTTGCTGAGGCGCCGCTTGCTGTGGCTGTTGCGACTGTTGCGACTGTTGAGGCTGTGGTTGCTGTGGCTGTTCCGCGGACTTTTCTTCCGGTCGATCGGCTACCTTGGGCTCATTCTGGATTCGCGGGCGCTTTTTCCCCTTGGTGGAGGCAGGCTTGGTTTCCGGTTGGATTTCCGGTTTGGCCTCGGCAGGGGCTGCCGTTTCGTCGGCCGGTTTTACAGTTTCAGTTGCCCCTTCCTGCGCACTCTTGCGCGGACGACCGCGTTTCCGTTTTTCCGTGGCGGGAGCCGGGCTTTCTGCCGGTTTCTGGGCCTCAGCTTCCGCCGGCGCGGCTTGTTCGGCAGTCTTTTCTTTCGGCTCGCTCTTCTTCGTAGCTTTCTTGCGCTGCTTTTTGACTGGCGATTCCTTGCTCTGGATGGCCTGTTCGTCGAGAATGGCGTAGATGAGGGTATCCTTGTCGAGTGATTCGGGCTTACGTACTTTCAGTTCTTTTGCGATGGCAACAAGGTCTTCCTGGCTCTTGCTGTTCAGTTCGATAATATCTAACATGTAGTTCTGTTGGAATTCCGGGACCCGCAAGAAATACGGGGCCGCCGGATCGTTATGATGCTGCAAAGATAATAAAAAATATTATCTATCCCAATAACTGGCTGATTTCTTGAACTGCAGAATGTCGCTCAGGGCAGAGGCCTTGGCAGCGATCCGGAAGCTCCAGCTCTCCCATTGTCCGGTCGGTACCCAGGAGACGGAGATGGCAAAGCAGTGCAGGTCGTACGTTGCGCTGATCTGAGTAGTGCTGAGTTCCATCTTCGTCAGGTCGAACCCTGTATTGATGTTGAAGTTCATGGCCTTGGTCAGTCGCAGTTGTCCCGACATGCTGAGTGTCTGGATATGGCTATGCTTGGTCTGCAGCTGCTGATTGGCGAACTGGTAGGAACGGGAGTAGGAGTAGTTATAGTTGAAACTGAGGGACCAGGGTATGTTGGGATTCAGGTAATAGACCCAGCCGCCCGGGATATATTCTCCGGTGATGGGATGATAATAGACCCGTGCATAGTCGGATCCCGCATTCTGCGAATTGCCTTGGGCACTTTGCGATCTGTCTCCATGGCCGTCGTTTCCCTTGTATTTGCCTTCTCCGTTGATGGAATAGGAGAGGGAAGCACTGGCATTGGTCAACCGGAAAGGACGGCCGGTCTTAATGACATTCAGCTGATTGATACGCCTGCCCTGTTCGTTGACAGCATACGGGTCGAGTGACAGGTTTCCGTTGAGGCCCAGCTTGCCGAAAATGGTGGTGCTGGCTGTAACGCTGACGTTGGACAGACGCATCGAATCGGCCAGGAAATTATAGGAGCCAGAGAGGTTAAGTTGATCGATCAGCTTGATTTTCTGGTATTTATCCTTGGGATTGGCGGGTTCTTCGGCCAGCGGGTCCGTGCTCTTCAGTACCTTGGCTTCCAGGTTGTTGGCAAAGGAGTAGGAGAGACTGGCGTTGCGGCCGGTTCCGGGCGGGGAATAGAGCTGTCCGGCATAGCGGTTGTATTCGACGGTCCGCTCCACGCCATCTTTGTCGGTATAGGCGTAGGTGGTGTAACCGTTGGCCTTCGTGGCAAGATTCGGACTGAGCGAGAAACTGAAGGAGGGCGTGATCATATGCCGGATTGCCTGCAGCTTGCTTCGCTTGCCGAAGGTGTACATGCCGTAGATCCGGGTGTTCATCGAGAGACCGCCCGAGTAGTTCTGTGTGACGCCGAACCGGCTGAACTGGTCGGTCCATAAGGTTTCGACCCGGCCGGTTTCCGGATTGTACTCGCGGTATTGTTCGCGGAAGAACCAGTTCATGCCGTACGATACGCTCGGCGTGAACTGGAAGTACTTGAGCAGCGTGAAGCCGGGCAAGCCGATGGAAAAGGTGTGGTTGACACCGTTCTGCATCCGGTTGAGCATGCTCTTGTCGAAGGCGAACTCGCTGGCCTTGAAAGCGACCTTGTTCTGCATCGTGGCGCCGTACGTAAAGGAGATCTGCTCGTAGAAACGTTCCTTGCCCACGCGGTTTTTCCGTTTGAAGGGATAGAAGCGGTTGACGTTGAAAGTGATGTTGGGCAGGGTGAACGAGTAGGAACTGTCGCGGGAGTTCTGGTTGTGCAGTAAGTTGAGCGACAGCGATACTCCGCTCCACGTCTTGGAGTAGGAGATGGAGGAGGAAGCCTGGTTCTGGAGCGCGTCGCTTACGCTGGTCGCATTGTAGCGGTTGTTCGAGGGACTTGAGAAATTGACCGAGGCCCGGAAGGTGGTGCCCGGACGGGCCTTGGCGTCTTGGGAGTGGTTCCAGGTTACGCCGAAGTTCTTCGATTGGTTGAAGGAGGAAGTCCCGCGTTCGCCCGTGATGTCGTTGGAATAGTTGAGGGCGAGCGACCCGTCGAAGGCATACCTCTTTTTATAGCGTGAGGTCAGCCGGGCAGCCCACGAACCGTAGGTGTAGATGTCCCCTGTCAGCGCAAGGTCGAGATAATCTCCAATCACGAAGGAGTATCCGAAATCACGCAGATAGATGCCGCGGGCATTCTCTTCGCCATAGGTGGGGATGAGGATACCGCTGGCACGGTCGGGCTTTTCGGGAACAAAGCCGAATGGGATGATCAGCGGGAGGGGAACATCCTCGATCACCGCATAGGCGGGGCCGAACATGGTCTTCTGCCGGGGTTTGGTCATGATCTTGGCCGTGGTCATCTTGAGGTAATAGTGCGGGTGCTCCGCATCGCACACCGTATATTTGCCGCCGGAGATGTTGATCGACTGGTCGGGCATCATTTTGATCTTGCTGCCGATCAGTTTGCCTTCCTCCTGCTGGGTGGCCATGTTCTTGATCTTGGATTTGCCGGTCTGGAAATTGTAATACACCTCGTCCATCTCATAGCTCTTGCCGCCCGTGGTCATCACCGGACGCCCGGTGAGTTCTCCCGTGATGGTGTCGAGCTTGCCTTTTGCATAGACGACGTTCATCTTGGTGTTGTAGGCCATGTACTCGGCCTTGAGTTCCATGTCCTGGTATTTGGCAGTGACGTCGCCGAAATAATAGATGATATTCTTTTCCAGGTCTTCCATCACCGAATCGCGGGCGGCAGAGAAGGCCGGACGGTCAATCGAACCTTTGGGCTGGGTGAAGAGCGAGTCCCGGGTATCACCCTGCCATACAACCGTGTCGGTTACTGGTACAGGTGGAGGTAGAAGCAACGAGTCAGGCTCCTGGGCAAGGAGCGGGACGCTGATGACAGCCAACAGCAGAACGAAGAATAATCTTATTTTTTGCAAAACAAAATTCGTATCTTTGCAGAAAGGCAAAATTAAGAAAAAATCAGCAACTAGCATGCCATCTCTCGGAAATATGTCTTTCATACGGCCCGGATTCTGGCTTCTGGCGCTCTTTTTGGGCCTCTTTCCGGTCCTTTGTCCTGCCCAGGAGGTCGGGGTCCGGCTGCGCACCGTCGTCATCGACGCCGGGCACGGCGGTCACGACCCCGGTGCCATCTCCAAGTACAGCAAACTCTCGGAAAAGCAGATCAACCTTGATTTGGCACTCCGTCTGGGCAAGCGCATCGAGAAAGAGTATCCCGACGTGAAAGTCATCTATACGCGCAAGACCGACCGCTTTGTGGAGTTGGCTGAGCGTGGAAACATCGCGAACCGCAATCACGCCGACCTGTTCATTTCCATCCACGTCAACGCCGCGGGAAGCACAGCGGCGTCGGGTACCGAGACGTTCGTGATGGGTACCGACAAGAGCAGTTCCAATATGGAGGTCTGCAAACGGGAGAACTCGGTGATCCTGCTCGAGGACGACTATTCCACGACCTACGAGGGGTTCGATCCCAACAACCCCGAGTCCTACATCATCTTCAACCTGATGCAGAACGCCCATTTCGAGCAGAGCATTGCCTTCGCTTCGCTGGTACAGCAGCAGTTTATCAAAAACGGTCCGATCAAGAAGAGCCGGGGTGTCCGTCAGGCGCCGCTGATGGTGCTCTGGCGTACCACGATGCCCTCCGTGCTGATTGAAGTTGGATTCCTCTCCAACGCTTCCGACCGGACGACGCTGAACAAGGAGGAGAGCCGTCAGAAGATAGCCGACGATATCTTCCGGGCTTTTTCCACCTTCAAGTCGCAGTACGATTCTGAAGGAGGCACGATCACAGTCGATGAGACGGTCCTTTCGGCACAGGAACCGGACGAGGAGGTACAACAGCCAGCAGCGGCATCCGGTCCGCATTTTGAAATCCAGATCCTGGCATCCAAAACAAAGTTGAAAAACGGCTCTCCCGAACTGAAGGGACTGACCCAGTATCAGTGCCGGTTTATCAACGGTTTTTACAAATATTCTGTTGGTAACTTTGCCACCCGGGAGGCGGCATCCAGGCAGCTTCCCGAAATCCGGAAGAAGTTTTCGGGAGCCTTTGTCATCTCTGTCGAGTGATTCGTGCCGGGGCTTGAACTTAATTGCATTTCTAAGTGGATTATTATCAGTGGGGTAGCCGTTTTATAAAACTGTAATTAATTGATTGTCAGGTTAAAACAAAAGCCAGAAAAATTTTTTCTTGATAATTAAGCAGTTGCGGAATTCTGAAAAAAAACAACAAAAAAAAGTTTTTTTTTCCACCATTTTTTCCCCAATTTTGTTGTCGGAAAAAGACCCGAACCAATCCTTTTCATGACTCCCGACAACCAGACGACTGTGTGGACCCGCTGCCTTGAGATTCTCAGGGACAACTTGAACGAAGAGACGTTCAAGACGTGGTTTGGTCCCATCAAGCCTATCGCGCTTGAGGACCAGCGCCTCACGATCGAGGTTCCTTCCGATTTCTGGCGGGAGTATATCGAAGAGCATTTCATCGGCCTGCTGAGCAAGGTGCTCCGCCGGGAGATCGGCCCCGCGGCTTCTCTGGTCTATAAGGTCCGTATCCTGGATGATATTTTCATCGAGCAGCGCCCCAAAGGCGGCCGCATCCGCAACGCGGAACTCCCCGTTCCCGATGCGGGCGAGCATTACACGGGCAGTGTCTATGCCATCCCCGGCCTGCGCAAGCTCAATATCGAGCCCTGTCTCAATCCGCTCTACAATTTTGAGAATTTCATCGAGGGTACCTGCAACCGCCTCGGCCGGTCGGCAGGCCTGAGCATTGCGGCCAATCCGGGCCGCAGCACATTCAATCCGCTGTTCATCTATGGCGGACCGGGACTGGGCAAGACCCATCTGGCCCAGGCTATCGGCATCGCCGTCAAGGAGCGTTTCCCGGAGAAAGTAGTGCTCTACGTCAATGCCAATACCTTCCAGAACCAATATATGAATGCCGCCTGTTCGGCCAAAAGCGCGAACAATGGCAACAAGGTGGCTGATTTCCTCCGGTTCTACCAGCTCATCGATGTACTGATTATCGATGATGTGCAGGAGTTTGCCGAGAAGAAGGGAACGCAAGGCGCTTTCTTCCATATCTTCAACTATCTTCATCAGAGTGGCAAGCAGCTGATTCTCACTTCTGACAAGCCACCTGTGGACCTGCAGGGCCTCGACCAGCGTCTGCTCTCCCGTTTCAAGTGGGGACTCTCCGCTGAACTGCTTCCGCCGGCCTATGAGACACGCCTGGCCATCCTCAAATCGAAATGCGCCCGCGAGGGTGTCGAGATTTCGGACGAGGTGCTCGCCTTCGTGGCGCGCAGCGTCAAGACCAACATCCGCGAACTGGAGGGCATCCTCTTCTCGCTCATGGCCAATGCCACCTTCAACCGTCAGGAAATCACTTTGGAGCTGGCTCAGCGTCTGGTTGACAAGATCGTTACCGATCCGAAGAGTGAAATCACGGTCGGCAAGATCCAGGAAGCCGTCTGCCGCTATTTCGGCATTACCGACGACGTGTTCCTCTCCAAGACCCGCAAACGCGAAATCGTGCAGGCCCGCCAGATTGCCATGTACTTGAGCCGCAGCCTGACCAAGACCTCGCTCTCGTCGATCGGCGCCCAGCTGGGCGGAAAGGACCACGCTACGGTACTGCATGCCTGCAACACGGTCAACGACCTGATGGACACCGACCGCAGTTTCCGCGGCTTTGTCCACGACATTGAGCGGGTTCTCAACGCTCCCGAGTAAACACTCTCTCTAAAATAGCCTTTTGATGAATACAGAAAAAGTTTTGAATTTTTTCCGTGAGATTACCCGTATCCCGCGGGAATCCGGACATGAAGAGCAGATTGTCGCTTATCTGCAGCGTTTTGCCGCCGACCGCGGCCTGGAATGCAAGACCGACAAAGTCGGCAACGTCATGATTGCCAAGCCCGCATCCAAGGGCTATGAGGATCGTCCGACGGTGGTGCTTCAGGGACATACCGACATGGTGTGTGAAAAGAAGAGTACCTCCAACTTCGATTTTTCCAAGGATCCGATCCATTATGTGATCGAAGACGGCTGGATGATCGCCCATGACACGACGCTCGGTGCCGACAATGGCATCGGCGTGGCCGCGGCGATGGCCATCCTGGACGATGATGCCATCGCGCATCCGCGCGTGGAGTGCTTGTTTACCGTTTCTGAGGAGACAGGCCTGGACGGGGCCCGTGCCGTAAAGAAAGGCTTCATCACCGGCAAGACCCTCATCAACCTGGATGATGAGGACGAGGGCTATTTCTGTGTCGGTTGTGCCGGCGGAAACGATACGATCGGTACGTTTACCTACCGGGAGAAGAATCTTCAACCCGGTGCCGTCGTGACGAAATTCACGATCGGTGGAGGGCAGGGCGGACATAGCGGTGATGATATCGATAAAGGCCGCATTAACGGCGTGCAGCAGATTGCCCGTTTCCTGCATGAAATCTGGCCTTGCCATGTGGATCTTTGTGAAGTGGCCGCCGGTAACAAGCGCAATGCCATCGCACGGGGCGGCGAGGCGGTCGTGGCCATTCCGGCCCGCAGTGAGGCAAAAGTCGTGGCCCTGTTCAATGATTTCGCCGCCCGGCTCAAGGCAGAATATGCGGTGACCGATCCCGGCCTCTATTTCGAAGCGGAGCCGGTCCAGTGGCAGAAAGGTGCCATCGACCGGGCTACGGCCCGCCGTGTCATTCAGGCACTGATCTCCATTCCGCATGGTGTGGCTGCCATGAGCGCTGACATTCCGGGCCTGATCGAGACTTCGACCAACCTGGCTTCCGTGAAGATGGAATCCGGCCATAAGATCGTGGTCGGAACCATGCAGCGCAGCTCGGTCAACAGCCAGCGGATCTTCCTGTCTCAACGGGTTGCATCAGTACTTGAGTTAGCTGGCGCAAAAGTCCGTCAATCAGATGGATACCCCGGATGGAAACCGAATATGAATTCGCACGTCAAAGACGTTTGCGTGGCATCGTACAAACGTCTGTTCGGCCATGAACCGGTGGTCCGTGCCATCCATGCCGGCCTCGAGTGCGGCTTGTTTACCGAAAAGTTCCCCGACATGGACATGATCGCCTTCGGTCCTACGCTCCGAGGTGTTCATGCGCCCGGCGAACGCCTCGACCTCGCTTCCCTCGACCGTTTTTGGGTTGTGTTGCTCGATGTGCTTAAAAATCTGTAAATTATGCCCAGACTGATTGCTCCTTCCATGCTGTCTGCCGATTTCGGCAACCTGCATCGCGACTGCCGTCGCGTGAACCGGAGTGCGGCGGGATGGTTCCATCTCGATGTGATGGACGGTCTTTTCGTTCCGAACATCTCGTTCGGATTCCCGGTCTGCAAGGCCATCGCCGAGGTGGCGGAAAAGCCCCTCGACGCCCACTTGATGATTGTTGAGCCGTGGCGCTACATCGAACGTTTTGCGGCTCTTGGCGTAAAGTATCTTAGTGTTCATTATGAGGCATGTAACGACAGACACCTCAAGGAATGCATCAAATTGATTCGCGACTGTGGCATGGGGGTGGGTGTTGCCATCAATCCAGAAACGCCTGCCGAGGTGCTGATCCCGTATCTGCGCAGCATCGACTATGTCGTAGTGATGGGGGTGCATCCGGGTTACAGCGGACAGAAATACATTCCTGAAACCACCGAGAAAGTGGCCGTGCTGGCCGAGATGATTGCCGGCGCCGAAGCGGACTGCTTCATTCAGGTGGACGGTGGCGTGGGCGTGCAGAACATTGCCGAACTGGAACGGTTGGGCGCCGGTGTCTTTGTCGCCGGTTCCGCCGCTTTCTCTTCGGGTGATCCGAAAGCGGCGATCCGGGCCCTGCTGGAAGCTTAAAGGAGGTATTTGATCTCTTTGAAGCCGTAAGCATGCAGGGTACCGTCGCGGTGCTCCAGTAACAGACGGGCCTTCGTGTCGATGCCCAGGATCCGGGCCTCTACGCGGAGGCCCGACCTGTGTTCGGCAGGGATGTCACTGGCTGGCAGTTCTTCGAAAAAGTGCCATTGACCGCGCCGGTAGAGTCTTTCCAGATACAAGGCGTCGAAGCCGTTCCGGGCATAGACGGAGCCTACCCGGTCGTAGTAGCAGAAGATGCAGGCAAGGAGCTTCGGCAGCTCTTCCCGAATATCGTAGGCTTTTCCAGTCTGCAGCGTCAGCGAAGTGGGGTTGGGCAAGGAAGGATCGAAAGCCTGCTGGTTGAGATTCAGGCCGATGCCGGCGACAGCGGCAGCAACCCGGCCTTCCGACAAGGTGGGTTCGATGAGGGTACCGCAGATTTTCCGGTCGCCGGCATAGATGTCGTTGGGCCACTTGATTGTGGTAGAGACTCCTTCCGCAGCCAAGTAATCTACCAGCCCGAGGGCGACAATCTGCGACAGGATGAACTGTTCCACCGCAGAGACTGCTTCCGGTTTCAGCAGGATGGAGAAGGTGAGGTTTTCGCCGGCGCGGCTTTCCCACCGGTTGCCTTTCTGGCCGCGGCCTGCGGTCTGGAAGCGGGCGGCATAGACGGTTTTGTCGGGGAGGTCCGCCTTGTCGTTCATCAGGCGGGTGTTGGTCGAATCGACCGTGTCAAACCATCGGATAGAATCTGCCATAATTTCAGTTACGGTCAGGTGGCCGGATATTTGTAAGAAAGTTGTATATTTGTCAGATATTTGTAATTCCCCGCAAAGATAGTTTATTTTGATGAAGGTTAAGAGTGAAGTCGGCGTTATTGCCGAAGCCATGCTGGAGAAAAAGGCCAGCGACGTGGTGTCGCTGGACCTGACGGGAATCGGCACCGCCATCGCCGATCAGTTTGTCATCTGCCATGCAGATTCTACGACACAAGTTGTCGCCATTTCCGATTATGTTGAAGAACAGATGGAGAAGGAGTGCGGACGGAGTGTCCTGCGGAAACAGGGCCGGGAGAACGCATTTTGGATCATCCTCGACTACAGTGATATCGTCGTCCATATTTTCAAGACCGACCAGCGGTTGTTCTACCGCCTCGAAGATCTGTGGGCCGACGCAGTGAAAACTACCTGGACCGACAAGGAGGCGTAATGGAACGGAACAACCGGGGCCAACAGGGCCCGCAAAACGACAATTCGCGCCGGATGCGCCAGCCCCGTCGCGGTTTCAACTGGTTTTCGCTGGTTTATCTGATCCTGCTGCTGGGCCTGGCTTACATGTGGTCCTCCACCGGGACAGCCGATCCGCTCAAACGTGAATGGATCGATGTGAAGGAGAACCTGCTTATCAGCGGCGATGTGGAGAAACTGGTGTACGTGCGCAATGAGCACAAGGGAGAGATCTTTCTCAAGCAAAGCGCCCTTGAGAAGTACAAGAATCTCTATGGCGGCCGGGAGCCCAAGGGCGGGCCGCACTTCTATTTCCTGGTATCCGAGAAATTCGACGCTGAGAACCAGCTCGACGCGCTGGTGGAGTCCTTGCCCGAAGCGAACCGCTTCAAGGTCGTGGTGGAAGAGCATAAAAGCTATTGGGGGCCCATCATCGAGTGGCTGCTCTTCCCGCTGATGCTCCTGCTGATGTTCTTCTTCTTCATGCGACCGATGCGTAACATGGGGGGAGGCTCCGGCGGAGGTATCTTCAGTGTCGGCAAGTCGCAGGCGAAACTGTATGAGAAGGCCGGAAGCGTAAAGGTTACGTTCAAGGACGTGGCCGGCATGGAAGAAGCCAAGGTGGAAGTGAAGGAGATCGTAGATTTCCTGAAGAATCCCAAGAAATATACGGCCCTGGGCGGCAAGATTCCCAAGGGCGCTCTGCTGGTCGGTCCTCCGGGCACCGGCAAGACGCTGTTGGCGAAGGCTGTGGCCGGGGAAGCTGACGTGCCCTTCTTCTCGATGTCGGGTTCCGATTTCGTGGAAATGTTCGTCGGTGTAGGTGCCTCGCGCGTCCGCGACCTGTTCCGGCAGGCCAAGGAGAAAGCCCCCTGCATCGTTTTCATCGATGAAATCGATGCCGTGGGCCGCGCCCGCAGCAAGAATGCCGGTTTCACGTCGAACGACGAACGGGAGAACACGCTCAACCAGCTGCTTACCGAAATGGATGGTTTCGGTTCAAATTCAGGTGTCATCATCCTGGCGGCCACCAACCGGGCCGATATCCTCGACAAGGCGCTGATGCGCGCCGGGCGCTTTGACCGTCAGATTCACGTGGATCTGCCCGAACTCAAGGAACGTCTCGATATCTTCAAGGTGCATCTGCGAAACATCAAGCTTGAACCGGGCTTCCAGATTGATTTCCTGGCCAAACAGACGCCCGGATTCAGTGGCGCTGACATAGCCAACGTGTGCAACGAAGCGGCGCTGATTGCCGCCCGCAAGAATAAGGATGTCGTGGAAAAGCAGGATTTCCTCGACGCCATCGATCGCATTGTCGGCGGCCTGGAGCGCAAGAGCAAGATTATCACCCCGGATGAAAAGAATACGATCGCCCATCACGAAGCGGGACATGCCACGGTCAGCTGGCTGCTGCCCAATGCCAACCCGCTGCTGAAGGTGACCATCATTCCACGCGGCCAGAGTCTGGGTGCCGCCTGGTATCTGCCCGAAGAGCGTCAGCTCACCACCACGGAACAGATGATGGACGAAATGGCTGCCACCATCGGTGGACGTGTGGCCGAAGAAATCGTCAATGGCCGTATTTCGACAGGCGCCTTGAGCGACCTGGAAAAACTGACCAAACAGGCCTACGCCATGGTGACCTATTTCGGCATGAGCGACAAGATCGGAAACCTGTCGTATTATGATTCCACAGGCAGCCGCGACATGGCTTTCAGCAAGCCTTACAGCGAAAAGACGGCCGAACTGATCGACGAAGAGGTCAAGCGCCTCATCGACCAGGCCCATGCTACAGCCCTGCAGGTGCTGACGGAGAACCGGGAAGGCTTTGAGAAACTGGCCTCGCTGCTGCTTGAGCGAGAGGTGGTCTTTTCGGAAGACCTGGAGGCGATTTTCGGTCCCCGGAAAGGCGGGGTCGATCCCAACAAACTGTTGCGTGACGAAGCATGAGTACCTTGTTGAAACGGACGTTGGGCGGGGTGCTCTTCGGGGCGGTGGTCATCGGATGCCTGCTGATGCCCTGGGGCGTGTGGGCACTGGTATGCTTGCTCGCCGTGGCGCTCTCTCATGAATTCTACCGGATGACGGTGGATCGTCGTTTCCGCAAGGAGATGGTCTGCGTGACACTGGGCGCTGTCGTGACGCTGACCCTGTTGTTCTTCCATCTGCAGACAGGCCTGCCGCTTCGTTTTGCGGCTTTGGGCTTGCTGCCGGTTGCTGCCGCTTCCGTTTTTCTGCTGTTTGATGCGGCCGCGGATCACGAGTTTCCCGCAGCGGTCTATTTTCCGCTGCTCTATGTGATGCTGCCGCTGGCTGCGGCCCTGTGGCTGGCCTGGCCGGGTGGTGCGTTCACCTGGCGCCTGCTGTTGGGACTGCTCGTCCTGCTCTGGCTAAACGACATCGGCGCTTATGCAGTCGGTATGTCACTGGGGCAGCGGCCGGACAGCCGTAAGCTCTTTCCAGCGCTCTCTCCCAAAAAATCGTGGGTTGGCGTTGTCGGTGGTACTGTCTTTTGTTTTCTGGCTGCCTGGGGCATCTCCGCCACGTTCGGCGGGGAGGTACTCCCGCTGGCTCATTGGCTGGTCCTCGCCTTGATTGTATCGGTTTTCGGTGTCTTCGGTGACCTCTTTGAATCCCTGATCAAGCGTCACGCACACGTCAAGGACGCCGGCCATCTGATTCCCGGCCACGGCGGTTTGCTTGACCGGTTCGACGACGTCATCTTCGTCCTGCCGCTGGCCGCTCTTTATCTTTCGCTCGTTGGACAATTATGAAACTGGACAAAGATACTTACGGAACCGTGCTGCTGGTCTATTTGGTATGCGCCGTGGCGATTTTCCTGCTGCTGCGCTTCGTGTCGCCCTGGTGGATCAAGTGGCCCCTGACGCTCGCCCTGCTGTGGATCAGCGGGTGGCAAACTTATTTCCATATGGTGCCCGACCGGGAAGCGACAGGAGATGAGAATCACGTGTCTGCCGTTTCCGACGGCAAGGTTATCCGGATTGAGCAAGTGTATGAGCCGGGTTATCTAAAACGCGATGCGTGGCTGATTTCCGTGTATATGGATTTCTGGGACCTGCACGCCAACTTCTGGCCGGTAACGGGGACCGTCTCCTATACGGAATATTTTCCGGGCAAGCATCTGCTTGCTTTTAAGCCCAAGGCTTCTGAGGAAAACGAGCATTGTTGTACGGCCATCCGCACCAAATCCGGCAGTGAAGTGCTTTTCAAGCAACTGGCCGGTGGCTTTGCCCGCCGCATAGTCTGCCATGCCGAAATCGGCCAGCCCGTGCTTGCCGGCGACCAGTGCGGCATCATCAAGTTCGGCTCCCGGATCGATTATTACCTGCCCCTGGAGGCTCGGATCTGCGTGCAGGTAGGGGAGTTGGTCAAGGCGGTCCACTCCATCATCGCTGAAATCTGAATTACGATCCAGCAGCATGTGGGTTTAGGGATTTCCCTGACCAGATGACTCCGGCCAGAATGGCGGCGGAGCCGAGGGCGGCGAGCGGGGTCATGCGCTCTCCGAGGAAGATCATGGCTGTAATCAGGGTAAAGACGGGATTCAGATAGACGTAGTTGGTAGCCGAGACATTGCCCAGTTTGTCCATGACATAGTTCCACACGATAAAACAGGCCAAGGAGGCAATCAGACCCAGGAACAGCAGGTTTGTCCAGACTTCTGGACGACCGAGTACGGCAGGGGAGAAGGAGCCGGTGCAGCTGCCCAGGAACGGCAAGATCGTGACCAGCCCGTAAAAGAAGACTTTCCGGGTAGCGAATACAGCTCCGTAGTCGCGTGTCATCTGTCCCATGAACAGGCTGTAAAATGCCCAGCAGAGCGCGGCTCCGATGGCTAGCAGGTCGCCTTGGACAGAGAGATGGAGCCGGGTTCCGTCAAAGATGACCATCGCCATGCCTGCCAGTGCCAGCGACGTGCCGCCGATCAGCGGCAGTCCGACCCGTACTTCTTCCAGGCCCCGTGCAAAGCGGCCTTTTCCGAACTTCTTGTAGATCAGGGTAAACAGTGTGGTAAGCAGGGGCGTAGAACTCACGAGGAAAGCGACGTTGGCCGCTTGGGTGTAGGCCAGGGCCGTATTCTCCGTCAGGAAATAAAACGAACCGCCCGTGATGCCCAGCATCAGGAAGACCATCTCGTCTTTGAAACAGGCACTCCAGATTCTCACCCGGCCGCTTCCCGTCAGGGAAAAGATCCAGATGCCGAGATAAGCGAGAATGAACCGGATGGCGAAAATGCCGGCCGGCTCCATCCCCGCGGCAATGAGGACTTTGGTGCAGACGAATGTGACACCCCAGACGGCGACGACCGCGAGGGCGAGCAGGTGATACTTCAGGCGGGGCAGCGCCATTGGACTATTTGTACCAACGGGGCCGTTCGTCGGCGTTGGCGACGGAGAGGCCGACACCGAACATCATGTTGACATGGAGGAGGGTCCCGGAGAAATCCCAGTCTTCCCGGTATTCGTCAGAGGGTTTGTGGTACCAGTCGGCGCGGGGATATTTGTTCGGGTGGGACGGGTCAACCAGGTCTTTCCCGTATTCAATAACAACGGCGGGAACGCCCTTCTTGACGAAGTTGAAATGGTCGGAGCGGAAGAACCAGCCGTCTGAATTGTCGTCGTTGAAGACGACATAGCGGCCCTGGGCGCCGGCACAGGCCAGGATGTAATTGTCCAGTTCGCAGGCACCTCCGCCCAGTACTACCACGTCGTGCGTCTGCGGCTCGGGTGCGATGCAGTCAAAATTAATGCAGGCGGCCGTCTTCTCCATCGGGAAGGCGGGATGTGCGCAGTAGTATTCGGAACCGAACAGGCCGCTCTCTTCCAGCGTGGGGATCAGGAACAGCATGGAACGGCGTGGCCGGACAGGTAGTTCAGCGTATTTCTTGGCCAGCAGCAGTACGGCCGCCATGCCGGATCCATTGTCAGCGGCACCGTTGTAAATGCGGTCTCCCTTCTCGTCAGGAGTGCCGTAGCCGAAATGGTCCCAGTGGGCGCTGAACACGACGGCCTCTTCTTTCAAGTCGGTACCGGGCAGGACACCGGCGACGTTGCAGGTCTGCTGGATTTCGTAGGTGACATCCATCTTGATCTGACCTTTGGCTTTCAGGACGAACGATTTGAATCCAGGCTTCTTGGCGGCGGCCAGGGTGGCGTCGAAGTCGGCTCCGGCGGCTTCGAAAAGTTTGCGGCAGCCATCTTCGTGAAGCCAGCCCTTCAGTGCGAGTTCCGTTTCGTTTCGGGTTTCGGTATCATAGAGGGCCAGGTTGCTGTCCACGTGGCCGTTCTGGCAGACATGCCAGCCGTAGCTGGCGGCCGCCGTGTTGTGCAGCACGAGGCAGCCGGCAGCACCCAGCCGGGCGGCCTGTTCGAACTTGTAGGTCCATCGGCCGTAATAAGTCATGTTCCGGCCTTGGAAGAGGCTGGCATCATAGAAACCAGGGTCATTGACCATGGCGATGATGATCTTCCCCCGGACATCGATTCCGTCAAAGTCATTCCAATTGAATTCCGGCGCGTCGATGCCGAAGCCGCAGAAAACAAATTCGGCGGAAGGGATTTCCACGCTCTTTGTGGCGCGGGCTGTCCAGACGACCACGTCTTCGGGATAGCGGAGGTCAGCTTTCTTGCGGCTGCCTTTGATGCGGAACTTCCCGCCCACGGGCCTGCTGACCGTCGAGATGGTCGTCACTTGCTGGAGATAGCTGTCGCCAAAGGCGGGCTGCAGACCCAGTGCCTTCATCTGACCGGTCAGGTAATTGAGCGTCACGGTTTCGTGTTGCGTCATCGGCTTGCGGCCGCCGAATTCGTTGGATCCGAGCGTGCGGATCCAGTCGCGCATGAGCGCTTCATCCGGAGTCTGTCCCTGTCCGGGAATCGCCGGCAGGAGTAGGGCCAGGGCGGCCAGGAGCGTAAGGAAGATCTTCTTCATGGAATCTTGTTTTTACAAAGGTAACGATTTCCCGGAAATGTCGGGTTACAGGAGACCGAAATCGATGCTGCGGGCCATCAGGCAGCCGCCGAGCACGCCTGCATCTTCCCCCAGCTGGCTGGTCCGGATGACGGTATCTTCCCGGACCCGGTTCAGGACATGTTTGTTGACGGAGGTCTTGAGCGGCTGCAACAGGTAGTCGCCGGTCATCGCCAGTTCGCCGCCGATGATGACGGCATCGGGATTGAATATATTGATCATGCTGGCTACCTGGACGCCCAGCAGGGTTCCGATCTCGTCAATCGCATCGATGCAGAGTGCGTCTTCGCGATGGACGGCATCGGTGATTTCCTCCAGGGAAAGGGGGCTGTCCGATTGGAGCACGCGGTCGGAAAGGATCGACGATTCTCCGTGGCGGATCCGTTCCGTCAATTTGCGGCGGAGTGCCATGCCCGATACCTCTGTTTCCAGACACCCTTTCTTGCCGCAGCGGCAAATGATGTCGTTTTCGAAGGCATGGATGTGGCCGAATTCGCCGGAGTAGCCTGATTTGCCGAAGTAGGGCCGTCCGTTGAGGATGAGTCCGGCGCCCAGTCCCCAGTTCGCATTGATGAAGATGATATTCTGTTCATCGGGGCGGCAGCATTTCATGAATTCGGCATAGGCCATGGCCATTGTGTCGTTGCAGATGCTGGCCGGAATGCCGAAGGCGCCGGTGAGAATATCCGTGAGCGGACGGTCGGTGAAGTTGAAATTGGTATGGCTATAGCCGCTTCGGATGTTGATGCGTCCGGGGATGTTGACGCACATTCTCCTGATTTTGCCCAGGTACTGGGGGATGCGCCGCTTGTGCTCATGAACGATTTCGGCAAGCGTGTGAAGTGCGGCTGTCGTATTTTCAAGCTTGTAGGCTACGTTCGTGCGCTGGCGGACCGTGTTTCCGGCCATGTCAATGATTGCCAGGCTGACATATTTGTCGTTGAGGTCGATGCCGGCGAAGTAGCCGGCTTCTGGGTTGAGATCGTAAAGCCGGGGTTTCCGGCCGCTGTTCGTGTCGATCTTGCCGGTGTCCCGAACCAGGCCTTCCTGTTGGAGGGAGGCAATTTCCTTAGTAACGGTGCCGATGCTGATGTCGAGCGTATCGGCCAGTTCGGGGAGGGTGGCGCCGCCTTTTTCGATCAGCCGGGCCAGGATCCGTCGCGCGTTTTTCTCCATTTGTTTATTGAAATTTTGTACAAATATAAAAATATTTTGAATTATATCATATGAAAGTGCGGTATATATTCTAATATTGGATTAATTTGTAAAAATTTTTTGTAATTATTTCAAAATAATCCTGAACTTTTGAAATTAAAGATTAAATTTGTTGGAAAAGAATGCTGATCATGCTCGAAAGACTCAAAAACGCGAAAGGATATCCGTGGGTGGTCGTCGGCCTTCTCTGGGTTGTCGCTCTCCTGAATTATATGGACCGGCAGATGCTCTCCACCATGCAGGAAGCCATGAAAGCCGACATCGTGGAACTGCAGAAAGCCGAGGCTTTCGGCGCGCTGATGGCCGTGTTCCTCTGGGTCTATGCCGTCCTGAGTCCTTTCGCCGGCATGGTGGCTGACCGCCTCAGCCGCAAGTGGCTGATCGTCGGTTCGCTGATCGTCTGGTCGGCTGTTACCTTCCTGATGGGTTATGCTGAGAACTTCCGTACGCTTTATGCGCTCCGCGCCCTGATGGGAATCAGCGAGGCCCTTTATATTCCTTCCGCACTCTCCCTGATTGCCGACTGGCATGAAGGCAAGTCGCGCAGCCTGGCCGTAGGTGTTCACATGACGGGCCTCTATGTGGGGCAGGCTATCGGGGGATTTGGTGCCATCCTGGCTGCCGCACTCTCCTGGCGTCTGACCTTCCACTGGTTCGGTATTATCGGTGTCGTATATGGTATTATCCTGATTGTCTTCCTGCATGAGAATCCCAAACATGATACCGCCCCGGCCCCCAAACTGTCCGACAGGCCCGTGAAGAAGGAATCCCTCTTCAAAGGCCTCGGCGTGGTGCTTGGCACATGGGCGTTCTGGGTCATTCTCATCTATTTCGCCGTGCCTTCACTCCCGGGCTGGGCTACGAAGAACTGGCTGCCTACACTCTTCCGCGACAATCTCGGTATTTCGCCCGAGCGGGCGGGCATCATTTCCACCCTGACCATCGCCGCCGCTTCGTTTGTCGGCGTCATCGCGGGCGGACGGCTTTCCGACCATTGGGTCAAGAAGAATATCCGCGGCCGCGTCTATACCGGGGCCATCGGTCTTGGCCTTACCATCCCGGCCCTGATCCTGTTGGGCCTGGGACACAGTCTTGTCCCGCTGATCGCGGCGGGTCTGCTCTTCGGCGTGGGCTACGGCATGTTCGACGCCAACAACATGCCCATCCTCTGCCAGTTCATCTCCTCGAAATACCGCGCTACGGCTTACGGTATCATGAACATGACGGGCGTAGCGATGGGCGCTCTCGTGACGACGCTGCTGGGACGCTGGAAGGATCAGGGTGTCTCGCTCGGCGTCAGTTTCGCCGTGCTTGGCTGCATCGTCATCGCCGCTCTCGCCCTGCAGCTGATTTTCCTCAAGCCCAAGACCGACAATATGGAATAAACAAATAATTATAATAATATGGAAAAAATCATCGGACTCATTGACGCACCTTTCACTCCGTTCCTGCCGAACGGCGACGTCAATTACGAACCCATCCCGGCCTATGCTGCCATGCTGAAGAAAAACGGCCTGACCGGCGTGTTCATCAACGGCTCTTCTGGCGAAGGCTACATGCTCACCACCGAAGAACGCATCAAACTGGCTGAAACCTGGATCAAGCATGCTCCGAAAGACTTCAAGGTCATCGTGCATGTAGGCAGCTGCTGCGTGCGCGATTCACGCAAGCTGGCCGAACACGCACAGGCTATCGGGGCCTGGGGTGTCGGTGCCATGGCGCCGCCTTTCCCGAAGATCGGCCGTATCGAAGAACTCTGCAAATATATCGAGGAGATTGCCTGCGGTGCACCGGATCTTCCGTTCTACTATTATCACATCCCGGCTTTCAATGGCGCCTTCCTGCCGATGACCGAGCTGCTGCCCGCGCTGGACGGCCGCGTTCCCAATTTTGCCGGAATCAAGTACACCTTCGAGAGTCTTTACGAGTACAATCAGTGCCGGCGCTACAAGGACGGTCGCTTTGACATGCTCCATGGCCAGGACGAGACCATCCTCGCTTCCATGGCCCTGGGCGGTGCCCGCGGCGGCATCTGCGGTACTTCCAATTATAACGGCCGCTGCCTGGTAGGCATTCAGGAGGCATTCTACGCGGGGAATATGGACAAGGCCCGGGAACTTCAGAACTATGCGCAGGATGTCATCGACGTCATCTGCCACTTCCGCGGCAACATCGTGGGCGGCAAGCGCATCATGAAACTCATCGGTCTCGATCTCGGCCCCAACCGCACGCCGTTCCGCAATGTTACCGATGCCGAGGAACAGCAGCTGCGTGCTGAACTCGAAGCCATCGACTTTTTCCATCATTGCAACCTCTTCTAGTCATGGAGGCCAACCAATACTTGAAGGAGTGGGCTGACCGCTACCGTACCGACTTGGTGGACAACATCCTGCCGTTCTGGATGAAGCACGGCCTGGACCGCGTCCACGGCGGCGTCTATACTTGTCTGGACCGCGATGGTACGCTGATGGATACTACCAAATCCGTCTGGTTCCAGGGCCGTTTCGGTTTTACCGCCGCTTTTGCATACAACAACGTGGAGCGTAACCCCGAATGGCTGGCTGCATCCAAGCTTTGCATCGACTTCATCGAGGCGCACTGCTTCGCCCCCGACGGCCACATGTATTTCGAAGTGACAGAGTACGGGGTCGGTCTGCGCAAGCGCCGCTACGTCTTCTCCGAATCCTTCGCGGCCATCGCCTTCAGCGAATACGCCCTCGCCTCGGGCGACATGACCTACGCACAGAAAGCCCTCGACCTCTTCAAGCGCATGCAGCGCTTCCTCGCCGAGCCGGGCTTCCTGCCCGCCAAGTACGAACCGGTCGTGCAGGCGCAGGGACACTCCATCACCATGATTCTCGTCAACACGGCCGCCTGCATCCGCAAGGCAATCGCCGACCCGTGCCTCGACGAGCAGATCGACCGCTCCATCGCCGCGCTCCGCAAGTACTTCATGCATCCCGAATTCAAATGCCTGCTCGAGACCGTGGGCCCCAACGGCGAGTTCATCGATACGTTGAACGGTCGCACCATCAACCCGGGCCACTGCATCGAGACGGCCTGGTTCCTGCTCGAAGAGTCGAAACACCGCGGCTGGGACAAGGAGCTTACGGAGATGGCCCTCACCATCTTCGACTGGTCGTGGGACTGGGGCTGGGACGAGGAATTCGGCGGCCTGCTCAATTTCCGCGACTGCAAGGGCTTCCCCAACCAGGATTACTCGCAGGACATGAAGTTCTGGTGGCCGCACTGCGAGGCCATCATCTGCACCCTCTACGCCTACGAGGCCACGGGTGACGAGAAATATCTCGAACTCCACCGCCGGGTGAGCGACTGGACCTACGCTCATTTCCCCGATGCCGTGGAAGGAGAGTGGTACGGCTACCTGCACCGCGACGGCACCCCGGCCCACCACGCCAAGGGCAATCTCTTCAAAGGCCCCTTCCACGTCCCCCGCATGATGGTCCAGGCCCTAAAGATATGTAACCTATTATTAAACAAGCACTGATGAAACGTATTTTTTTACTTATATTGTTTTGTACATTGGTTTTTAATGAGGTATCTGAAGCAAAACTGCCAGATTACTGTTTTGTTAATAATGATATAAGCCTTGAAAATGTCGGTAACGATAATCCATTTATTGCTGATCTCATTAGTTTCCCATATTTTACCCCCACTAATCAAATAATATTGGGAATTGTTACAAGTATGCCAGATGCTCAGTTTTCATGGCAAAGCTCTTGTAGCACATCAATAAATCAAGGCGTTTTATCCCCCATCGATCCAATTTATTATGATGATGCGATTTTTGCTGCTTCTTCCCCCGATTTATTTAGGGTCTTTACTGTTTATACAACAGGCTATTATGAAGTAACAGTTTGGCCAAGTGAATTCGGCAGTCCAGTAGGTCCATATAGTTTTTCTAGGATTTTTTATATGATTGCTTCGGATGTTATTCCACCACAATATGACCATCCATAATTTTTCTTTTATCTAACAACTAATCTTTATGAAAAAAACACAATTATTAGCGTTTGTTCTTTTAGTGGCGGTTTGCTGTTTGGAGAGGGGAAACCTCTACGCCGCAGCGACGACCGTCGCCTTGAACGCGCAGCAGGATCAGGTCTGCCGGGGTGTCGTCCTCGACACGCAGGGCCTGGGTGTGATCGGTGCCTCCGTCCTCATCAAGGGACAGCCCGTCGCCCTCGGCACTGTGACCGACTTCGACGGCAACTTCGTCCAGACGAACGCCAAGCCGGGCGACGTCCTCGTGATCTCGTGCATCGGCTATGTGACCCAGGAAGTCGTTTATGACGGCAAGCCGCTCAACGTCGTCCTCGCCGAGGACAACGAAATGCTGGCCGAAACCGTGGTCACCGCCTACGGCGGCCGCCAGCTCCGCTCAAAAGTGACGAACTCCATCGCCTCCGTGAAGGAAGAAGTGCTTACCGCCGGTATGCACACGCAGGTTGCCCAGGCTCTTTCCGGTGCCGTGTCCGGTCTCCGCGTGCAGCAGACTTCCGGTAATCCGGGCGCCAATCCGACCATCGTCCTCCGCGGTGGTACCGAGTTGGGCGGTTCGGGTTCTCCGCTGGTGATCGTCGACGGCGCACAGCGCTCGCTCGCCGACCTCAACCCCAATGACATCGAGTCGATGGAAGTATTGAAGGACGCCGGTGCGACGGCCATCTACGGTGCCCGTGCCGCGAACGGTGTGATCCTGATTACCACCAAGCGCGGCAAGGCAGGTCACAGCGCCATCAACGCCCGTGTCAAGTTCTCCGCCAATTTCGAACAGCATCCCTACGAGTTCCTCAATTCCGAAGACTATCTGTATTACATGCGTATGGCCTACAAGCGGGCTTCCGAGTTCATCACGCTGTCGGACGGCACCAAGATGGGCTCGACCAACACCTCTTCGCTCACGGGAACCCAGCCATACGGTACCGGCAACCTCTATTGGGACGCCAACGGCAACGTCCTTGACGGCCGTGTCAACAGCCGTGCCCTCTGGGGCGTGTTCGACAACTCGTCGGGTCAGTACAGCTCCCTGCTTAGCGACAGCAACTGGGCTGAAATGACCGACCCCGTGACAGGCAACAAGCTCGTATTCTGGAACGGTGCCACGGTCGCCGACATCAATGTCAAGAGCCCTGCTTTCTCCCAGGATTACAATTTGGATTTCCAGGGTGGCAACGACAAGGGCAACTACTACGCATCTCTCGGCTACAACCATTCCGAAGGCAACGCCCTCGACAATGAGTACAACCGTCTCTCCTTCGCTTTCAACGGCGATTATAAAGTCAGGAACTGGCTCACTTCCAGCTCTTCCCTGAACTTCGCCCACACCATCTGGACGCCTATCAAGAATGGCAACTCCGAGGCCTACTATTTCAACAGGTCCTGGTCCGTCCCTCCGACGTACCGTACGACCAATGCGGACGGCGAATGGAACCCGAGCCCGCGCAACAGCATCCAGGACGGCCATGTCGCCATCTCCAACCCGCAGCGGATTTATGACTACAATACGGACAAGTTCAACCTGAACCAGTCTTTCACGGTCATTTTCTCGCCCAACCTCAATTTCAAGGCCAGCGCCAGTTGGTACTATGAGGATAACAAGCAGGAGTACTTCCTGAAAGATTATCTTGTCGGCGCGAACCGTATGTACAACTCCCGCGAGTCTTATGACTACTACAACCGGAACCTGAACGAAACCTACAACGGTATTCTCAACTACAACCGGACCTTCGCTGGCGTTCATTCCGTTGCGGTCATGCTGGGTACGGAATTCCTCAACCAGACGACCAAGGGCTTCGATGCCTATGGCCGGGGTGCGGATACCGATGATTTCCAGGATCTCGCCCTCACGCAGGTAGGGGATACCCGCTCGATCGACTCATGGCACAGCCAGAGCCGGGTGCTTTCCTTCTTTGCCAAGGCCGATTATGACTATGATGCCAAGTATCTTCTCTCGCTGGTCGCCCGCTATGACGGCTATTCCCGTCTGGCCAAGCAAAGCCGCTGGGGCTTTTTCCCGGGCGTTTCCGCCGGCTGGGTCTTCTCGAAAGAAGATTTCATGCAGCCGCTGAGCGATGTGATCTCGTTCGCCAAACTGCGTGCATCCTATGGCGCGAACGGCAGCCTTGACAATATCGGCACCTACACGGTATTCGGCGCATATGGCAATACGACGAAATATATGTCGAACAATGCCATCCTGTTCTCGACGCTTCCTTCACCCGCTCTCCTGTGGGAGAAGTCCTGGACTTTCGAAACGGGTCTTGACATCAGCTTCTGGGAAAACAAACTGAACCTGAATCTCACTTACTATAACCGCCATACCCTTGACAAGATTGCCAACATCACGATCCCTTCGCATACCGGCGCATCCAGCCTGCTTTCGAACAATGGCGAGCTGCAGAACCAGGGCGTCGAGTTCGACATCAACTGGCGTGCTGTCAATACGAGGGACTGGCGGGTCAACTTTACCCTTACCGGTGCCTATAACCGCAACAAGATCATCAAACTTCCGGACAATGGCCTGGAAAACAACCGCCAGAATGCACAGCAGGTATACGATCCCGCTACCGGTAATCTGATCTGGGTGGGCGGCTACCAGGAAGGCCAGACGCCCGGTGATATCTATGGTCCTCTCGCAGAAGGCATCTATACCAGCTACGATGAAATCCCCGCAAACCTGATCGATAAGACTTCCGGTAACAACGGCTCCAACGGCAAGTGGCTGTACGGCCCCTCTGCCTGGGCGCAGCTTACCGATGCGCAGAAGCGCAGCGCGTTCCCCATCCAGCCCGGTGATGTGAAGTGGAAAGATGTCAACGGCGACGGCGTCATCGACAACTACGACCTCGTGAAACTGGGCAATACCATGCCGAAGTGGACGGGCGGTTTCACCACCAACATCGCATGGCGGGGGCTCTCCCTGACCGGACGCTTTGACTATGCCCTTGACTATAAGGTGGTCGACAATGTCACCCCCTGGATCATGGGTAACATGCAGGGTACGTTCAATACCATCAGCCTGGTCAAGGATTCCTATAACATCGAGACGGGCCAGACAGGCACGTGGCCTTCCTACGTATGGGCGGACCAGCTGGGCAAGAGAAATTATGCCCGTACCAACAACTCCCTCTTCGTGTACGAAGGATCCTATCTCGCTTTCCGTGAAATCCAGCTGGCTTATGATCTTCCCAAGACACTGCTCGACAAGATCAGCATCGAGAGACTCCAATTCTATGTCTCCGGCCAGAATCTCGGTTATCTGACACAGGCCGGCCTGCTCGGCACTCCCGAATACGGTGCCAGCAGCTGGGGCAACTACCGCCTCCCGCGCACCGTTATCTTTGGTATCAATCTCACTTTCTAAATTAGGAGAACAATGAAAAAGATATTATTTGTTTTGGCTTTTTCCTGCCTCTTCGCAATGACGGGCTGCAATGTGCTGGACCTGTCTCCGATCGACTATTCGGCCGCCGGAAACTATTGGAAGAGTGAAGCGCAGATTGAAATGTACTTCAATGGAATGATGTCGCAGTTCCGCGGCGACTACACCTCTCCGTTCGTCCTGGGCGAGACCCGTGGCGGTACGCTCAAGGCAGGTTCCTCCATCGAGGGCGTGTCGCTCAGCTATTCCAACATGGTCACCAACATGCTGGACAAGGACAATACCGGAATCAGCAACTGGAACGGCTACTACAGCCGCATTCTCCAGGTCAACCACTATATCGAACAGGTCCGTGACAATTGCGAATTCCTGACGGACGGCGCACGCAACGCCTATCTGGCTCCTGCCTACGGCTTGCGCGCTTACTACTATTTCATGCTGTACCGGACTTATGGCGGCGTCCCGCTCGAGACCGAGGCCAAAATCATCAACGGCGAAAGCAATATCGAAGCCCTGTATCTTGCCCGATCCACCGCAGAGGAGACGCTTCAGTTTATCAAGGATGAGATCGCGAACAGCGAGCGTTGCTACGGTTCCAACCAGACGGTGGACAAGTACAATTGGAATTACTATGCGACCGAGATGCTGAAGGCGCATGTCTACATGTGGTCGGCCAAGGTGAATACCAACGATCATTCCGGCGCTCATGCGGCAACCGGCGCCTCAGACGTCAATACCGCCAAGTCCGCCCTGCAGAATATCATCGGAAGCAACAAGTTCGGTCTTGCCGACAGTTTTGCCGATCTTTACAATTACGGCAAGAAGGCAGGCAAGGAGGTGATTCTCGCCCTCTATTTCAACAACACCGAGGCGACCAATGCCGCCGGCCAGTTCTATTATCAGGCTTCCATTTGGGTCAACTCCTTCTATGACGAGGCAGGCAACCAGTTGGGCGATCCACTCGACCTCAAGGGCGGCGGCATGCACCGTGACGAATACAAGGAATCCTTCGTCAAGTCGTTTGACAAGGAGGATGCCCGTCGTTCCGTTACATTCCATGAGTGCTATTCGACTCCTAACCCCGCTACCCGCACGTTCGGTTCCGCCATGCTGAAATACATGGGTCATGTGGACGGCAGCGTCAGGTATCTTGACTCCGATATCATGATCTACCGTTATGCCGACGCGCTTCTGCTGATGGCCGAGGCGGAAAACTTCCTGGGCAACCAGGCCGCTGCCGCCGGTTACATCAACCAGATCCGTCAACGTGCCTATGGCGCTGGTTATCCGCAGTTCGCCACCTCCGACTTCGCGACGACCGAGCTCGCCATCCTGCATGAGCGTGACAAAGAGTTCGTGGCTGAGGGCTGCCGCTGGTTCGACGTGGTACGTATGCACGACGCTTCGCACAATCCGCTTGTATTCTCGGCGACGGCCGCCTATCCTTCCATCATGGGCGGCACCGCGACCCCGATTCTCAGCAGCTCCGAGAGCCACAAGCTTCTCTGGCCGGTCAACACAGCCGTGCTCGCCGGTGACCCGAATCTGAAACAAACCGTTGGCTATTGATCCCATAGCATATTTGATTTTTTAGGTTGGAAGGGGCGGTCACGTGTGGCCGCCCTTTTTACCGGGTTCACGTTTGCTTTTTGCGGCAGGATTTCGTAAATTTGAAAGATTATCGACCGGAGGGGAAAATGCGCCTGAAACGATTTCTATTTGTCCTTTTGGCGGCGGTGTCGGTGCTGTTGTTGACGGCGGCGCGGCCGGCCAAAAAGACGGTGCGCGTGGCTTGCATCGGCGACAGCATCACCTACGGGATGACGCTGGAAGATCGCGAGACTGAGTCCTATCCTGCTCGTCTGCAGCAGATGCTGGGCGAGGGATATCTCGTCGGGAACTTCGGCAAGAACGGGGCGACGCTGCTGCGGCATGGTCATCGGCCGTATATGGAGCAGGAAGAGTACCGCGCCGCGATGCAATGGCCGGCCGATATCATCGTCATCCATCTTGGCATCAACGACACCGATCCGCGCAACTGGCCGAACTATCGCGATGAGTTTGTGGGCGACTACCTCACGTTGATCGATTCGCTCAAGACGGTCAGTCCCGACGCAAGAGTCATCGTTGCCCTGATGACTCCGCTGGCCGACCGCCACTGGCGCTTCCAGTCGGGCACCAAGCAGTGGCACGACGAGATTCAGGAATCGATCAAGGTGGTTGCCGAACTGTCGGGCGCCGAGCTGATCGATTTCCATACGCCGCTCTATCCCTATCCGCAGCATATTCCCGATGCCATCCATCCCGACGTGTTCGGTGCCCGGTTGCTGGCTAAGACGGTTTATCAGGAGATTACCGGCGATTATGGAGGTCTGCAATTGTCGCCGCTCTATACCGACAACATGGTGCTGCAGCGCGGCGTGCCGATTGATATTCACGGCACGGCCAATGCCGGCGAAGAAGTTACGGTCCGGCTGGATCGGGAAGTGCGGGAGGTCCGCACGGGCCTGGACGGCCACTGGCGCATAGTGTTCGATCCGATGGAAGCTGCCACGGGTCTCACGCTTTCTGTCTCCACAAAAGCACGCAAATTGTCGTTTGACAATGTGGCCGTGGGGGAGGTGTGGCTCTGCAGCGGGCAGTCAAACATGGAGTTCATGCTGAAGCAGACGGAGTCACCGGAAGCCGACATCGCCGCAGCCGACGATTCGGACCTGCGGTTCTACGACATGAAAGCACGCTGGCGCACCGACAATGTAGCCTGGCCAGCCTCCGCGCTTGACAGCGTGGACAAGCTGAACTATTTCAAGGAGACGGCCTGGGCGGTGAGTTCTCCTTCGACGGCCTGCGATTTCTCCGCCGTCGGTTACTGGTTCGGCCGGATGCTGCGCGATTCGCTGCACGTTCCTGTAGGCCTGATTTGCAACGCCGTGGGTGGTTCCACCTGTGAGTCCTGGATTGACCGGAACACCCTCGAAGTGGCGTTCCCGAAGATCCTGGAGAACTGGCTCGGCAACGATTTTATCCAGGATTGGGCCCGCGGCCGGGCGAAGAAGAACTTGGAGAATCGCGCGGGCAAGAGCGACCGCCATCCATATCAGCCGTGTTATTTGTTCGAAGCCGGCATCCTGCCGCTCGATCACTATGCCATTCGGGGCGTGATCTGGTATCAGGGGGAATCGAATGCCCACAATTATTCAGCGCACGAGAAACTCTTCGGCATGCTGGTTGACAGCTGGCGGGAATACTGGGACCAGCCGGCCATGCCCTTTTATTATGTGCAACTGTCAAGCCTGAACCGGCCTTCCTGGTCGTGGTTCCGCGACAGCCAGCGCCGCCTCCTGACGTCTCGTCCGGCCCTCGGCATAGCCGTAACCTCCGACCTGGGCGACCCGACCGATGTCCACTATAAAAACAAACAGCCCGTCGGTCTCCGCCTGGCCCGCTGGGCCCTGCATAACGACTATGGGTTTAGCTCGGTCATCCCTTCCGGACCCCTCGTGCGTTCTGCCGTCGCAGATGGTGAGCGCGTGATCGTCTCGTTTGACTACGCCGAAGGGCTTCAGGTTGAAGAGATTCCCGGTCAAGCCGGGAATGACGAAAGGCGTCATGCCCGACCTGATCGGGCATCTCTCGTTAGCTTCGAAGTAGCCGAATACGAAGGCTGTTTCTATCCGGCGAAGGCCGAAATTGTCGGCGAGACCGTCGTCTTGACCTGTCCCGAAGTCAAGCATCCCAAGTTGGTCCGCTATGCGTGGGAGCCTTTCACCCGCGCCAACCTCTGTAACACCGCCGGCCTTCCGGCCTCCACCTTCCGTATTGAAGTTCACTGAATTAATCCCCATTTTTCCGCTGCAATGTACACATCAGTAAATCAGCCAGTTATACAAACTCATCCCCTCGTTTCCGAGGGGGATGACTTTCTGTAATCCGCTGATGGTCAGTTGCGTCCGTTGCAGCGCAATATGCCTATGAAAACGCTGATTCAAAGAACCCTTTTGATTGTCGCCTTGCTGTTGCCGTCAACGCATGCCATGGCTGCCGATACGCTCTTTGTGCGCGAAAAACAGGTTCCCGTCCTGATCGAACGCGAAGACAATGTGCTTTTCGAACTCAAGTTGACGGCCACGACCGCCCAACGGCTGGATGAGGTGGTACTTGACCTGGGACCCGAGACCAACACGAAGCATATTCGGGTCGTCAAGCTTTACTACGGCGGTACTGAAACACGTACAGGCCGCCGCGACGCCTGGCGCCCCATCGACTACATCTCATCGATGGATCCGGGCAATACCCTGAAAGCCAACCCGTCATATTCCATCTGCAAGAGGCGGGTGCGCCGGCCGGGATCCCACGTTGTACTCAAGGCCGACCAGCCGCTCTTTCCGGGAGTCAACTATTTCTGGATCAGCGTGGAGATGAAACATAAGAAGGCCAGGCTCAGCGACAAAATCACGGCCTCGGTAAGCGGGGTGACCGTGGATGGCGCTCCGGCGACGTTCCAAACCGTTTCGCCTCAGGGCATCGTCCACCGCATGGGCGTTGGCGTTCGCAAAGCGGGTGATGACGGCAGCAAAGCCTACCGCATTCCCGGCCTGGTAACCACCAACAAGGGTACGCTGCTGGCTGTTTATGATGTGCGTTACAACAACAGCAAAGACCTGCAGGAACATATCGACATCGGGCTGAGCCGTTCGACCGACGGAGGCCGCACCTGGGAAAAGATGCGGCGTCCCATCGCATTCGGCGAGCAGGGCGGCCTGCCAATGGCTCAGAATGGGGCGGGAGATCCGGCCATTCTGGTTGACACGGAAACAGGCGACGCCTGGATCGCTTCGATCTGGACACATGGCATGGGTGTGGCGACTGCCTGGTGGAGCACCGTGCCGGGCATCTCGCCCGACTATACCGCCCAACTGGTGATGAGCAAGAGTTCTGACGACGGAAAGACCTGGAGTCAGCCTGTCAGCGTGACACCGCAGATCAAAGATTCGACCTGGGCTTTCTTCTTCCAGGGACCGGGCCGCGGAATCACCACCTCCGACGGTACGATTGTTTTCGCCAGCCAGTATACAGAATTCGACGCCGGCAGAACGCCCCATGCTGGCATCATTTACAGCCGGGATCACGGCAAGACCTGGCAGCGCCACGTAGCGGCCAAGGATTCCACGACGGAAGCCCAGGTGGCCGAGCTTTCCGACGGGACGCTGATGCTCAATATGCGGGATAACCGCGGCGGTTCCCGTTCCGTGGCCACGACCCGCGATCTGGGCCGCACCTGGACGGAGCACCCGTCTTCCCGCAGCGCCCTGCGCGAACCGGTCTGCATGGCTTCGCTCATTGCCGTCAAGGCCGACGCGAACCTGTTGGGCCGGCATATCCTGCTCTTCTCCAACCCGAATACGGTACGGGGCCGCAACCACATCACCATCAAGGCTTCGCTCGACGACGGGATGACCTGGAAGGAAGCCAATCAGGTGCTGCTCGACGAGGACGAGGGTTGGGGCTATTCCTGTCTGACGATGGTGGACCCCGAGACGGTGGGTATCCTTTATGAGTCGTCGGTCGCCCATATGACCTTCCAGACCGTTCCGCTCAAAGATATCGTAAAAGAACTGGAATGAAATACGCACTGAAGCTGCTCTTGCTGGCGCTGGCACTCTGGGGCGCCGTTCCGGCCGCTCAGGCAGGGGTGGACGACCTGCTGCCACGTCCCAAGCAGGTAACTGTCGGCAAGGGAACGGTCTCTTCACCCCGGGTCAAGGTCCGCTATGTGAAGGCGATTCCCGGCGTGGAACGGAATGTAGAGGAGGCCTATCGTTTGCGAGTGTCCCGCCGCACCGTCCGCATCGAGGCTGTTTCGGAACACGGTGTCTGGAATGCTCGCCAGACACTCGCGCAACTGGCCGATGAAGACGGGAATCTGCCGTGCTGCACGATTACCGACTGGCCATCGTTCCGGATCCGTGGCTTCATGCAGGATGTCGGGCGTCGGTTCATCTCGCTGGACGAACTTAAGCGGGAAATCGACAACCTGGCGAAATTCAAAATCAACGTCTTTCACTGGCATTTGACGGAGAATCAGGCTTGGCGGCTCGAAATCAAGGCCTTTCCGCAACTGACTGCGCCTGAGCATGCGGTCCGGCAGCCGGGCGGCTGCTACACGCAAGCCGAAGCGAGGGAACTGGATGCCTACTGCCGCGAACGCCAGGTGACTCTGATTCCTGAAATCGACCTGCCCGGCCATAGTGCCGCGTTTGAGCGGGCGATGGGTTTCGGCATGCAGACGCCGGAAGGCAAGGCCGCCTTGAAAAAGATTTTTGACGAAGTCTGCGCCCTCTTTGCGGGTCCATACATCCACATCGGCTCCGACGAAGTGCGTTTTACCGATCAGAAACTGATACCGGAGATTGTAGCTCATATCCGGTCGTACGGCAAACAGGTCGTTTCCTGGAATCCGGGGTGGTCGTACAAACCCGGCGAGATTGACATGACCCAACTGTGGAGCTACCGCGGGAAGGCACAGCCGGGTATTCCCGCCATCGACTGCCGGCTCCATTACATCAATCATTTCGATACGTATGGCGATCTGGTAGCCCTTTATACCAGTACGATCTATGGGGAAAAGGAGGGAAGCGACGATATCGCAGGCAGCATCGTAGCACTTTGGAACGACCGTGATCTGCCTGACGAAAGGCAGATTCTCCTGCAAAACAATTTCTATCCTTCCGTCATCGCCCTCGCCGCCCGGGCTTGGCAGGGCGGGGGATATCAGTATTTCGATGATTTCGGCACCTGTCTGCCCGTGGATCCGGAGCATCCGGCTACGAAGGACTTTGCCGATTTCGAGCGGCGGCTCGTTGCTGCGCTGGCGAAATTGCCGGATTGTGCGCCTTATGTCTATGTCCCACAGGCAGACGTACTCTGGCATATTTCGGAGCCGTATGCGAATGAAGGGGACCTGGGCCGTGCTTTCGCCCCGGAGGAGGCATTGGATGTCAAGAATCCGTGGGCGCTGTTATCTTCACTGTCTTCGACGGAGGCGCGTGGGAACGGGGTTTATTTCCGGCATGTCTGGGGCCCCGGTACCGTGGCGGGCTACTTCAAGGATCCGCAGCCTGACCATACCGTCTATGCCTGGCGCAGGGTCTGGTCGGACCGGATGCAACTGGCCCGTCTATGGTTTGAGACACAGAACTATAGCCGTTCGGAGCGCGACCAGGCTCCACCGCAGGGCGCCTGGGACTGGCGTCAGAGCCGGATCTGGCTGAACGGCGTGGCCTTGCTTCCGCCGGTCTGGGTCGGAGACAAGGGCCCTGTCGATTGGGAGACTCCTTTCGGCAATGAGAATTGTAACGGACGTTACCCGATGACCGTGCAGCTTCGCGAAGGCTGGAACTGGATGCTCATCAAATTGCCGGTCGGATCGTTTACGACGCCCGAAGTCCGGCTGGTGAAATGGATGTTTACTTGCGCGTTGGAACCATGAAAATCTTGAAAACCATGAGAAATATCTTTCTTGCTGCCTGCGGATTCGCCGCAGCGGCCTGCAACGGTACTGACCCAGTAAAGGTCACGCCGCTCCAAGGATTCCCTTGTGACGAAGAAGGCATTGCCAAAGGCGTATCCGCCTGCTATGCCGGAGTAATTGACGGCTGTCTGGTGATGGCTGGCGGTTGCAACTTCCCGGGCCTCCCGCCCCGGCTTGGCGGAACCAAAAAGTATTACGATGGCATCTATACAGCGCAGCTTAGCGGGGATACGGCACTGGTGTGGCGCCGTGTCGGTAAATTGCCCGCTCCGGCCGCCTATGGGGTGAGTGTCACCACGCCCGACGGGATTGTCTGCATCGGTGGAAACAATTCCGAAGGACAACTCGACACCGTATTCTGCCTCACGTTGCAGGAGGGATGCACCGTCTTGAAACCGCTGCCTTCGCTGCCCGCAGGAATCGATAATTTCACCGGCGCCTACGCCGGCCGTCGCATCTTCGTGGCTGGCGGAGCTTATGCCGGCAAAGCAGACCGCAAAGCCTTTTTCCTTGATTTGGACAATCTGGATAAAGGCTGGCAGCCGCTTCCGGACTTTCCGGGTCCGCGCCGCACGCAGCCGGTGTCCGCTCTTTTTGAAAAAGAGGGAGAATACACATTCTACCTGTGGGGCGGCTTTGCCGGAGCTACCGACGGCGATCCGGTCACGCTTTCCGTGGACGGTCTGAAATATGAGACCGCCACTGGTTGCTGGATGCCTGTCGCCGGCCCGAAGGATGCGGATGGCGTGGAAATCTGCCTCGGCGGCGGCACGGCTGCCGTGCTTGAAGGCGACAAGGTAGTAGCCACCGGCGGCGTGGACAAGGATATTTTTTATCATGCCTTGATCAAACTGCCGGAGGGCTACTTCGAGCATGAGCCGGAATGGTTCAACCTCGGCCGCAACATTTTGGTTTACGATCCGGCCGTGGATCAGTGGACTGTGGCGGCCCATACCCGGGAAACGGCCCGGGCCGGTGCGGTTCTGGTGGGCGAAGGCCGTATTTTCGCCAATATCTGCGGCGAACTGATGCCTGGCGTCCGCAGTCCGCAAGTTACGTTGATCACCTTCCCGGAAAGATAATTTTTTTCTTATTTTTGCAACCAAATTAGACTGGCTATGTTGATTGCTTTGAAACTGCTGGGTTCGATCGCCCTGCTGATGTACGGAATGAAGGTCATGAGCGAGGCGCTCCAGAAGATGGCGGGCCCGCAGTTGCGTCACTTGCTCGGTGCGATGACGACCAACCGCTTTACCGGTGTAGCGACCGGTGCCTTGGTTACCGTCGCGGTGCAGTCGTCTGCTGCGACCACGGTCATGACGGTTTCCTTCGTCAACGCCGCTCTCCTGACCCTGTCCCAGGCCATTTCGATCATCATGGGCGCCAACATCGGCACCACGTTGTCGGCGTGGATCATGTCAGCCGGCTTCTCGTTCGATGTGACCAATCTGGTGTGGCCGGTCTTCCTGGTTGCCATCATATTGATCCAGTTGGGGAAACACCGTTACCTGGGTGATTTCCTGTTTGGACTTTCTTTCCTGCTCTTTGCGTTGGGCATGCTCCGGGTGACAGGCGTCGAGATGGACCTGGCACACAACACCGCTGTCGTGAACTTCTTCGATTCGTTTGACTCCGGGAAGTATCTGACCATCCTGCTGTTCCTGCTGGTCGGCACCATCCTGACATTCATTGCCCAGTCATCCGCCGCCATCATGGCCATTACCATGGTGCTGTGTTCCACCGGCGTGATCGATATCTACCAGGGTATCGCATTGGTGATGGGCGAGAACATCGGTACGACGCTGACGGCCAACATCGCCGCGATGTCGGCCAATACCCAGGCTCGCCGGGCCGCCGCCGCCCACTTGTTCTTCAACGTGTTCGGTGTGATCTGGATTTTGTGCTGCTTCTACCCGTTCGTGCGGCTGGTCTGCCGCATCGTCGGCATGGATCCGGGGGCTGAGGCGCAGGAACCGGCGATGCTCTCGTTCGCGCTGGCTACGTTCCATACGGCTTTCAACGTGACCAATACCCTGATCCTCATCTGGTTCATTCCGCAGATCGAGAAACTCGTGTGCCGGGTCATCCGGCCGAAGCAGAGTGAGGAAGAGGAAGAATTCAAGCTCAAGTATATCCGTGGCGGTCTGATGAAGACGCCGGAAATCTCGGTGCTGCAGGCCCAGAAGGAAATCGCCGTGTTCGGCGAACGCATGATGCGGATGTCGGGCATGGTGAAGGCGCTTTACCGTACGACTGACGACGCGGAGTTCGAGAAAATCTTCGAGCGTATCCGGAAATACGAACAGATCAGCGACAACATGGAGAACGAGATCGGCAAGTATCTCGGTCAGGTGGGTGACGCTCACTTGAGTGACGAAACCAAGGAGAAGATCCGCGCCATGCTGCGGCAGATCGGTGAACTCGAGAGTATCGGGGACGTGGGCTACAACATGGCTCGCGTACTGCGCCGCAAACACGATGCGAAGATTGCCTTTACCGTCAAGCAGGAAACGGGTATCCGACAGATGCTGGCGCTGGTCCAGACCGCCGGTGAGCGGATGCTGGAAATGCTGAACGGTCGTCGCGAGGACTTTGATTTCCGCCCGTCCGAGGAAATCGAGGCCCAGATCGATGCCTGCCGCCAGACCCTCAAGGAGCAGAACATGATCGACCTTGACGCCCATGAATACGGCTACGACAGCGGCAGTATCTATATCGACCTGATCAACGAGGCCGAAAAGGCCGGCGATTACATCATCAACGTGGTGGAAGCCCGCCTCGGCACTTCGCACCGGCTGACGGAACAGCAGTAGCGGTCAACGGCGGATCCGGATTACCGTGTCAATTTCCTCCAGGCTTCCGGCCGGGAGGGTGATGGTCAGGAAGCCATCCTTGGATAGTTCATAGGGCAGGGGTTCCCCAGACAGTAGTGTGACGGCGCCTTTTCGGGCAGGACGGGTGTCCTGCGGCAGTGGAATGACCACTTTGCCCAGCCCGTTGTGCATCGGCAGCGCTTCAGGCGTCAGCACGTGCAGGAAAAGATCCTGCGCATTCTGTGTGGTTACGCCCCAGGGTTGCTCGGGAATGACGGTAGAAGTGGTTCCATCGACCGCGGTGCTGTGGCTGCGCATCCAGGCGCCGATGCCGGCAAGGCGGTCGAGGGATTGCGGCGGCAGCTGGCCGTTGGCCATCGGACCGATGTTGAGCAGCAGGTTCGAATTCTTGGCCGCCGCGCGCACGAGCAGATGCACCAGCTCCTTCACGCTTTTGTAGTTCGTATCGGAGATCCGGTAGCCCCAGGCACCGTTCATGGTCTGGCACATTTCCAGCGGGAGCGCGCTGATTTCCTGTCCCGAAAGACCAGCTTTGTTCTCGCCCGGAAGGTCGCGCTCGAACATTTGGAAATCTTCTCCGTCGAATGGAAGAAGATGGTGATTGTTGCCGATCAGCAGTTCTGGCTTGAGGCTGTGGATGTAGGCATAGAACGTGGGCATCCGCCAGTCGAAATCCGGGTCCTGGTCGTGGTCCCAGATGCCGTCGAACCACAGTGCGGCGAGATTCGGGTACTGTGTGATCAGTTCCCGCACTTGTGTCTTCATGAAATCGAAATAGGCGTCATAGTCCTGCCGGTCGCCTTTGCGCCCTGTCCGGAGGCCCGTCCGGCCCTGGGGGTAGTCTTCCCGCAGCCAGTCGAGGGTCGAATAGTACAGATGGAAACGCAGCCCTTCATCGGCGCAGGCCTGTGCCAGTTCTCCCACTATGTCTCGGCCGAAAGGTGTACCGTCCACGATGTTGTAGTTGGACGTGGCGGTTTTGAACATTGAAAAACCGTCGTGATGACGTGAGGTGAAGGTAATATAGCCTGCACCTGCATCGCGGAAGGCCCGGACCCAGGCTGCTGCATCGAATTTTGCAGGGTTGAAACTCTCGGCCGCCACGGCGTACGAGGTGTTGTCAATCCCGGCGTTCTGCAGGTACCATTCTCCTTGGGCATAGGTGGCATAGATGCCCCAATGCAGGAAAATGCCGAGGCGGTGCTGTTGGAATTCCGCCCGTTGCTGCAGGTTTTCGGGCGTGGGTACATAGGTCTGGGCGTTGGCGGACAGGCCCAGGAGCAGCGTAGCGGCCAGGAGGAATAGGATGCGTTTCATTTTTTTCCGTTCAACCATACAAATTTACGGAATTATCCTTAAATTTGGAATATCAATCTATTACCCAAACCGTTATGAACATTATTATCAGTATTCTCATGGGAGCCCTGGCGGGCTACCTGGCCGGCAAATTGGTGAAAGGCTCCGGCTCCGGTTTCTTGTTGAATGTAATCATCGGCATCCTGGGCGGTTTCATTGGCGGCAACGTGCTGAACTGGCTCGGCGTGAGCTGGGGGGCTACCTGGTGGGGCTGCCTGCTGACTGCGGTCATCGGCGCCTGCATTCTGCTGTGGATTGTGTCGCTCTTTAAGAAGTAGCGGCATCATGAAACGTCTTGTCTCTATTCTGGCCGCAGTCCTGCTGTCGGCCGGAATGCTTGTTGCCCAGCCATTCAATCCTGTCGCTGCTTCCGATGCACAAGTAATTGCCGGGAAAGCACGGTTTACCGTCCTGACGGACCGCCTTGTCCGCATGGAATGGTCGCCTTCCGGAGCGTTTGAAGACCACGCCACCCTGGCTATCGTCAACCGGAATCTGCCGGTGCCCCGCTTTACCGTCCAGAAAGGCAAGGATGGCCTGACCATCAAGACTGCAGCACTGACTTTAACCTACCGTGGCAACGACACTTTTTCGGCCGACAACTTGAAAGCCTCGTTCAAGTTGAACGGAAAGACCGTCACCTGGCATCCGGGAATGGACGCTTCCGGCAACCTGATGGGGACGGCCCGCACGCTGGACGGTTGTTCCGGCCCGGACCACATCAACTACAGTGACCCGATGGAGCCCGGCATTCTCTCTCGTGACGGTTGGGCCGTGGTGGACGAAAGTACCCGGCATATCTTCGTCAAAGACGGCAGCGATTGGGGCGAATGGGTAGCCCCCCGCCCGGAAGAAGGTGTGCAGGACCTGTATCTGTTCGCCTACGGACACGACTACAAGGCCGCGCTGGCTGATTTTACGAAAGTGGCCGGCAAGATGCCGCTGCCGCCCAAATTCGTGTTCGGCTACTGGTGGAGCCGCTTCTGGGCTTACACCGACGACGAATTCATCGGCCTGGCCCGTGAATTCCGCAGTCGCAAGCTGCCCATCGACGTGATGGTCATCGACATGGACTGGCACTACACCTGGCAGGGCGCCGCGCGCAGGCTGGGCCGCGACGAATTCGGCCAGGGCATCGGCTGGACCGGTTATACCTGGAACCGTGACCTGATCACCGATCCGGAAGGCATGCTCAATGAAATCCATTCGATGCAGCTGAAGACTTCCCTGAACCTGCATCCGGCCTCGGGCATCGGTGTCCGCGAGGAGATGTATCCCGCCTTCGTAGCCGATTATCTCTCCCGCACCGAAGATTACGACGGCCCGAAAGGCTATGTCCGCGACAACGGCTACCACGCCGCCGTCCCGTTCCGGATGGACCAGAAGGCCTGGGCGGATGCATACTTCAACTCCGTCATCCATCCACTGGAACGCCAGGGTGTGGACTTCTGGTGGCTCGACTGGCAGCAGTGGAAACTGAGCAAATATGTGCCCGGCCTGAGCAATACGTTCTGGCTCAACTATACCTTCTTCAACGACAAGGTCCGTCGCAGCCGCGGCCTGGCTCCGGAAGATGCGCCGCGCCCGATGATCTATCACCGCTGGGGCGGCCTGGGCAGCCACCGTTACCAGCTTGGCTTCTCCGGTGACACGGAGATCAAGTGGGAAGTGCTCGGCTTCCTGCCCTGGTTTACGTCTACCTCTTCCAACGTGTTATACGGTTATTGGGGACATGACCTGGGCGGCCACTGGCAACGGGTCGAAACACCCACCGAACCTGAACTCTACACCCGCTGGCTCCAGTACGGCGTGTTTTCACCCATCTTCAAGACGCACAGCACTTCTTCCTCTATCCTGGAGCGCCGCTTCTGGATGTTCGAGACTCATTTCCCCTATATGCGTGAAGCGCTTGAACTCCGCTATGCCCTGTCGCCCTATATCTACAATATGGCCCGCAAGGCCTATGATACCGGCGTGTCCCTCTGCCGGCCGCTCTATTATGAATACCCGGAAGATGAGCGTGCCTACTCCTGGAAGCAGGAGTATTTCTTCGGCGACGATATCCTGGCCGCTACGGTCTGCGAACCGGTGGATTCCACGACGGGCGTGGCCCGGCGAGACGTCTGGCTCCCTGCAGGCAACGATTGGTACGACATGGCGCATCATCGCATGCTTCGCGGCGGAACTGTGCAGACCCTGACTTATACAATTGCAGAAAACGCCTGGTTCGTCCGCTCCGGTGCCATCATTCCCATGGCCGGGCCCGGCATCCAGAACCTGCAGCAACCGACCAACGTCCTGCGCCTTTACTTCGCCCCCGGAAAGGGTGACGGCATATGTATCCACTACGAAGATGACGGGACAAGCCAGGCCTATCCCACGCAGTACGCCCAGACCCGGATTACCCGGAAGGGTACGGCGAGCGGATTGACGGTCACTGTCGGGGCGCGTGAGGGGTCTTATCGTGGCATGCCCGCCACGCGCAAGCTGACGCTGGTGCTCGGAGGGCTCGACCGCAACCCCCGTGTTGTCATGCTTGACGGGAAGAAACTGGAGAGTACCTATGATTCTTCGACGCGGGAGGTCGTCATCGAGTTGCCCGATTATCCGGCTGACAGGAGCCGGACGGTAACTGTGACGTACTGACATAGCGTACAGACACGAAAAAGGGGACGGCCGTCGGGCCGTCCCCTTTATTGTCGGGTTGCTGTGGCTAGGCCTGTTCGATGGCACCCATCGGGCAGACGCCGGCGCAGGTACCGCAGTCGACGCAAGCGTTCGGGTCAATCTTGTAGATGTCACCGGCGGAGATGGCTCCAACCGGGCATTCATCGATGCAAGTGCCGCAAGCAGCGCAGTTTTCAGTGATTTTGTAAGCCATTT
>JAEEGJ010003449.1_pt1 | contig 61056 bp, 53 predicted proteins | sample 8958761 | NCBI WGS metagenome assembly JAEEGJ01 (sample SAMN16246546, study PRJNA631951) | gut metagenome | biome: gut microbiome; feature: rumen; material: RS-attached | host: Bos | place: Iran: Karaj | collected 2018-10 | reverse complement strand
ATAACGTTATTGACGTAAACATAGAATATGACGATGTGTATAAATTAGACTTTAACCATCAGGCAAATGAAAAAGTACTCGTAGATGCGATACTACTGATTGATGATTGGAAATGGCTAAATGCTGCAATTTTACCCTTTGAACCAGAGGAAAATAACTCGATTTTACCATTTTAATATCGAATTATGAAATCAAAAGAAAGAAAACGAAATACTCCAATAGCCACGTTGATTAAGAACTACATCAACAAGAAAAGTGGCAAAGTCCCTGAGTCCCGTAAAGAAATTCAGAGACGCTTTGACTATCTAGACTGGAAGGATCAGAAGAAGATCATGCAAGCTTTCCTTGAATCGGGAAAGGCAGATAGGTTATGGGCATATTCTAAACTTCTTGATAACTGGGATAAATCATTTGAGCCTAGGATAAAAGAGTTATGGGAACAGTCACATGAAGGAATAAGCTCTTGGGTAGTAATACGTTACTTCCCTACAAAATACCTATCTCAAAATATCGATAAGTTTACCGATGATAGAGATTATTATTTTATCTGTTTGAGACTAGCAGAGGATAAGAGCTATATTATTGACAGGAGCAAGCTGTCGATTACTGACTATCTTTCTGTGCTCTATCATACTGGTAGATCATTATCAGATTATGAAGCCCGCGATTTGCTTTATAAAACAGTCCACGATGTCTGTACTGAGGACGGCGATTATCCCCAACTGGCGTGGCATCCATATGGTGGTAAAGATTATGTTATTGGTCCTATACTCTTTCAAGACGTTAATCTGGCTGTCTATTATTTAAGAAAAATGAATTTGACAGATGTCGTGCATCAATTTGAGAGATGGAACGAAGGAGTACAAAGCGCTATATTTGACAGTCCAGATTTCAAGACGATTTTAAACACAGACATGATTGGATATGAAATAGAACTAGCAAAAGTTAAAGTTGCTATGAAGTATGCATATCTCGCTTTGGATGACAAATACAAGACTGAGGTTTCTTGTATCGATAATGTTCTAACCCCCCATGAATGGTTCAAAGAGAATGCAATATTACCTTTAGAGCCATCGGATTTACCATTCGAACCTGATGAGAATGACTCGATTTTACCTTTTTAATATCGTATTATCAGAAATATTTTGTAATTTTGCAACGTGATGTATAGATTGATTATGGCATTATTGATGTTCATGTTTGTGGCAAGTCCTGGATATTCCCAGTCTTTCCGCAACAATAATAACATGCTACTTGGCAAAGTAGAGTCTGACGGCACTGTCCGAAATGCTAATAACATGAGACTTGGAAAGATCTTCGAAGATGGAACCATCAGGGATAGCAACAATATGAGACTCGGCACTATCGAGAAAGATGGTACCATCAGAGACAAGAACAACATGCGACTGGGAACTGTTAGTTCAGATGGAACAGTACGCGACAATAACAATATGCGTCTTGGAACTATCAGTTCTGATGGAACGGTTCGGAACAATAACAATATGAGAGTAGGTACAGCCAGTGGTATCAATACAAGATATGCAGCTGTGTTGTTCTTCTTTAACCTCTTATAATCAAAACTTATAAACTATGATGGAAGTAAAAAACAACTTCAAGAAGTTCCTCAATAGAAATAATAATCCCAATGATTTTATGGAACTATCTCAGTTCCAGGAGTTCTTTGATGATGTCGCGAAGTATTTACTTGGTAATGTTGCTATAGTATTTGGTCCAGAACCTGATGGAACTAAGTATTACTTGACAGAAATTGAGTTTTACTATAAAAATGAAAAGGCAAAGGAAATCGTTATCAAGACATATACAGATGCTCAAGGAAAAGAAAAGAAAGTGGAATCGTCTTTTTATTCTTGTACTTATAAACGTAAACGTGAGGCCGGACTGCTATTTTGGCACTATAGCGGTATAGACATATGCTTTGATTCTACTGAGAATAATTATGGTGGAATTTTGATTCGGAGTCTAATAAAGATCGTCAATGGTGGTCAACCTGAACTTATTGCTGGACCTTTGCGATGTGCAAATGAACTTATGAATCAATCTGTTCTTGAAGGAAGAGATTCTATTCCACATATTATAGAACTTAAAAGGTATGAAGAGAAATATACCATATTGTCAACAATAAGACAAGGTCTTGAAACATCAGAAAAGTACAAAGAGATAAGAGAGAAATTAAAGAAAGATCATAATGGATTCGTAACGTCTGATAGCTTCCCCTTTTTTTGTTATTATGTTCAAAGAGGAATAGATAAATGGAAGGTAAATGGTACAAAATATAATGCGAATCCTGAAGAGAGAGAGGGTATAATTCGGAAACTTCGTTAGAAATCACAAGGAATATGAAGGTTATTTTGACAGGAGCCACGGGGTTCGTTGGCGAGGGCATTCTGTTGGAATGTCTGAAGGATGAGCGTATTGAGAAAGTGCTGAGTATTAGTCGCAAGCCATGTGGCCATAAGCATGAGAAGTTGGAGGAACTGATAACGAAAGATCTGCTGAAACTGCCAGAAGGTGATGAACGTCTGCAGGGTTATGATGCGATGCTCTATTGTGCTGGTATCAGTGCCAATGGCCTGTCAGAACAGCAGTATCGCCCTGTTACCTATGACATTCCGCTGCATCTGGCACAGATCCTGCCCGTCAAGGAGCAGATGACCTACGTTTATTTGAGTGGTGCCGGAACAACTGCCGACAGCAAAATGATGTGGGCAAGGGTCAAAGCAGAGACGGAGAATGCCATCTTTGCCATGCCTTTCAAGCATAGTTATGCCCTTCGTCCAACCATCATGAAACCCACGAAAGGGCAGTTGCATGTGAAGAAGCTCGACCGTGTTTATCTGCTTTTCTACCCTCTGATGCGCTTGATGAATCAGGCAAATCCTCTTTCGGAGATTGGCCGCGCTGTCATCAATGTCTTGGAAAACGGTAGCGAGAAGCAAATCTTGGAATCGAAAGACTTCAAGGTGTTGGGAAAGGTCTGACTTTATTCTGCTTTCTCTTTTACATCACTATAATCCTTAGAGTTAGAAGCATATTCAATCCTCGTCCTCTTCGTCATCTGAAGCATTTGTAGCGAACAGTGCGTTCTGCGCTTCAACCATTCTTAGGAACATTTCTTGTGATTCGGGATCAGGACAACGCCGTTTGCAGATGTCCTTGATGGTTTTCTTGTTGACTGGTCGTTTGATGATTTTATACCATGAAAGAAACTCTGCAATGTCCTCTTCTCGTGTGAAGTCATAAGAGTTCTGGAATCTGGTGTTATGAGTCTTCAGTTGGTTCATCAGTTTTTTTGCCAGTTTCCTGCTCATGCTCTCAGCCTGAAGCTTTTCCTGTTTTGAATTACCCTGCAGAACCTTGAAATTAGTCTGAGCAGTAGTCAGCTCACCTTTCAGTTTCTTGATAACACTCTCCTCTTTTCTGAAAATTTCATCAGTGTGACGGACGTGAACATAGCAGTTGTATGAGTGGACTGTCTCTTGGAACCATGCCAATACCCTTTCATCTGTAATAAGTGTTTCCACCGCTTCCTTCAGCGACTTGGTGACCGGATTTCTGCGCATGGCCAGTTCCCATAGCATTTTATGAATATCCTCAAATGTGTTTATCTTGTCAAAGCCCAGCTCTGCCAGTTTCTCCTTTGCTTCCTTGACAGATTCCGGGTCAACGTCCTTTTCAATAGGCCGTGTGTCAAGAAACGGAGCCAACTGTGCATCAGTATATGGAGGGAAGGTGCATTTTATCCACACCTCTTTCCGTTCAATCCAGGAATAAATGGAGTCAATATACTTCTCTGCTTTGGGATTACCCTCGCAATAAACCTTCACATAGGCATCTTCCAATTCAAACAGAGCTTCATGGAACAGGACGCTAAGCATGTCAGCATCGATATGTTTATTGAGGATACGGACGTTTGGCTTATTTGCCTCTCTATATGGAAACTTGATACCAGCAGTTGCCAATTGTCTCTTCACAAAGTCTTTGGCCACGATATTAACTTCCTCTCCTTGCTGGTTGATATTGACAATGATTGCCCTTTTACCATAAGCCCTCAAAAGGTCAACAAGATACATAATAGCATGATCCAATCTCTCCGACGCAGCTATGTTATTCGTTTGATTCATTATCTGTAATTGTTATATTAGAAATCATTCCGAGTTCTATCTTTTTCCCATCAGTCATCACCATCATTTGCTCATACTCGTCGATTCGCCTGACATTACCTGTATAAGTCTGATAGGAACCACCTGCCTTATGCTCATCAGGCACAAAATATTCGATGGCCACTGAAGGATGCTCTGGCAACATGGAAACAATCAATTCCATCTTGCGGTTCATTTCTTCATTGCCGGACTCACTGAGACCTACCCAGCCATCTGTAAAACGCCCAGACTCCCGAATGGCAGCATCATAGCCTGTCAATGCGGCAAAGGGTGCAAACTGGGCAGCACGGTTCCACATCGACATACGAGGATGATGCTTCGGCTCGTAATGTGGAAGATTGATAATATCGTCGTAATCGTGAGTCATGCTTTATGTCCTCCTATCTGTTCGTTGCGCTCCTTGGCTGTGGCACCTTCCTCGAAGTTCAGACCTCTGAGAATGGCGTTCTTGCCGAAACGCTGTTTGATTTTCAATTGTGCCTCCTGTATACGACGCTCCTTGTCAAGTTTGGCTTGTTCCTCCTGACGCTGCTTTTCCAGAGCCTCGTAGTCCGTGAAGAGATCAAGTTGCTGGGGAGCATTTTCCTGTGCTGCCACAGATGCCTCCGATACCACATGATTTGTTGTCAGGTTCAGCCTGCGAATCAGCAAATCTGGATTTACATGGCGGTCAAACAGCTCTGAAGCACCTTCCATGATAAGGCGCGAGGATGATGTGGGCTTCTCGAAATTGAATGAGCCGTGAGCATGTTTCGGCACTTGTTTACCGTAGTAGTTGGCGGTTATCTCTCCATGATATTTCTCACGGATTTCAGGACGAGTCAGACTCTCTGCATCATAGCCAACAGTCAGTACCAGTTGGTCTGTCACCAAACGCTTCGAAACCAAGTCGAGTGCCATTCCTTCAGCCATTTCCTGTATCACCACACGGGCTTTCTTGAAAGTATAAGGCTCCTGTAGAACTTGTCCGCTGCTGAAAGAGTTGGTCTCTGGACGATATGCCTTTACAGCTTCCATCGTACATGGTTCCCAGCCCCAGGCATGGTCTATCAGCAGTTCGGCATTCACGCCAAAGAGCCGGTAAAGCAGTCCCTCGTTCTGTATGGACATCCGTGCAATCTTTCCCATTGTGTCAATACCATAGACGGCCAGTTTCTCTGCTATGCCTCTGCCTACACGCCAAAATTTGGTCAGAGGCTGGTAGTCCCACAACTCCTGACGATACGACATTTCATCCAATTCTGCGATACGCACACCGTCTTTGTCGGCAGGTGCTTTCTTGGCAACAATATCCATCGCCACCTTTGCCAGATACATGTTCGTGCCGATACCAGCCGTAGCCGTGATGCCGGTAGTGGCCAGCACGTCGCGGATCATCTTCATGGCTAGCTCGTGGGCAGTCATTTTGTAAGTACGCATATAGGCGGTCACATCCATAAACACCTCGTCGATGCTATAGACGTGTATATCTTCAGGCGCTATGTATTTCAGGTAGGTCTCATATACCTTTGTACTCACCTCCATGTAGTGAGCCATACGTGGCGGTGCCGCGATATAGTCGAGTTCGAGGCTTGGATTAGCTTTCAGTTCGGGATCGTTGTAGGATTTGCCAGTCATCTTCCAGCCAGTAGCCCTTTTGCGCTCGTTGTTCACCTCGCGCACTCTCTGAACGACCTCGAACAGTCGCGCACGTCCGCCAATGCCGTATGACTTCAGCGATGGAGAAACAGCCAGGCAGATGGTTTTCTCTGTTCTCGACACGTCAGCCACGACAAGGTTTGTGGTCAGCGGGTCAAGCCCTCTGTCCACACACTCCACTGAAGCGTAGAACGACTTCAGATCGATGGCAATATATGTCCGCTGCTGCTCCGACATACCTTAATAATTCTCAAAATCAGCCACAAAATTACGCATTATTCCTCAGAATTCGTCCTAAATGCCTAACTTTGCCGCTCGAATTTATTCGCTTTTAACAAAAAGAACATTATTTAGGAGAATTGACTAATGAAACATCTGACGAGCATATAATTATAAGGTGTTTGAATTAATAAGTTTTTTTATGATGAAAAAAGAGAAGACATATCTGCTTACATATTATCTGAAGAATACAGACGAACGAACAAAAGCTGTATTCGAGAACATTCCGTACAAGACAAAGGAAATCTCACTTAGCGAGGAAAGACTGGTAAAGCTCATTGAGGCGGAGCTGAAAAAGTACCCCTACATTCGCTGCTGTAGTGTCATGTCAAAGGAATGGTTTGGCCAGAACGACTGGGAATTGAAATTCACAGTTTCCAATCCCTTCTTCCTCGACGAGCCCATTCCATATGAGATTAAACCTAGGGATGCCGAACAGATTGTCATCAACGACAGCATGAATCAGGTGTATATGACCAAGTATGAACCTTCCCATGAAGGGTTTGAAGTGAATCTGGAGAGTGAACAGAAGGTAATTAGGCTTGGCTCTTTCTTCTATGACCTGAAAGGCGTGCTTATTTGTGAAGCCACCGATGAGGATCGCAAGAAATACTATTGTGACAAGTTTATCACGTTCCCGATTGTTGATGATGACTGGCGCGTATTTGATGGAAAAGAGATTACCGACGGTATCGAGCGTTTAATAGTCGGCAAGAAGGGAGACACCATCCCCTTGGCTGCTCTCAGAGAGGCCGCTGATTACAACGCCCGCGAACATGACTGTGAATATGAAATGCAACTTCAGGACTTGGAACGTCATGGAATCACCGTTTCCAACCGGAAAACTAGGGATTCTGCAGAAGAGCTTCCTGAGAATATCGTTATCGGCATCGACAAACTCGGTGAGAAACGTTTCAGAATGGATGCCGACTGGGGTAGCTATTACATACCCAGGAGATTCTTCTTTGTTGGCGAAGATGACGAATTATATGAGTCTGACGGTGATAACGGCAAGCCCAGTGCTTTTAATCAAAAGCTGTTGACTCGTATTGTTGACGATGTATGGGGTCTCTCTTGGTTTTTCAACAAGCCTAAACTCAGGGTACTTGTAACTGCCGTTACAGACAGCGGCTTTGGTTTTCAGCGTAGCCAGCTTGGCCCTATTCCCAAGGACTGGTTCTACACTGTGCAGACTCTTGAAGGTGAGATTAACCGTAAGTTGGACGAGATGCATCAGCAATATCCCGACAATTACAACAGAGCCAAGAGGTCGGATATCGTAGAGGAGAAGTTTACCAAATAATAAAGCAGGTAAAATCAAATGTTATATTTATGGGAAGTTATAGGCTAAGTGATCCACACATTGAAAAAGTAATTATTAACGGCCAGCAGACAGAATGCGTAATGTCCATGGCATCCAATGTTAGTAATTATTGGGATAACAACTTTGTTGAATCAACAGACAAACTGCTTATAGAAGCACTACGTTCTTATATCGTTAAGGAAAAAGGTGGTGATGCTTTAGAGCCAAAGGAACTTCCTGATGAACTTTGTTTATTAACTGGTTATAAATGCGTAGAGTATGACCTTAATGGTTTTTTTGTCAAACGGTATAATGATTATCAATTCTACATTAATGGCTTAATTACAGAAGAGCATGGCGTGGAATATTTAGAAGCATTACCAACACCTGATACGGGTATTTGGTACATTGACAATGCAAAAGAACCAATAACCTTTATTGATAACATGCAGCCAGTTAAGTATTCGAAGATAACCTTCCTCTGCAAATATGACTTTAGAAACCAAAAATATGCTGATGGCTGGGAGCCATCAATTATTGGCGAAAGAATTAAATCGCACTTATTTATAAAATACGATCCAATAAGGTTTCCACCTGTCTATTTTAAACATGAGAGAAAGGTATGATAAAGCTGCCTTTGCTCACATGCATTTTTGATTCTCTATGTTATGATGCTGTTCCCATTCCGACTGGCAAACCAGGCCCTTTCACCTTTTGGGAAAGAATTGGCTTAGTACTTCAATGTTTAACTGGGTTTAATAAATTGTCAGCATAGTTTAAGCGAGTTTAAATTCCGTGCCAGTTTGACTTCTGCGATTGTCATTCTGGCACGGATTCTTTCCATAGGCATGTACTTTGCTTATCTGTTTGTGAAAGCTGAAGCGAAAGCAGAGGCAATCAAGTAACAAAATGTCAAATTTAAAAGTATAATTAGGAGGTATTGATTATGTTGAACGGATTGATGAAAAGCAATGGTTGGTTCCCAACAATGTTTGATGATTTCTTTAACACTGATTTCATGCCTCGTGCCAACAGTACAGCACCCGCAGTCAATGTCAAGGAGACAGACAAGAGCTATGTAATGGAACTTGCAGCTCCAGGCATCAAGAAAGAATATTGCCGCGTAGCCATCAATGACGAGGGCAACCTCACCATCGCCATTGAGAACAAACAGGAACACAAGCATGAGGACAAGCACCATCACTATCTGCGCCGCGAGTTCAGCTACTCTAACTACGAGCAGAACTACGTGCTGCCAGACGATGTGGTGAAGGATCAGATTTCTGCCAAGGTCGAGGACGGCATCCTGACCATCACCATGCCGAAGACCGAGCCGAAGGAGAAAGTCACCAAGGCCATTGAGGTCTCATAACATGCTGACTCAAAACAAAATCAAAGCCCGACCTGCAATTTGCAAGCCGGGCTTCTTTTTATGATAACCCTCGCCTATAATACCAACAGCCTTGCCAATCGCCTTTAGGCCGATGTTCAGGTTCTGATTGAAGACCTGTTTTTTGCGGCGATTTTGCGGCGATTTCGCGTCTCAAATTTGGAAAATTTTTCCAAAAATGGAAATTGTATTTCCTTATACGAAACATCGAGAAACCCTTTGTTTATGGGAGTTTCTCGATATTTTCGGTGTGTGATCCCGTTGGGATTCAAACCCAAGACCTTCAGAACCGGAATCTGACGCTCTATTCAGCTAAGCTACGGGACCAATGCGTAATTGCGGATGCAAAGGTACAGAAAAAAGTGAGAAATGAAAAGTGAAAAGTGAAAAATTAACTTTTCTTGTGACACGAAACATTGCTATATTCTCAGCGAGAATGAATCAGTTTGGATTAAAAACCGCACAATTTGTTAGCAAATATCAAGGAAATAATGAAATTTTGCAAATAATTTAAGGTTTTTAGTTGCAGTTTGATAAGAAATGTGTATTTTTGCAAGCAAAATCTTCGACAAGTGAAACGAAATAGGTTGAATAAATCATAAACTGAAATATGGGACAAGTCATCAAACCTGTAAAATATGAAGCGCTGCTCGATACGAAGCAGACGGAACAGGGTATTAAACTCATCAAGGAGTTCTTTCAGCAGAACCTCTCTACCGAACTGCGGTTGCGTCGCGTGACGGCTCCTCTGTTCGTTTTGAAGGGACTGGGTATCAATGACGACCTGAACGGTGTGGAGCGTGCTGTGACCTTCCCCATCAAGGATCTGGGAGATGCGCAGGCTGAGGTGGTTCACTCGCTGGCCAAGTGGAAGCGACTCTCGCTGGCAGAGTATGAGATAGAACCAGGCTATGGTATCTATACCGATATGAACGCCATCCGCGCTGATGAGGAACTCGACAATCTGCATTCGCTCTATGTGGACCAGTGGGACTGGGAGGCCGTGATTCGTAAAGAGGATCGCACGCTGTCGTTCTTGAAGAATATCGTGGATCGCATCTATGCAGCTATCCGCCGTACGGAATATCTGACCTGTGAGACCTATCCGCAGATTAAACCCTTCCTGCCTGAGAAGATACATTTTATCCATGCTGAGGAACTGCTGAAGATGTATCCTGACAAGACGCCCAAGGAGCGTGAGGATGCTATCTGTGAGGCTTATGGCGCTGTGTTTATTATTGGTATCGGTGGCAAACTGTCGAATGGCGAGAAACACGACGGGCGTGCCCCTGACTACGATGACTGGTCGACCGTTGCCGAGAACGGCAAGATGGGTCTGAACGGCGATATCCTTATCTGGTATCCGGTGCTGGGACGCAGCTTCGAGTTGTCGTCGATGGGTATCCGTGTAGACAAGGAGAGTCTGCTACGCCAGCTGAAGATTGAAGGCAAGGAAGAGCGCGAACAACTCTACTTCCATCAGCAGCTGCTCAACGATAGGCTACCGCTTTCAATAGGTGGCGGTATCGGACAGAGTCGTCTGTGTATGGTGCTGTTGCACAAAGGACATATCGGTGAGATACAGGCAAGTATTTGGCCCGACGATATGCGGAAGGAATGTAAGCAATTAGGAATGAACCTGATTTAACTGTCAGGCGAGTTCAAGATCAAATGCCTGCTGTAGTTTCGCTACGGCAGGATTTATTTTGCTCATTTCCTCGAACTGCTCGCGACGGGAGAGAATTCTGGTCTGCTCTTTCTGGTCGCTGACCAAGATAGTAAAGGTGATCTGATTGTTTCGTAGATGCAGTTGAAGGGTTTTGAGGATGCTCTTGTAGATGGCCTCCATATCTTGCTTGATGAGTTCGTTTTCGACGGTTACTTCTATCTGTGGAAATTCAGTAATCACCGGGTTCATGTTCTTCATGCGCGTAGCGATGCCAATGAGCTGAGGCTGGTTGTCGGACATGCGGTTGCACATCGACATCCATTGCAGTTCGAGATCCTCCTGCGAAAACATCTGGTCGCTCGCTTGCCCGTCTTTCATTTCGGCCAGGCTATCGGAAAAGTTGACTTTCGATGATCTGTCCTGACGGAGTTTGGTCCAGGAGAAACCAATATTTTTCAGGGATGTAGTGGAGACTGCGGGCTTGGGAGCCTTGGCGGGCTGGTCGGTTGGCGTCTTCTGAGAACTTGGAGTACTCAGGGTGTTCTGATTCTTTGGGTAAGGCTGGGATACAGGTGCCTCAGCAGCGACTACCTGCGGGGTCGCTGACTTAGGCTGAGACTGCTGTATCAAATGCTTAAACAGGGATTTTAATCGCTTGGGGCGGCGCCCCGCGCTGGCGCCGTCGTCAGGCTGGGTGATTTGCGCGACCTCGATAAGTGTCAGTTCTACAAGCAGTCGTTTGTTTGATGACTGGCGGTAGTTGATGTCACACTGGTTCATCAGTTTGAGTGCCTGATAGAGGAAACGTGTCTCGCATTTCTTAGCCTGCTCCTGATAGCGCTCACGCTGCTGGTCGCTCACTTCGAGTAAAGGGAGTGTCTGCGGATCCTTCGCCATCAGTACGTTGCGCACATGCTTAGCGAGGCCCTGTATGAGCAATCCGCCATCGAAGCCCTTGTTGATAATTGAGTTGAGCAGCACCATGATGTCGCTCACATTATTTATAATAGAGAGGTCGATAATCTTGAAATAGTTCTCGGCATCGAGCACGTTGAGATCCTCGATCACCTTGTCGTAGGTGATGTTGCCCTGGCAGAATGATGTGGCTTGGTCGAAGATGGAGAGGGCGTCGCGCATACCGCCATCAGCCTTCTCTGCGATGACGGCTAGTGCCTGTTCCTCGTATTGGATGCCCTCTTTTTCAGCAACGGTCTTCAGATGGTCGATCGTGTTGCGGACGGTCATCCGCTCGAAGTCGTAGATCTGACAACGGCTGAGGATCGTAGGCAGAATTTTGTGTTTCTCGGTGGTGGCTAGGATGAAGATGACGTGTGCGGGTGGTTCCTCGAGGGTTTTCAGGAATGCGTTGAAGGCGGCTGTAGAGAGCATGTGCACCTCGTCGATGATGAAAACCTTGTAGCGGCCGAGCTGCGGTGGAATGCGTGTCTGCTCCATCAGCGTCTTGATGTGTTCCACACTGTTGTTGGAGGCTGCGTCGAGTTCGAAGATGTTCAGAGAACGTTGCTCGTTGAACGACTGACAACTTTCGCATTCATTACAGGCCTCGCCCTCGGCCGTAGGGTTCTGGCAATTGATGGCCTTGGCAAAGATACGGGCACAGGTAGTCTTTCCCACACCGCGAGGGCCGCAGAAGAGGTAGGCATGAGCCAGCTTTCCGCTCTTCACTGCGTTTTTCAGGGTAGTGGTGAGTGCCGCCTGACCAACGACTGTATCGAAGGTTGTAGGACGGTACTTACGTGCTGAAACGATATATTCCATATTATTTATTAAAATTTTGGTGCAAAGATACAAATTTATTTCGAAAAATGCGTATCTTTGCAGTCGAAATATGAAAGTATTGAATAGTATTAAACTTTTTGCCCTAAAGGTATTGCATGCTCAGGCCACGAAGTATACTGTCGTTTGTCTGTTGGGTGTGCTAATTGTTGGTTTCTTCGACGAAAACAGCATTTGGAGTCACTTCAAGAATAAGCAGCGTATCAGTGACTTGGAGGAGGAGATTGCGAAGTACAATTCAGACTATGAGCGTGACCAGGCTCAGATCCGTGAACTGTCACGTAATCCAAAGGCGATGGAGAAGATTGCCCGTGAGCGTTACTTTATGAAGGCTGACGATGAGGACATCTTCGTACTCAGTGATGATGACCGTGAAGCCAAACCAATCGTAAGCAATGAGACAGCTGAGTAGGGTGGAGAGTATCATCTTCCTGGTGGGTGGCCTGCTGATGGTCATCGGTGCCGGTACGAGTCTATTGGCTTGGGGTGCTGCGCCCTATGTTTTCGCCTTGGGTGCTCTCTGCTTCACCGCCATGCAGATGAAGCAGCGCTACGATGGACAGAACGTGACTATACGTCGCTTACGCAGAATGATGCTGCTGAGCGATGTGTTGTTTCTGGTGTCGGCCTTGCTTATGTTTGCCAGCCAGCGCAACATCTTCGGACTCGATTACATTACCTATCTTCAATATGTCTATCAGAAATGGGTTGTAACGCTGCTGATTGCTGCCATCCTGCAACTCTATTCCTTCCATAGAATAGGTCAGGAATTAGCAAAAGAATGAAAAAACTATAAAAGAATGCGCATTTGTTTTAAAATGCGCAAATTTTTTTTCCCAATTCAAGATTACGTTGTACATTTGCAACGAAAACAAAAAGAAATGAATAAGTTTGTATATACAATCATCGCCATTGTTGCTCTGACATCGTGTGCAGACTCCTATAATATTCAGGGGTCGTCGACGGTTTCGTCGCTGGATGGCAGTAAACTCTACTTGAAAGCCATCAAAGATCAGGAGTTGAAAAGTATCGATTCCTGCGATGTGGTGCATGGCAAGTTCCGCTTTGCCGGACTGCTGGATACCATTCGGATGGCCAGTCTTTATATGGATGAGGAGAGTATCCTGCCAATCGTTGTGGAGAAAGGAGAGATAGAAATCAAGATCGACAATGCCAGTCAGCGTGTGAGTGGCACCCCTCTGAATGAGAAACTCTATGATTTCATCACCCTGCACAATCAACTGAATAATGAGATGAACGAGCTGTCTCATAAGCAGAGTCAGATGCTACTTGACGGTATCGATGAAGATGAGATCAATCAGCAGCTCACTGTAGAAGCGGCTGTGATTGCTCAGAAAGAAGATAGCCTGGTGACTAACTTCATCGTCGAGAACTTCGATAATGTGCTGGGACCTGGTGTTTTTATGATGATGACCAGCAGCTATCCTTATCCTGTGCTGACGCCTCAGATCGAGGATATTATGAGTAAGGCGACGCAGAAGTTTAAATCAGACCCTTATGTGAGTGAATACTATAAGACCGCTAATGAGATTCAGGCTCGTGAGAATGGTTTGGTTGACGATGTTCCACACGATATGCCCACTGAGGCTGCCCCCATTCAGCCGCCACATACGTTGCCAGACTCCGTGCATGTGCCTCTGACTAATCTTCCCCAGAAATGAGAACCATTGTCGAGGGCGGAACCATTGTCAATGAAGGCAGGACGTTCGATGGTACGATCGTCATCGAAGATGGAAAGATAACGCAGATTATTCAAGGAAATATAAATCCCGAAGTATCATTAGACGAGGTCATTGATGCTTCGGGATGTTTTGTGTTGCCAGGCATCATCGATGATCATGTCCACTTTCGCGAGCCAGGCCTGACGGAGAAAGCTGACATCGACACGGAAAGTCGTGCTGCAGCGGCTGGTGGTGTTACCACCTATTTCGATATGCCAAACACGGTGCCTCAGACAACGACGCTTGAAGCACTTGAAGGGAAATTTGCCTTGGCTGCCAAGAAGAGTCACGTGAATTACGGTTTCTTTTTTGGTGCTACCAACGATAATATTGCGCTCTTTGAGCTGTTGGATCCGCATCGTATTCCAGGTATCAAACTCTTTATGGGCAGTTCTACGGGTAATATGCTTGTGGATCGTCGTGAGTCGTTGGAACAGTTGTTTTCTTCGGCAAAACTGCCTATCATGGCGCATTGCGAGGATACGGCCATCATCAACCGTAATATGGCTGAGGCGAAAGCGAAATATGGTGAGGATCCCAAAGTGATCCACCATCCGGAGATCCGGAGTGAAGAGGCCTGCTATGAGAGTACACGTTTGGCAGTGGAACTGGCAACAAAGCATCATGCTCGTCTGCACATCGCTCACTTGACGACAGCTAAGGAGTTGGATTTAATTCCAGCAAATGGTAGCTCTCACTTTTCTGACATTACTGCTGAGGTGACACCTTCTCATCTTTATTTCTGTGATCGTGATTATGCTAGTTTGGACACACGTATCAAGTGTAATCCTGCTATCAAGACGGAACGCGATCGTGAGGCTTTACAGCGGGCGCTCACTGATGGACGGATTGCGGTAATCGGTACAGACCACGCCCCTCATCTGCTGTCGCAGAAAGAAGGTGGCTGTGCGAAGGCGGTCAGTGGGATGCCGATGATTCAGTTCTCCTTGGTGACTATGCTTGAATTGGTGGATAATGGCATTCTGACTTTGGAACGGCTTGTGGAATTGATGTGTCACAATCCTGCTAGTCTCTTTGAAATTCGCCATCGTGGTTTTATCCGTGAGGGTTATCAGGCAGATTTAGTACTGGTACGTCCCAATACAGCTTGGGTCTGCACGAAACATGTGATTCAAAGCAAGTGTGGTTGGAGTCCAATGGAAGGACATATGTTTCTTTGGCGTGTGGAACGCACGCTTTGCAATGGACATACTGTCTATGCGGATGGTGAGGTGGATACTGACTATATCGGGCAACCTGTCGTTTTCAGATGATCATCACCTATGATATTCATGAACTTGTGCCCTACATTAATTGGGTATATTTCTTCTTTGCTTGGCAGGTGAAGAATGAGGATGAGAAGGCGTGTCTGCGTCAAGAGGCGGAAATGCTCCTGACACAATGGGAAGGACGCTATCATGCTTATGGCCTCTTTGAACTCTTTGAAGCCAATGCTGATGGGGATGATATAGTAGTGAGGAGACAGGAGTCCGAAGTCATGAGGATACCTTGTTTGCGACAGCAACAGGGTGAGCCACCTTATCTATGCCTGTCGGATTTTATACGTCCTATAACTTCTGGCATGAATGATCAGATGGGGGTTTTTGCCACGTCTGCTGACATGGGGCTCGAAATAGATTTCGACAAAGATCCTTATCAGAAAATGATGGCTCAGTTGTTGGCCGATAGACTGGCTGAGGCTGCTGCGGAACGGCTGCATGAGCAGGTAAGAAAGGATATCTGGGGCTATGCAAAGGATGAGCATCTGACGATTGCTGAGATGCTTGTTGAGAAGTTTCAGGGCATCCGTCCTGCCGTTGGTTATCCCTCGTTGCCAGATACGAGCCTGAATTTCGTGCTAGACGAACTGTTTAATATGAAACAAATAGGCATCTATCTGACGGAGAGCGGTGCTATGAAACCCCACGCCAGCGTGAGTGGTCTGATGATGTCTCATCCTCAGGCCCACTATTTCAGTTTGGGGAAGATAGGTGAAGACCAATTACTGGATTATGCCCGTCGCCGTGGGCTCCCCACAGAAGTGTGTCGAAAGTTCCTCGCAGCTAATCTTTAGTTGATTGTGTCTTCAGGGTGATGACTGCAATTTCACCTGGAGCGCCGAAACGGAAGGGAATCAGTCCGCCTAAACCTGCAGTGACGAATAGCGTTTGTTCATCTTCTGTATACCAGCCGTTGACTTCCTTGCCTGTTAGTGACATCGGGCACCAGTCGAATAGTGCGAACTGCATCTTATGGGTGTGGCCGCTCAGTGTAAGCTGCGCTCTGCCGTCAGGGATAATCCTTCGACGCCAGGAAGATGGGTCGTGTTCCAGCATGAGGATGAAGTCATCATCGTTGATGCCTTTTAGCGCCTTCTTGATATTGCCTTTCTGAGGGAAGCGTATGCCGTCGCCGTCGTTCTCCATACCTGCAATGATGATATGGCTCTTCCCACGATCAATATAACGGTGCTCATTCATCAGTAGCGTCCAGCCCATTTGTTTTTCTAAGCTCATGGTTTCACGCATGTTTGCTACTTTCTTGGCTGTGTTGCCACAGATGTAGTCGCCATAGTCGTGGTTGCCGAGTATGGAGTAGATGCCGTCTTTCGCCCTCAGTGAACTCAGCACGTCCATGTGGCGGTAGATGTCCTGTGGTTGTGTATTCTGGATGTCGCCTGTGTATACAATCATATCGGGATGCTGGGCGTTGATGAGCTCAATAGCCTTTTTGAGGACATGTTCATTCCTGGCAGTATAGGAGCCGACATGGGCGTCGGAGAATAGCACTACCTTATAGCCGTCGAAGGCCTTGGGTAGATCGGGCGAAGTGAATGTCTGACGGTTCACTTCCACTTTGTTGAAACCGATGAATGAGCCGTATAGAACAATGTACCAGATGACGGGAACACAGACCAGTCCTATCAGATTGCCATAGTTTTTTGCAGGATGTTTGGAAGATTTCCTATGTATCAGTTTGCTAAATGTCAGCCCTGTGATGGAGCAGAGCATATATACCAGTTTGGGTATGGCGATGAGGCCCAACAGAAGGAGATAGATGTAGAGAATGTTCGGATTGTCGGGGATGAAATTTTTCTCATACATCAGATAGATGGTATAGACCACCAGTCCAATGGTGGGAAGCCAGCGACAGAACCGTTGTCCCAAAGAGTACTTACGTCGCCAATAATGAAAGTCGAAATACAGATCAGGGATGATGATCAGCAGGATGAATAAATAGGGCGCGCGTGCAATCATTGGTCTGGGTTTTCCACAAATCCTTGATACTTCGTCTCTAGTGCTGACATGACAGAGTCATATGCCTGCCGCATTGTGGCATCGGCATTCTCTGGTCCTTGTCCAATAGGGTAAATGGCCTGATGGATGGTCAGGGTCATTGGATGCCAGTTGATGAAGTTAAAACCTTTCATACGTGGCAGAATGTCGAAACTGCCATTGATTGTCAGGGGGACAACGGGCAGCTGCAGTTCGTCGGCCAAGGCGAAGGCGCCTTTTTTGAAATGCGCCATATGTCCTGTGAAGGTACGTGCACCCTCTGGGAACACCGTCACACTATAACCTTCTTTTAAGATTTCACGGGCATCCTCGTAAGTTTTCCGGATTTTGCTAGGGCCCCGTTTGTCGACAAATATCTGATGTGACTTTTCACAGGCATAGCCCACAAAAGGAATCTTACGCAACTGTTGTTTCATCATCCACTTGAAATTGCGTCCCAAGTGACCATAGATGAGGAAGATGTCGAATGACCCTTGATGGTTGGCGACAAAAACATAACTCTGCTCTTTTTCCAGATGTTCACGACCTTCCACCTTGACCGGAATCAGGAAAAGTCTCAGAATGAGCTTACCCCACCAGTGGCCTGGGAAATATCCCCAGAAGTGACCATTGCCGATGGTAGTGCCAATGCCGACTTCCAAAGCTGTCACAATCGTGAGAATCACCAGTAGCGGTAATCCTATCACCAATTGATAAATTCTATATAGAATCTTGATTAAATATTTCACAATTCTCCAATCCCTATTCACTTATTTTCGGATACTTCCTTGTCCAACCGTCCCATCTGAGCTGCATCACGCCAAAGAAGGCCTCGCCGAAGATTCCTCCAGACATTTTGCTCGTTCCTTCTTGTCGATTGACAAAGATAACACTGACTTCCTTGATCTTAAATCCGATTTTATAAGCGGTGTATTTCATTTCAATTTGGAAACCATAGCCCTTGAAGCGTATCTTGTCGAGTTCGATGGCCTTCAACACACGACGCTTGTAACATACAAAACCAGCCGTGGTGTCGTGTACCTTGAAGCCCGTCACAATACGCACATATTTCGAGGCGAAATAACTCATTAGTACGCGACCAATGGGCCAGTTGACAACATTTACACCAGAGATGTACCGACTTCCAATGGCCACGTCGTAACCTTCATCATGACAGGCACTATATAGTCTGGGCAGATCGTTGGGATCATGACTGAAATCGGCATCCATCTCAAAGACGTACTCATAGTCGTGCTCCAAGGCCCACCTGAAACCTGCTATATATGCTGTTCCTAGTCCGAGTTTACCACTGCGTTCCATGATGAACAGGCGGTCGCTGAACTCGTTGTTGATCAATTGTTTGACAATGGTTGCTGTTCCATCAGGGGAGCCATCGTCGATAACGAGGATATGGAAACATTTTTCCAGACCGAACACGGCTCGGATAATCTTCTCAATGTTTTCCTTTTCGTTATACGTCGGAATGATTACAATGCTGTCGCTTGTGTGCATAATCTAAATTATTACGCTGCAAAATTAATAAAAATATGTGATAAGCATACGCTAATAGCAGAAAATTTAGTAATTTTGCACACAATTTCTAATGAATATACAGGAATTAGAGAAAGTTTATGCCAAGTTGCCGCAAGTATCGGCATTGGCGCAGTCAATGGGAAAATCTTCGGTAAAGACGATTTTCCTCGAAGGTTTATTGGGTTCCAGCGCCCCGATGCTTTTTGGCAGTCTGTCGTCGAAGTGCAAGCATTCCCTGCTTTTTATTCTTCAGGATGCTGAAGAAGCTGGCTATTTTTATCATGATCTGGTACAATTGCTGGGAAGCCGCAATGTGCTCTTCTTCCCTTCGAGTTATCGTCGGGCCATCAAGTACGCACAGCGTGATGCCGCCAGTGAGATTCTCCGCACGGAGGTGATGGCCCGGATTTCTTCTCACCTCTATATTGTCACTTATCCCGAGGCTGTGGCCGAATTGGTGGTGTCGAAGAAAAGTCTTGATGCGCGGACATTGGTTTTGGAGAAAAACCAGGCAATAGCCGTTGAGGATATTGCGAAGACCTTGCGTGAGTTTGGTTTCCGTGAGGTTGATTATGTCTATGAACCTGGCCAGTTTGCCCTGCGCGGTTCTATCCTCGATGTCTATTCGTTCAGTTGTGAATATCCTTACCGTATCGATTTCTTTGGCGAGGACATCGACAGCATCCGTACCTTTGAGGTGGAGGACCAGTTGTCGAAAGAACAACGGGATAAGATTGAAATTGTGCCAGAGCTGGTGACTGTTGACGACAAGGTGCCATTCCTCTCGTTTGTGCCAAAAGATACGTTGCTGGTGACAAAGGATTATTTTTATGTACGCGATGCCATCGACCGTGTCTATCAGGAGGGTTTCTCCTCTCAGGCGCGTATGGAGCAACTGGAAAGTGCCACTGAGATGGAGCGACAGGAGATTGAACGTCAGATGCACAAGGAGTCGCAACTCATTACGGGTGCGCAATTCATGGCTGATGCAGATTCATTCCGTCGCATTGAGTTTGGTCATCGTCCGTCTGCACAGCCTCATACCACGTTGCGGTTCAATATCACCGTTCAGCCGCTTTTTCACAAGAATTTTGATTTGCTGAAACAGACATTTGAGGACTACCAGTTGAAAGGCTATCAATTATATATTCTCGCTGACAGCCAGAAGCAGAACGAGCGCTTGAAGGAAATCTTGGCTTCGTCGGCGTCTGAAGACAGACCTCCAATGTTCACCCCTGTCGACAAAACCCTCCACGAAGGTTTTGCCGATGACGATTTGAAGATATGCGTTTTCACCGATCATCAGATTTTCGATCGTTTCCATAAATATAACCTCAAGAGCGAAAAGGCTCGTAGTGGTAAGATGGCACTCACGTTGAAGGAGATTCAGCAGTTTGAGATTGGCGACTTCGTGGTGCATGTAGATCATGGCGTTGGTAAATTCGGCGGACTAGTCAGGATGCCGATTCAAAATACTCAGCGTAATCCGAGTGCTCCGAGTTATCAGGAGATGATCAAGATTCTCTACAATGGTGGCGGTAGTATCTATGTGTCTATCCACTCGCTCTATAAAGTGTCGAAATACAAGTCGCAGGACAATGGCGAACCACCACGACTATCTACATTGGGAACAGGTCAGTGGGAACGACTCAAGGAGCGCACCAAGAAACATATCAAAGATATTGCTCGCGACCTAATCAAACTTTATGCCAAACGTCGTCGCGAGAAGGGCTTCGCTTTCAGTGCCGACTCCTATCTTCAACATGAACTCGAAGCTAGTTTTATATACGAGGATACACCAGATCAGTTAAAGGCGACGCTCGATGTGAAGCAGGATATGGAGCGTGCACGTCCAATGGACCGTCTTGTTTGTGGTGATGTGGGTTTCGGCAAAACTGAGGTCGCTGTGCGTGCGGCTTTCAAGGCGGCCTGCGACGGCAAGCAAGTGGCTGTGTTGGTGCCAACGACGGTGCTTGCCTATCAGCACTACCGTACCTTCTCCTCCCGTTTGAAGGATATGCCTGTTCGGGTGGATTATCTGACGCGAGCCAAGAGCGCCAAGCAGACTACGCAGGTACTCAAGGATCTGGCTGAGGGCAAAGTGGATATTATTATTGGTACACATAAACTAATCGGTAAGACGGTGAAGTTCAAGGACCTCGGCTTGCTCATCATCGATGAAGAACAGAAATTCGGTGTCTCCACGAAAGAGAAACTACGTCAGATGAAGTCGAATGTCGATACACTCACCATGTCGGCTACGCCTATTCCAAGAACTCTCCAATTCTCGCTAGTCGGCGCTCGAGACTTGAGCGTTATCCAGACACCTCCTCCCAATCGCTATCCTATCCAGACAGAGATTCATACTTTTGGTGCGGAGATTATTGCTGATGCCATCAACTTTGAGATGTCGCGTAATGGTCAGGTTTATTTTGTCAACAACCGCATCAGTGATCTGACACATATTGCTGAGATGATTCATAAGTACATCCCTGATGCCCGAATCGCCATAGGACATGGACAAATGAAGCCCGAGGAATTGGAAAAAATAGTGCTCGACTTCTCGAACTACGATTATGATGTGTTACTATCGACGACGATTGTTGAGAACGGTATTGATATCCCCAATGCCAACACTATTATAATCAATGGCGCCCATAACTTTGGCCTTTCCGATCTGCACCAGATGCGAGGACGTGTGGGGCGTGGTAGCCGCAAAGCCTTCTGCTATCTTCTGGCCCCTCCATTGGCCGCTCTGAATCCTGAGTCTCGCCGTCGTCTAGAAGCTCTCGAAAATTTTTCTGATCTGGGCTCTGGTATCAATATTGCCATGCAGGATCTTGACATCCGTGGTGCTGGCAATCTCTTGGGCTCCGAACAGTCGGGTTTTATCTCCGACCTTGGTTATGAAACCTATCAGAAAATCCTCAATCAGGCGATGGCGGAATTACGCAATGAGGAACCTGAATTCACTGTGGTCGAATCTACCGCAAATACTCGCCTCGGTCACAATCGTAATACCTGCTCTCCAAAGGATTCTATTAATTCCATGGTATCTGACGTTCCGAACCATATCGCCTGGGTCGATGACTGTGCTCTTGAATCTGATATCGAGATGTACTTCCCTGATCATTACGTCCCCAACGACTCCGAGCGTATGTTGCTTTACCGTGAACTTGACAATCTGGCTAATCGCAACGACCTCGATGCAGCCTTGGAGGCCTATCGGAGTCGTTTGAGAGACCGTTTCGGTGAAATTCCCGAGGTGGCCGAAGAACTGATTCGCGTCGTACCTCTCCGTGTTTATGGTAAGCAATTGGGTATTGAGAAGGTCATGCTGAAACAGCAGAAGATGTATCTATATTTCGTTAATAATGCCGATAGTCCTTATTACCAAAGTGAAGCCTTTGGAAAGGTGATTGACTATGTCTCACGATATCCTCGCCAATGCAACTTTCGTGAGGCTAACGGAAAGCGTTCTATCGTTGTGTCCTCCGTTCCTTCCGTAGAGACAGCCCTGACAATCTGTCGTGCAATTCTGACAAATTGACATTTATTTTCTCCTTGGCATTTTTCTTGCCATATTCTTTGTGAGCGATGCTTTGAATAAGCAAAGTTCATAACGAATAGTATTAACAATTTTAAATATAATTAGGAGGTAATTATTATGATGCCAGTTATGAGGACAAACAATTGGATTCCGTCAGTTTTTAACGATTTATTTGACGTGGATTTTATGCCGAAGGCTAATTGTACAGCACCGGCTATTAATGTGAAAGAAAGTGACGAAGCTTATACCGTGGAGTTAGCAGCACCGGGCATGAAAAAGGAGGACTTTAATGTACACATCAATGATGAGGGCAACCTAATTATCAAGATGGAACAAAAGAACGAGAAGAAGGAAGATAAGAACACCCGTTACCTGCGTCGTGAGTTCAGTTACTCAAAGTTTGAGCAGACGTTGATACTGCCTGATGACGTTAGAAAGGATGCAATCTCTGCAAAGGTTGAGCATGGTGTTCTTACCGTCGAACTTCCTAAACTCATTGAAGAGAAAGTCAAGGTTTCAAGACAGATTGATATTGCATAAGTTATCAGGTCTTGAATATCGTCCGCCATCGGAATCCTGTCGTTGACGTATTGACTATTGTCGCTTAGTGATACGTTTCGACAGACCGATGGCGCCGGTAGGACAGACTATACGGCAGAGGTGACAACCCACGCACTTGGTCCCCACGAGACGGGGTTGCCGCGTGTCATGATCAAAAACGAGGGCTTGATGACCTCCGTCGTTGCATGACATTTCGCAGCGTCCGCAGCCAACGCAGAGTTGTTTGTCGAACTTCGGATAGATGATTGTATCGCGATCTAAATGATCAGGTTTTAGGAACTTTGTTAACTGCTCGCCAACAATGTCTTGCAAATGGCAGATACCTCGCTTGGCCATATAGCGTTGTAAACCAAGGATGAGATCGTCGATGATGCGGTAGCCGTACTGCATCACGGCCGTACACACCTGCACATTGTTACAGCCTAACTGGATGAACTCCAACGCATCACGCCAAGTCTCAATACCGCCGATACCACTCAATTCTGTTTTTATGGGCATTTGTGCCAGTTCTAAGACATGTCGTAGGGCAATGGGACGAACAGCACGTCCAGAATAGCCTGAGATGGTGCGCTGTCCGGCCACCTCGGCATCTGCATCCATCGTTACTGACTTGATGGTGTTGATGGCTGATATGGCATCAGCGCCAGCCTTTATGCAAGCCTCGGCAGGTTCGGCGATATGAGTGATGTTTGGGGTCATTTTCGGGATGACAGGAATATTTACATTGTCCTTCACGCAGGCGGTGAAATCCCTGACGAGTTCAGGATTCTGACCGACGTCACTCCCCATGCCTTCGTGTTTCATTTGTGGACAGGAGAAGTTCAGCTCTACTGCATCGCAGCCAGCCTCCTCGGCCATTTTCGCCAGCGCGATCCACTCTTCCTCCGTTTGTCCCATAATCGAGGCTATGACAACTTTCGTGGGATAGTCAGTTTTCAGCCGATGAAGATCGTAGAAATCTTTCTCCACGGGATTTTCGCTCAGTTGCTCCATGTTACGGAAGCCGTAAAAGTCGCCGTGAGTGGCGTTGTTGTGCATGGCGTCGAAGCGTGGCGATACCTCTTTGATTTCCTGCATACAGATAGTCTTGTAGAATACACCTGCCCAACCGGCCTCAAAAGCCTTTGCCACCATCTCGTAATTGGTACAGACGGCCGATGAGGCTAGGAAGAATGGGTTCTCGCAGTGTATGCCGCAGAAGTCAATATCGAGAGCAGGATAGGCGCTGTCATCGACGTCGTCTGGATGGATACTACGTAGCATCTCTTTGATACGGATGGGCCAATTATAGTGGATACAAGCCTGTTCAGCCCGTTCCAGGTCAGCATCGGAACAATCTTTCACCCAACGCAGGGCAGGCTTGTGGTTATCGAAACGGATGGCACGGATAGCGCGGGCGGGGTCGCCATGTTTGCAGACTTTGGTGCAGGGGGCATCCTGACACAACAGACAGCGGCTGGCTTCCTCGTATACGTTCACCTTTCTTACCTTTACGTTCATTATCTTGATTTGGTTTTTTTCGAGCGACTCAATGATGGCAAGTGACTCGATATGCTTTACACCAGCATCCATCAGGACCTTGCGGCCGTTCTGAAATTTTTTTTCGATGATGAACCCCATGCCAACAATCTCTGCAGAGGCTTGTTTGCAAAGGTCTATGATGCCCAGTCCTGCATTTCCGAAAGCTAAGAAGTCGTCAATGAAGAGCACTCGGTCGTCGGGCGACAAGTACTCGCGGCTAATATTGAGGATATAGTCGTTCTGCTTAGTAAATGATCGTACTTTAGTCATTAGGAAATCACTCATTGTTGCCGGCTTTCCCTTTTTGGCAAATACTACGGGCAATTCCATTATATAGCCCAACATAACTGCGGGGGCGATGCCCGATGCCTCGACGGTGAGAATCTTCGTGGGCTTTGCTTCGGCAAAGCGATTCATCATTTCAACGGCTACCTGTTTCATCAGATAGGGATCCATCTGATGATTAATGAAACGGTCCACTTTCAAAACGCCACCGTCTAGACAATGGCCGTCCTGCAAAATGCGATTGATTAGCGATTTCATAAACTTATGTTCTAGTTATTGTTAATTCTGCCTGCAAAGATATCTGAAAAAAGTGAAAAGCCCGCCAAATGGTGGGCTTTTCATTTATAGTCGGTCGAATTATTGCTTGTCGAGTTCTGCAAGATTCTCAGCAATCATCTCGTCGGTGACGGTGTAGTTCTGCAAGTCACCCTTGATATAGGCCTCATACGACGGCATGTCAATCAGTCCGTGACCGGAAAGGTTGAAGAGTATGACTTTCTCCTCGCCTGTCTCCTTACATTTCAGAGCCTCGCGGATGGTGGCTGCAATGGCGTGGGTGCTCTCAGGAGCGGGGATGATGCCCTCTGTGCGAGCGAAGAGCATACCGGCCTCGAAGGTCTCGAGTTGTGGAATGTCAACGCCGTGCATTAGTCCATCCTTGATAAGTTGGGAGATAATCATGCCGGCACCGTGATAACGCAGACCACCGGCGTGGATGTTGCTAGGCTTGAAGTTGTGGCCTAGGGTATACATCGGCAGCAGCGGGGTGTAACCAGCCTCGTCACCGAAGTCGTAACGGAATTGTCCGCGTGTGAGCTTCGGGCAGCTATCGGGCTCAGCTGCGATAAACTCCGTATGGCGCTCGCCGCTCAGGTTGTGACGCATGAAGGGGAATGATATACCACCGAAGTTGGAACCGCCGCCGAAGCATCCAATCACGATATCAGGATATTCGCCAGCCATTGCCATTTGTTTCTCGGCCTCCAGACCGATGATGGTCTGATGCAGACCTACGTGGTTCAGCACGGAACCGAGGGTGTATTTACAATTCGGTGTGGTTGTAGCCAGCTCGACTGCCTCTGAGATGGCGGTGCCGAGAGAACCGGAGTGGGTGGGATCCTTAGTCAGAATGTCCTTACCTGCACGGGTCGACATCGAGGGCGAACCCTCTACAACTGCACCGAAGGTACGCATGATACTTGAGCGGTAAGGCTTCTGCTGCATGGTGATCTTCACCTGATAGACGGCACAGTCAAGACCGTAGATTTTGGCAGCATAGCTGAGGGCTGCGCCCCACTGGCCGGCACCGGTCTCAGTGGTCACATTGGTCGTGCCTTCCTGCTTGGCATAGTAGCACTGGGGCAGGGCAGAATTGATCTTATGTGAACCAAGGGGATTGGTTGATTCGTTCTTGAAATAGATGTGGGCAGGTGTGCCAAGGGCCTCTTCGAGGGCATAGGCACGGACTAACGGTGTCGAGCGATAATACTTGTACTTTTCGAGTACGTCTTCAGGGATATCTATCCAGCGATGTTCTGTGTCAAGTTCTTGTACGCAGCATTCGCGGGGGAAAATGTGTGCCAAGTCGTCTACACCCAAAGGCTGCTTGGTAGCCGGGTGGATGGGAGGCATGGGCTTGTTGGGCATGTCAGCCTGAATGTTGTACCACTGTGTTGGGATTTCGTTCTCTTGGAGGATGAATTTTTTCTGTTTAGCCATAATTGTAAAGTTTTGGATTCTCATATCCGTGTGCAAAGATACAATAATAAATTAAAAATGAAGAAGATGATTGGAAGTTTTTTATTTTTTTTTCAGTTTCATGTGTTGAGGGTCTCCATGAATTCTTTTGGCTGGATGCCAAAATGTTTCTTGAAACAAGTAGAGAAGTATTTTGGATCTTGGAATCCGACTCTATAGGCGAGGTCACTAACGCGCATACTGGGGTCTTTCTCTGCTAGTCGGCGCGCCTCTTTCATTCGGACGTCGCGAATAAAAGCGTTGACATTCATACCAGTAATGGCACGTAGTTTGTTGTAAAGAGTCGATGAGCTGGCCCCCATGTCGGCTGCAAAGGCATTGCGGTCGTAGTTGCTGTCGTCGAGATGCTCATGGACACAATTCATGGCCTTCTCTAGAAATTGTTGTTCTGGAGTGAGGAAGATTTCTTGCTGGTTATCACTATCCTCATCAATTCGCAGTGCTAAGTCTTGCAGAGCACGTCGGCGATTTTCGATGATGTTGTCGATGCGTAGTTTAAGATCGCCTAAACGGAATGGTTTGGTAAGATATTCGTCGGCACCAATTCTGAGGGCTTCTTGTTCCTCTTCCTCCTGTGTGTTGGCTGTCAATAGAATGATGGGCAAGTGACTATAGTTGGAATCTTCTTTAAGTTCGTGTGTCAGTTCAAGACCGGTCATTTCTGGCATCATAATATCCGAAACGATGAGGTCAAGTGGTGTTCTATGGACGATTTTGAGAGCTTCCTTGCCGTTTTTGGCAACCAAAACGTGGTATTGGTTTTTCAGAATATGATGCATCAGCATGAGTAATTCTGGGTTGTCTTCTACGATTAGGATACGGTAGGCGTCGTCAATCAACAAATCGTTGGCGAGTATATCGGCATTTATGACACTCATCTCAGGTACTATTGATGTGATGCCGCTAGTTTCTTTGGGGACAGTCTGGCTGATCTCATGCTTTTCGTCGATTTGGTCAGGCTTGAAAGAGTCTTTGGTGATGGGTATTTTAAGGGTAAAGGTGGTGCCTTTGCCCTCTTCGCTCTCACAACTGATAGTGCCTTTGTGCAGGCGTACAAGGTCGCGAGTCAGAGCTAGACCAAGTCCAGTACCGATAGTCTTGTGTTGACGGTATTCACCATCATAGAAGCGCTGGAAGAGTCTTTTCATCTTTTCCTTGGGAATACCGCTACCTGTATCGCGTACATTAATATATATAGTATCATATTTACGGCTGGTCCAAACTTGGAGCGACACCTCGCCTTTGTCGGTGTATTTGGCTGCATTCGACAACAGGTTGTAAATGATCTTGTCGAGTTTGTCGGTATCTATCCAGCCCATCATGCTTTTGGGTGTGCATTCGATGGAAAATTTCAGGTGTTTTTTGTCCATAAGTGGTTTTAGGCATAAGGCAGTGTTGTATATGTACTGCATGACATCACCTTGTGCTACCACGAGTTTCAACTCGTCGGCTTGCGATTTGCTGGTTTCGAGGATTTGTTGAAGCAGCCGGACCATACGTTGAATGTTCATCTGTATGAGGTCGTACTCTTTTTCGTGATGGGGAGCATCTTCACGTAACTGATCTACTGAAGCAGAGATTACCGTGAGTGGTGTCAGCAGTTCGTGCGTGATATTGGTAAAGATCTGTCCCATTTGAAGTCGTCGTCTGACACGCATACTGCGCTTGTAGACGTTCCTTCCGAATAGAAAGATGAGTGCTATAATGGCGATAATGGCCAAAATGAGTATAATCCGATGGTTCATGTTGACTTGATTTGGTGCTGCAAAGATAAGAAAAATGCGTGAATTTTCAACTTTTTGAGAGAAAAAGATTCGTTTTTAGGGCAAAATAAGTAGAAAAAACATGAAAATGGGTTGAAAAAATGACAAATAACGATTTTTAAACCTCAAATAATTATTAATCAACCTCTATTACTTATATATGACCTATCTTTGCATCAGAAAAGATTTTTAATGGTTAAGGTTTATGGTTGATTAATTTAGTTTTTATGAAAAAGGCTCGTTGTGAAACGAGCCTTTTTTGCGTTTATTATGTTCATATTTTACCTATTCAACAAGAACCTTTCTGCTTCGATAGCAGCTTGACAACCGGAGCCGGCTGCAGAGATGGCCTGACGGTAAACAGGATCGGCGCAGTCGCCTGCTACGAAAACACCAGGTATCCTAGTTCTGGGTGTACCGTCGATCTTTTTCAGATATCCTACTTCATCCATATCCAACCACTCCTTAAAGATATCGGTATTTGGCTTGTGACCTATGGCTAGGAAGAAACCGTCAATGGCAATATCCACATATGACTCGTCTGATTCACCTTTGCGTTTGACTAAATGGGCTCCTTCTACGCCGTCCTCACCAAAGAGTCCAATGGTATTATGCTCAAACAGGATCTCAATGTTTTCTGTTGCTTTTACACGCTGCTGCATAACTTGTGAGGCACGGAGGAAAGGTTTACGGACAATCAGGTATACCTTTTTGGCAAGACCAGAGAGGTAGAGGGCGTCCTCGCAGGCTGTGTCACCACCGCCGACGACAGCCACCGTCTTCTTGCGGTAGAAAAAACCGTCACAGGTAGCGCAGGCAGATACGCCCATGCCATTGTATTTTCGTTCATCGTCGAGTCCAAGATATTTTGCAGAGGCACCTGTTGCAATGATAACAGTGTCGGCTTCAATTTCGGTGCCGTCATCAGACGTACATACATAGGGAGCCTTTGAAAAATCAACCTTTACAATCTGACCGTCGCGGATATCCGTTCCGAAACGTTCGGCCTGTTCTCTAAGATCCATCATCATTTGATTGCCGTCGACTCCTTGAGGATAGCCGGGGAAATTTTCAACCTCTGTAGTCTGAGTGAGTTGTCCGCCTGGTTGCAGACCGCAGTATTCAATGGGATTCAGATTGGCTCTTGAAGCATAAATGGCAGCGGTGTACCCTGCAGGGCCGCTGCCTATGATCAGACATTTTGTCTTCATATTGGCTTATTTAGAATATTTGGCAGTATTCAGATGTTAATGTAGCAGCAGTTCTATTTGGGCCGCGATGTTTTCAATCTTCTCTGTAGGCTCGAAACGGGCTACCACCTGTCCTTTCTTGTTTATCAGGAATTTGGTGAAGTTCCATTTGATATCCGGTTTCTGCTGATAGTCGGGATCTGCTTTCGAGAGCATGTCGTCGAGGATGTGGGCAATCGGGTGTTCCATGTCCCAACCAGCAAAGCCTTTTTCCTGCTGGAGAAACTTGAAAAGTGGATCGGCATCATCGCCATTCACCTTGACTTTCTTAAAGCGCGGGAATTCAGTGCCGAAATTAAGTTTGCAGAACTCATGAATACTCTCGTCAGTGCCTGGAGCCTGTTGTCCGAACTGATTGCAGGGGAAGTCGAGGATTTCAAAGCCTTGGGCATGATATTTTTTGTAGAGGGCCTCGAGTTCATCATACTGTGGCGTAAAGCCGCACTTGGTGGCAGTATTCACGATGAGTAACACTTCATTGGCGTATTCCTTAAGGGATACGTCCTTGTTTTTTCTGTCCTTGACAGAGAATTCATAAATAGTCTTCATTTTCTATTTTTAAATAATGTGTAGGTTCGTGGGTACAAAGATAAGTATTTTATTTGGCAATGCCAAATAAAATGCCAAAAAATCATTTCACCCCCCATGCACTTTTAATGTTTTCGACCCCTAACGTCTCCACATGGTCTTCTGTTTCGTCATCAAGATTGCAGAAGAAATCAATGCCGGTAAGCGTTTCCAATTCGCGAATATTGGTCACGTAGATCCCCAATTGATAGTTACCCGAATTATCTTTCGGATAGTCAGAATCCTTGTCTTTATGCTCAATCCAGAAGGCAAGGGCCTTGTAGCCACTTTTGTTCTTGCAAAGAACGGCCATGAAGAAATACTTGGGCACGATCAAGCCATTGGCGAGGGTACGTGATATCTGGTCGCTACGGTCGATGGTGCCGCCCTTGCAGACATAGAGGGTGTCGCGGAAAGCACCTCGGTTCCAGTTTCTTACCTGTTGTTCCATAGCAGCCCAGACGCCTGCGTTGAAAACGTTACGCTGGGGCTGCATGTTGGTGAGGAAGAAGGTCTGACGATTGGCTTCCTTTGTGTACTGGCGGTCTGCTGACGGGCAGATGTGTCCGTGATCATAACCCGAGTTCCAAAAGGGGTCGAAAGGCGTGCCGTCGCCCAAGGTGAAATAATTGGCATAGTCTAGCTGGTCGTCGTATGGATAACCTTCCTGGTAGCGTCCGACGTTGCCTCCGTAGTTGCCGTCGTGCATCTGGTAGCATGACCAACGCTGCGATTTCTTCTGTGTATCCCATTCCGTGCAGAAGTTCACCCTGTATTTGTCGTTGGTGCGATGCACCAGCAGGATGCTTTGCCCTCCTTTCAGTCTGGGAAACTCCAAGCGAGCAGCTTCTGGGTAGACGCTTGTCAGATTCTTGTTCTTGTTATTTGCAATGCCCGGCAGTTTTACATCGTTCTCATCCTTGCTACATGCAAAGAGCATCAGCAAGATGAAAAGTGTTAGTAGGGTTTTTAGCAATTTCATATTTATCATCTTTGACTGAAGAAGGTGCGACCATGGCATATGCAACTACCATCGACGCACCTTCCCGGTTATAAATCCTGTGATATCTTATCTTACTTCTTCGCAGCCTTACCGTAGCGGCTCATGAACTTATCAACACGACCTGCGGTGTCAACGAGCTTGCTCTTACCTGTATAGAACGGGTGAGAGGTGCTAGAGATTTCGACTTTTACCACTGGGTAAGTTTCGCCTTCGAATTCCACTGTATCATTCGTTTTTGCTGTGGACTTCGAGAGGAACATATCGCCGTTGGACATGTCCTTAAACACGACGGGGCGATAGTTTTCTGGATGAATTCCTTTTTTCATTTTGAGTTAAAATATTAATGTTTAAAATTTGTTTGCGCATAAAGCGGCTGCAAAGGTACAAAGAATTTTCGGTTTCCGCAAACTTTTTGCGAATTATTTTTTCGTCAGGGTTGCATCGTCTATCAGGAGATCCTTGCCTGAAGAGTAGTTCGACTTCTTCGGATTCATCACCACCAGACAGACGGTTGTGGTCGTCTCCAAGGTAAAGTTATAGGATACCAGCGTCCATCCGTCATTGTTGATATTGACATAATCACCATAGGTGTAGCTGCCTACTTTTCCGCCAGCGACGGGTACATAGCCAGGACGAGTCTGGGCGGCATCTGCTGTCGTTGCCTTGGCATAGAAAGAGAAATTGTAAGTGCCAGCTTCTAAGGTCATCTCCTGACTAGCCAGACGCTTATTGGCGCCCTCGTCGCCAGCAACGATAACAGCATAACTGCCGCCATGGGCATTCGTGCTCTGTGACAGCGTGGCATTACTTGCTGTGGATGCAGACTTCCAACCTGTTGGCAGACCGTTGGCCCAAGTCTCGAAATCGCCATTGGTCAGCGTGGAGACTGCTGAGCCACCACCTTCGCCACCGCCACCACTAGGTTCGGCACCCCCTTCAATGCTGACGAAATAGGCATTCATCACTTCTATCTTACCATTGTATTCACCGCGGTTACCGATGATGGTGAGTTTACAGCCTTCCTTGATGCCCTTGGCAGTTACGAGATCCTGGAACTTCTTCTTCTCGCCACCCTTCTCAGACAGTAATCCGTAAACGTAGACACTACCCGTAGCATCCTCGAGGTCGAAATTGCCGTACAGGTCACCCTCCTTCAGATTCTTCACGGTACCTGTTAGCTGATACCATACATCACTCACTGCTGCAGCATTGAAGTCTGCGATGCTGATTGGCGTCGCGTCACCTGAAGGTGTATCACTGCCGCCGCCACCGCCTTCGGTCTTGCCATTGAGTGAGTAGACATAACTCTTATTGGCAGCCGTCTCAGGCGTATTGCCCATATAGTTGACGACTTTTCCGCAGACGATAATCTCATCGCCAGCCTTTATCTGATCGCCCTCAGTATACTTCTTGTTGCCAAGATAGAGCGTGCGGAATACATAGAATTGCTCCTCCTTGTCGTCGCCATTGTCAGAAAGATAGAACGAGGCATTACCATATTGGGTAGTGAAGGCTTCCTTGATGCTACTCACCTTACCCTTGACATAGATGTCCTTGTCACTCTCTGCACCAGCAGCGAGTGTGGCAATATAGGCATTGGCTGCTGTGGCATTGTAGGGATCGTTCAAGGTGCCGCTGCCCTTAGGTGTGCCAGTTGGCTTGGGAGCGACGCTCTCGCCCTTGCCGTTGATGCTTACAACATAGGCTTTGTTCTGCACTGTTTCTGGTGTGCTGCCACGATAGTTGACAATCTTTCCGCAGATGACAACCACGTCTTCCTCTTGTATATTCACATCATTTTCGTTGCTGTACTTCTTATTGCCTAAATACAGGCCCCGGTAGAAGGTAAACTGGTTGCTCCCCTCGTCGTTATCAGAGATCACGAACTGAGCATTACCGTACTGGGTGCTGAACTGTTCTTTTACAGCGGTCACCACACCTGTAACATAAATGTCCTTTGTCGACTCCACATCAGGTCCGAGTGTTTCGAGGTAGGCGAGAACGCCAGCCACGTTGAATGGGCTGTCCTTGGTGCCGTCGCCAGCGGGTTCGATAACTGTCTTTTCATCATCTGGCTCGATATAGTCGAGCGGGTTGTTGAATGGCATGGGCACATCTTCACAACTGGTAAAGGTGCCGAGCGCGATGGCTGCCGCCATCAGTATGTTATAGATCTTTTTCATATTCTCTAAACTCTAAACTTTAAACTCTAAACTATTATTTCTCCACGATGTCGCTTTCTTCGCGGATGAGCACCTGCCAGGTGTTGTTATAGCGGGTGAAGATACCGGTGATATCAACCTCTCCCTGCGGCATAGGCTTGTTGGCAAAGTCGGCATAAGTGCTGGTTCGTACCACGAGTTGGTTCGAAGAGATGCCCTGCAAGGAGCGGTTCACGCTGTTGGCAGCATCCTTGTCCTTGTCGGCGGCGAAGACCTTCTTACCGTTGGCTCCCTGGAACTTCACACCTTTGATGGTCATCAGTCGTCCACAGTTCTCCTTCATATAATCGCCATTGCCGAGCATCGTCTTGTCGAACTCTGTTGGGCTGGCGCTCTTCATGCCGAGCATCTTGAAATGCGACTGCCATAGGCTGCGTGGCATGCGGCTCACGTAGGTACGCCCGTTCTTGTTGGTATAGGGCGTGCCGATCTCAGGCTGCTGGCCGTAACTGCCGATATAGAGGTCTTGCAACTCTACGACGATTTCCCGTCCTACCTGAAGTTGTCCGAACATACCCCCCTGGGCTACACAGATAATCATGGAACCAGTGCCGTCTTCTATGGCAATTTGGTTATAGATATTGCCTTGAACATCATTGCCTGTCACCACACCTTTGATCTGTGTGGGCTCGGTAAATTGAACATAGCTGCCATTGTAGATCACGGTCGCGTATTTCTGCTTGAGTTGTGCAATACTTACGAGATTGGTCTCGGTGACAGCCTGATTGCCATACTCGCTACCGTCTGTGCCGGGAATATCCCAGTCGTTGTCCATACAGGAAAGCAGGAGTAGTGAGACCGGAGTCAGGAGTAAGTAGAATACTGCCCTTTTTACATTATTATATATATAGGTAATCATAACTCTTAATTCTTAACTCTTAACTAAAACTTATATCCAATGTTCAGCATGCCATTAATCCCGTAGGTGTAGAACTTCTTGGGATTCAGTGAGAAGCGGTAAGCACGGATGTTTCCGCTGGCGGTATAGTCGCTGCGGCTCTGCTCGTAACCTCCGGTGACAATCTTCTGGTTGTTCAGCAGGTTAGTCACAGAGAGGTTGATGCTGAGTTGGCGTCCCTGTTTCAGACGGATGCTGCGACCTATAGAGGCGTCAAGCATGAATCCGCCTTTGCCTTTCTGCTGTGCGAGTGCACTCTCCAAGATGTTGCCATCGTTGTCGGTAACGGCCTCACCCGCATTCTGACGGTTGCGGAGTGTTGACTCGTAACGGAACGATGGTGAGTAGGAGAGATAAATACGATCGTAATAGTTACAGTTCAAATCGATGAACCATCCCCACTTGTGATAGCTGAGTATCAAACTGGCTGCGGTGAGCGGTGTGCCACTCTCACGCATGTTCTTATTCAATACCATCTCCGGCTTGTGGTCATTGTTGTCGTTATAGGTACCAGTGGTTGAACTCATATACCAGACATGGGCATTGTTGGTGTTCTTGGCCTCGGCAATTGTTCCGATGGTCTTGATGTTGAACTCGTTGGTGACCTTGAAGTTGATACCCCATTCCACACCGTAATATTCCTTGTTGATACCTGTCATTGAGACATACGAGAACGAGTTGATGTCGTCATAGTAGAAGTTCTGCCACTCGGTTTCATCCTTGACCTGACTATAGTAACCGGTTATATTGGCCTTCATCCAAGGGAGTTGGATCTGGTAGCCGAGTTCAGCGCTGAGCACTTTCTCGTTTTTCAGGTCGGTCACGAAGTCGTTACAAACCTGTGGCGAGATAAAGGCAGTGCGAACCTGCGGAGCCTTCCACTCATAGCCTACACCTAAGGTCACCACGTTACCCTGACCGATGTTGTAGTGAATACCGGCCTTGCCGCCACCATCCAGGAAGAAGGCGGTGGGACTCTCACCATAGGAATTCTCAGGTGCCATACCGTTTTGCATGTTACCGTCGCGCGACATTCCTACACCACCGATACGTCCGCTGATGAAGGAGTGCATACGTCCCTTGTCGTATTTGAGTGTAGCCCACCAGTTGGCTTTGTTCACGAGAAAGTCAAAGTCAAAGGCAAAGCGGTCGCCCACACTCACGTAACCATTCGGATTCCTGAGGTCATACTGTACGCGCGGGTCATCGGCACTGTATTGGCCAAGAGCGTAGGTGTTGATGTTATGGAAAGAGAGGGCACCTAACATGTCGTGCATCGTGACATAGTGGCTGGTTTTGTTGGTGGCCAACGTGATGCCTGTGTTAATGGCAGCAAACCGGCTGAGCTCTTTCTGCAGGGATGAAGATAACGACAGGGTGAGGTTGTCCTGATGGTTCTTCTCGATGTAGTACATGGCATCCTGCCCTTGTGCACCTGCCTGTTTGTTGGCGAAGTATAGCTGGTCAAAATTGATCTGACGATTGGCCTTGTCGCTCATCCAGAAGTTGCGGGCGCGCTCGAAGTCGGCAATAGCCTGGTTGGTGCGGTTGGCTGCATCCGTCTCGTCCCAGACGTCGAAATAGCTCGACGGCATGTTCTTCCAGTAGTCCGGCTGAGGATTATCAGCGTTGTTGTAATCAAGTTTGGTACGCGAATACATGCTGTAGAGTCCCATCAGCGAGGTGGTCAGCTTGGTCTTCTGGTTAATCTGGTAGTCCCAAGTGAGCAAAGCAGTCGGAGCCCAGTCGTTGACGACACGTGAGCTACGCTTCTTACCATCCTGATAACCCCAATAGGGATTATAATAGCGGTCGTTGGCCAACCAGTAGGTCTCGTCGGTGCCGGCTCCTTGTGTAGCACGCTCTGTGGGATTGCCCCAAGTCACAAGCGATACGCGGTGCTGGTCGTTGAAAATCTTCTCCACACCAAGGAAATAGGAGAGAGAGTTGTAGAAAGTTCCCTCCACATAGCCCTCGTTGGCCCAACGATAGGTGAGGTTGGCGGAGAAGGCCCAGCCGTTGGCGTTGATGCCCGAGTTGTAGGTGTACATCGCCCTCACGCGGTAGTTGCGGTTGGCGCCTGTCACCGTGATCCTCTGACCTTGTGCCATAGCCGACGGGCGGAAGTTGTAGTTGTTGGAACCTCCCATAGCCGGCATTCCGAAATTGTTGGTCTCGAAGGGCAGGGAGTTTTCCACACCTTTAGTCTGCTGGTTCAGACCGCCTACGAGAGAGAAACGGAATTGCCCCGTTTCCATATCGTTCATTGGGGCACCGTTGATGTAGATCTCATTGTACTTTTGGTTAAAAGCACGGAACTTGAAGCGTACGGGGCTGAACAGATATCCTACCTGTGAGGCGTAGATATTGTTGTTCGAGTGGATGATCGATACGTTTTGCGACATGTCGTCATCTTCGCCCAACTGTGCTTCTGTGAAAGTAAACGCCTGTTCTTGCATTCCCTCTTCCGCAAGGGAGTCTTTGACCTCTTGCGCCAGTATCGGGGAAGCTGCAGCGAAGGCGATTGCAAGCAATTTGAGCCTTTTCATCATAAGCATATATTTATAGTTGTTAGTAAATTATGTCGCAAAGATAATAAAAAAAAACGAAATGAACACTTAGTTTCGGAAAAAAATACTATCTTTGCAGCATAAAACATGTTTTGATATGAAAAAAGTCTATTTATTACTGCTGACATTGTTCCTTGTCTTGGGAACGAACGAAACAAAGGCCCAGTCGAAGAAATACTCGGTCTATGGCGTAGGATTCTACAATTTGGAGAATCTGTTCGATACCTGTCACGATGCAGGTAAGAATGATTATGAGTATCTGCCTGATGGCACCAACAAGTGGACAGGGCTGAAGTATACGCATAAGTTGCGTAATATGTCGCGTGTGCTTTCAGAGATGGGCACCGACAAACTGCCGAAGATCGGATGTGCAGCCATTGGCGTCTCTGAGGTTGAAAATGCCAAGTGCCTGGAAGACCTCTGTAATCAGGAGCCGTTGAAGGCCAGGAATTTCCAGTTTGTGCATATCGAAGGTCCGGATCAGCGTGGTGTCGACTGTGCCTTACTCTATAACCCCGCCCTCTTTAAGGTTCGCGACTATAAGCTCGTACCTTATATATATAGATTACCTCAGGATTCCATGAGGGCTACCCGTGGTTTTCTGGTGGTGAGTGGAACGATGGCCGACGAGCATGTGACGATTATCGTGTGCCATCTGCCCTCACGTGGTGCCACCTCATTCTATCGTGAAGAAGGCGGTGCACAGATAAAGGTTGTCAAGGATTCACTGATTGCTGATGATCCCAATGTGAAGTTGCTGGTAATGGGCGATATGAACGATGACCCGCAGGATGCTTCGATGGCCAAGTGTCTAGGTGCCAAGCGTAAGATCAAGGATGTGGGCGATGGTGATATGTACAACCCTTGGTGGGATGTGCTAGCATCGGGTACGGGTACGCTGATGTATGATGGTGCATGGAACCTCTTCGACCAGATTATCCTCTCGCCGAGTCTGATTAATCGTGATAAGTCAAAGGACTATTCCTCACTGAAACTCTTCTCGCATCAGATTTTCCGTCGTGACTATCTCTTCCAGAAGGAAGGCAAATATAAGGGCAACACCCTTCGTACACAGGCTGGTGGAGTGTGGCTCGATGGCTATAGCGATCACCTGCCTACCGTCGTATACTTAATAAAAGAACAAAAATGATCATTATCGGTATTGCTGGTGGTTCGGGTTCTGGTAAGACCACCGTCGTCAAACGTATTACCAAAGCGCTGCCTCCCCATTGTGCAGCAATCATTCCGTTGGATTCTTATTACAATGATACGACGGCATTGACTGATGAAGAGCGTAAGGCCATTAACTTCGACCATCCTGATGCCTTCGACTGGAAGCTGTTGACAGAGCAAATCAAGAAGTTGAAGAATGGTGAGGCCATCGAACAGCCCACTTATTCGTATGTGCTTTCCAATCGTCTTCCTGAGACGGTTTATGTCGAGCCAAAGCCCGTGATTATCCTCGAAGGCATCATGACGCTGCATTATAAGAAGTTGCGCGACATGATGGACTTGAAGCTTTTTGTCGATACCGATAGTGATGTTCGTCTGATTCGTAATATCCGTCGTGATGTCGTGGAGCGAGGACGTACCGTTGATATGGTACTTGATCATTACGAGAACGATGTAAAACCGATGCATGAGCAGTTTATCGAACCTACCAAGAAATTCGCAGACCTGATTATTCCTTGGGGACGCGAGAACAAGCGCGGCATCGATATTCTGCGCACCTATATCCAAGGCTTCTCAGAAGAAGTAATAGAGGAAATGAAAAAAGAATAGAGGTCTGGAAACCTCTATTCTTCTTTTATGGTGGGCATATATCTGGAATCGTCTTCTTTTGCTGTGGTCGGCTCAACAGAAGGTTTTTCTTCCACAATCTCTTCCGCCACAGGAATCTCCTGCACTTTTGCGAACTTTCGCTTCTCATTATGTATTTTCAATGCATTGATCAGTTCTGTGACACCATAAAGCAGACTGCACCAGCCGAGCACGAGCATTGCCATAGCTGCAGGTGCCAAGGGCTTGATGATGACAAATAGGCCGACGAGCAGGATTATCGATGGGAAGATCCAGTAGCCGAAGCCTATCTTGCCATACTTGCGGGCATTGAGCAGGTTCATAAACTGATTGATGGCACCGAGAATGAGCACGGCGCCGATGATATACATCAGGGCCTTGACAAATACGTTAGGCGTCAACGCCAATATCAGACCGAGAATAGCACTGCCTACTCCGACAATAGGGAAGGTCGGCTTCTGACCTGATACCACATTCCCCTCTGCATCGGTAATGGTGTATTCGCTGACATTTTTGAGTGCATGGTAATAGGTCACCATCGAGATGATGCCAGACAAGAGGAACAGCACACCGATGGCAATCGTTATCCATGTGACGGTGTTGTCAGGATACTTGATAAGCATGATACCAACGGCAATGGCGCAAATGGCGCGGAAGACAGAACTCTGTAATATTTTCATTTCAATCTTGTTTTCTGGTTTTCGTTTGCAAATATACAAATAATATGTAAATAGCGGGCTAGATTTCACAATATTTTTGTAATTTTGCACCAAAATAAAGGGAATATGACCACATTATACTTAGTCAGGCACGGTGAGACGGAGGACAATGTCAATCAGATTATGCAGGGTCAGACGCAGGGAAGACTGACTTCGAATGGCATTGTTCAGGCTCAGGAGGTGAGAGACCAGTTGGCCTCAGAGCCGTTTGCTGCTATCATCGCCAGCGACTTGAAGCGTTCTGTTGATACAGCCATGATCATTGCCGAGCCCCATCATCTGGCCGTTGTCCAAACACCGTTGCTTCGCGAACGCGACTGGGGCAGTTTTACGGGGCGTTATATTCCTGATTTGAAGGGCGAGGTTTGGCCTGATGACATCGAGACATTAGAAAACCTTCTTTCCCGGGCTGGCGAATTCATCGCCTTTGTCAAGAAGACGTATCCAGGAAAGAAGGTGCTGGCCGTAGGACATGGCATTATCAATAAGGCCGTCCAGGCTGTCTATTATGGGAAGTCAATGAGCGAGGTTCAGCGGATGATGAATGCTGAGGTTCGGATCTTGGAACTATAAACGTCTTTATCGACGACCTCCTGCGTGTCCGCCTGCACTGCGGCTGGGGCCACCGCCACTATGTGAACTGCCTACGCTGCGGCTGGGCGATGAACTGCGACTTGGGGCGCTGCTGCCAATGCTGCGATTGGGAGTTGAGTGGCTGCTACTGTTGCTGCCAAAACTGCGACTTGGTCTTGAGTTACTGCTATTGCCAATACTGCTGCTTGGACGTGAGCTGCTGTTGCCAATACTGCGGCTCGGTGTAGAACTTCCACCTACGCTTCTGCTTGGACGCGAGCTGTTGCCAGAGCCAAAGTCATGGCTGGGGCGTGAGCTGTTGTTAGGGGTGCTTCCGACACCCGATTCAGGCCTTCTAACACCAGACTCAGGCCTTCTGGTTCCAGATTCCGTCCTTCTGGTGCCTGCTTCTGGACGTCTTACACCCGATTCAGACCTTCCGAAACCACGATCGCGACCTCTGTTTTCCACACGTCCTCTGTTCTCGATGCGGCCTCTGCCTTCCGGACGAGCCGTTACGCGAGTAGAACTGTGGTTCCTGCCGTGGAATTCGCCACGATCCCAGCGGTCGTGCATACCCACATGCTCTCTTCTTGGGGCGCGGAAGTGCTCTCTATGACCATAGTAGTAACCACGACCTCCATGAACGTGCCAGGCATGTCCGCCATGATAGGTGGCATAGAAGTGCGGACGTCCGAAGTAGAAGTAGTCACGATGCGGATAGCGGGCATAGATGCCGAAATGCCAATAGCCTGCTTCCCAGTAGAGGGGACGGTAGAAATAGCTGGCTGCGATAAAGGCATTCCATTGCCAGTCAAATAGGATATAACTCAGATCGAGGTTGCGACGCTCCCAATACACGCCAAACACATCGCTGCGACCTGTCACCCCCATCAGATAATCGAGGTTGATCTCGTAACATGCCTCGTATTGCTCGTCGGTGAGGTTGAGCTCATAGGCCATCTTATCAGTCAGGAACAAAGCCTCGTTGCGGGCCTGCTCGAAACTCATTGCGCTGGCAGAGACTGCTATCGTCAGCATCGCCATCAGGGTCATCAACATCTTTTTCATAATCGTATCTTTTAAACTGTTAGACATTCTTTTTTTAATTTTCACAGTGCAAAGGAACGACTTTTTTGGCAGCGAAGCAAAGGATTTTCCCTAAATTGGCGGGGATTTTCCCTATTAGTACTTATCAAAGCACCAGGTCTGGTTGTCTTTACGCAATAGTAGACGGTCGGAATTAAGCGTTTCTATCTTGAGTCGGATGTTGTTGAAAGGTCTGAAACCAAAACTGTTTTCCACCAGCGTTGTGTCTTCAGGAATGCCCTTAATAGAGTAGCACTGTATGAAGAGGCTGTCGCCCACATGTTGGAAGTTGCCATACAATTCGTTCTCATTCAGGTTCTTGATCCATGTGATAGAACCTGAAAAACTGATATACTTTGTGTCGGAGCCAGCCAGACGCCATTGACCAAGAAGATCGCCAGCATCGCCACCCTCTTGGCAGGAGGAAAGGAGCAAGAAGGCAGAGGTAAGAAGTAAGAGGTGTTTATAGAATTTTGCCATGATATCCGATTTTGATGTTGAATGTTGAACAGTCGCCGTAGATATTTCCCTTGTCCAGACCGTAGGCGGCACTAAACTGCCAGGGGCCCAGTTTATACAAGCCTTGCACCATCGCGTCGAAGGAGTGGTGTTTCTCGGCCAATGGAATCTGATAGGTGCCCCATCCCTCACGGTAGGAGCCCTTCACCAGATACGACAGATGGTCGGTGATCTCACCGCTGATGCCTAGATGCCAGGCCTTGATGCGGTTGTCGCGATAGCGGGTAAAGCCGTCCTTATTATAAATAGGTGAGGTGATGAGGGCATTGCCTGGTGTCATGCCGTAGTGGGCAAAGCTGTCGTAGAACATGTGGTTGTAATAGTTGTCGTCGCCAAACACTTTGTCTGTAATCTGACTGCGTACAGGCTCCGGATGATCGCCACCGTCCCAGTGCAATGGGCCTGATTGGTTGGTGGTCTGGAAAAACTCCATCACCGCTCCGCGTATATATTGTCTGCCAGTGGTGCTATTTTTGTACTCCACACCCCACAGACCATCCCAGCCATTGCTTTTGCGCATACCAGAGCCATCCTCGAAGATGTCGTCGTAATACACCTGCACCTGATGCTGTTCATTGATGTTCCAGCCCAATTGGATTGTCATCAGTCCGAGGTGGTTGCCGTAGATCCAATCTTCCAGCGCCTCGTCGTCGTAATAATTGTTGTCGCCCAAAGGGAGTACCACGTTCCACATGGCTTTCAGATTGGCTGGTTTTTTCTTTGTCGCATCGTCTTCCTTATTATAATTCGTTCCACCAAACTGCGCCACATGCTGGATACCAGCAGTTACGAAGATTCGTTTCTTAGGATTGGTGCGGAAATACAGGTGTTTCTGATGATAGAAAGCGCCTGTGGTATACATCAGATTGACGTCGCTTGCCTCCATGTATCGGTCTTCACGATAACTGTTGTCCATAAATTTGCCGTAGCCGAAGTCGAAATTGATTTGCAACCAGTCTTTGGTAAAGGGAACTGTCCAGAAATCATTGGTTCCGAAATGAATCTGCGGAATCGGTTTGGCATTCGTACCCTTTACAAACGAACCGCTGGAGAGCAGGTCATTACGTAGCACAGGCTGTTCCTCACGACTGCCCACCTCAAAGAAAAACAAATTTTGGTAGGACAGGTTGGCATAGCACTGTTGCAGATAGGTCTTGTGGTCAGCATGCACTGAGGCTATGGCATCCACAGCCCCAGAGAGCGTGAAGTTTTTCGATAGCGCATGCTCCAGATTAATAGCCCCTCGCAGATAAGCTGTGTTCGGACGGGTCGCGAGCACATGGTGGCGGTTGGTCACCAACTGATAGGCCGTATAATCGCCCGTTCCCACCGACGCCTCCGTTGACAGGTCGAAAGTGATATGCGTATTCGTCGCCTCCTGCGCATTCATAATGGTTGAGCTGAGTAGCCCTACTGCAAATATGATGTATTTGTATTTCATGCTCACAATTCTTTCAGCCGCAAAGATACCAAGAATTAACAATACTACCAAATTTTTTTTGAGAATGTTTGCATAATTTTGGCCAACATATACCTCTATCCTCGTGAAAGCCTTTGTACATCGGGGTATATGATAGGTACATGTTTGCCCAACATGTACCTGCCTTGAAACCTCGTAGTACAAAGGGTTTGCAAAAGGTTGAGGTATATGTTCGGGTAATAATCGGGAAATCTTATAAAAAGGAAGTGAGTGTCATCGTGACGAGCGACACCATACGCCATCTCTTTCTTAGTACGTAACCGGCGCACTCCAGTATGCCCCTAGGCGCACTCGAGTGCGCCAGTAAGCGTACTGAGGCAAGGCAGTCATTAATAAGAGCCAAGTGTTGATTATTAAGCATCTTTCCCTTATCGTAAAGCGCCTCTTTAGTTCCGGAAAAAAGGAATAATTGAGAGATTGTTTTGTGCTTTCGGCTTTTTTGTCTATCTTTGTCGCCGAAAGATTTTATGACTATGAGAAGAATGATTGTTTTGTCGGCATTCGTGATGTTGACTGCTATGACGGCCTGGGCACAGGCGGGACAGAAAGTAAGTGATGGCTCACAGTGGAATATCGGCTGGGGGCAGTATGAGGCTCATGTGAAACCGGCGCTCATCCAGATGACCTCTGTGCATGAGGGTGAACAACAGGCTTTCGTGCTTGTGCCGAAAGGGCCTACGGAATTTTATTATGCTGCAGCGCCTGAAGAGTTGGGCGAGGATCCCCATATCGTGCCACAAGGTTCGAAGGTGGTACTGAAGAATCAGGAGGCTCTGAAGGTGTTGATCTTCTATGATGAGAAGGGTAGGATTGAGGATGCGATGTTTGACACACCCGACTCGCCCAAACATAACTCTGAATGGGATGTGATTCCAGAGTGTTGTGGTAAGTATGCTATCGGACAGCGCCCAGGAACCGAGGGTGATCCTGACACCCGTGAACGAGTGACGATCGAACAACTGGACGTGATTTATAAAGGTGTAAGGGCCAGATATGATGTGGAGACTCTTAATGATTTTGCTCTTAATATCATAACAATCGCCCCAGGTTCAGAACTGTCGGGTAGTTGGTATGCAATACCAACAGTGACGGGACTGAACTTGTATGAGTGTGAAAAAGACGAATATGGGCAGTTCCAAAAGAAAGGGCGGAAATTGTCGCTGTATCATGCTGACAGTGAGAAAGGCCGTTGGCAGTTTGCCTCTGATGCCATGCACAACCGTCGTACGTTGGGGCATTATCGTAAGTCGTCGCTACGTCTGATGCGTAATGAGATCCTGGCCCGTCATGGCTACAAGTTCTCTGCGAAGGACCTTGTGGAGTATTTCACGAACCAACCTTGGTATCATCCCGGCTCATCAAACGACAAGATCCGTCTCTCGTTTTATGAGCAAATAACAATGGCACTAATCCAGGCTGAGGAGCGTAAGCCCGACAGCCAGCGTCATCCTATTGAGGAAGATCCGATGTAGTGAGTAGTGATGTCGGCAGTTCGTTTCCGCTGGTTATAGTCGTATGCCAAAAGAGGTGTTGACAAACCAATCGTTCAGATACCCTTTGGTATTATTGTGATGATAACGGATATTGTTGAACTGTCCGTAAGCACAGAAGAAGCAACGTCCAAAGTTGTAAGTCAGTGACATGCGGGCGTCGAAACCTATGCTAAGTCCACTGTTGAATGTCGTGTCGCCCATGGGGGTAATATGCAGATTCCCATAGAACCACTCATCCCATGCTTCGTTGGAAATATCCGGATCCCAGAAGGTAGGATCTTCCATCAGATCCTCAACGTTAGTCGCATAGCCATAGGCCTTGAGTTTGTTGACAAAGGTTAGCATTGGCATTGCCAAGACGTTGACGAGCAGACCGCGGGCAGGTACCCAGTTGTAGGCATATCCTACACCCGCACTGCCTTGCCATAGTTTTACCCGGCCCAATCCATCCAGCGCATATATCAGGTCGCCATTAGAATCTGAGGAATAATTGATATGCGTATAGTTGTACATGAGTCCGGCCATCAGTGAACCTGCTGAACGCTTCTGTATCACCGACTGGTCGTAGGCTGCTGCATAGGAGAACTTCTTGCCATTGAACATATAGTATCCGTCGGCAATAACTGTCCTAACGTGGATGGGGTCTGTCAACAGCACTTCTTTCCATGTATCCACGGCTTCTTCTGGAATAAGATCACTGTTCAGATTGTAGTTCGGGTTGCTATTGTCAAACGAGTGGATGCGCACGTTGATGCCAAAGGCTCCGCCCGTGGCACCAATCGTAAAATAGCTACCCTTGTCGCCACCAACGTTCAATGTATAGCCCACGCCATAGCCCCTATATCCTGCCCAAAGACCTAGATACTGCGAAGGGTTGGTCTTTAGGTGTGGGTTGGCGCTATATTCTTCTCCTGCTATATTCCCCTGGGTTCTCATACTCACGATGGTCTGGCTCACATTGCCTCTAACAATAAGTTGCCAAGGCTTTTCTGGCGCATCAATATAGCGACGGTCAACACCTCTGACCGACATGGAGTCAATAAAGGTCCCCACACTCTTGACAAGAGAAACCAACTTTCCTTGGGCCATTGCCTGTCCGCAGAAATTGAGGCTTAAAACCAGTATTATATACTTCAATGTCTTCATTCGGTGAGGATGTACAGCGTTTTCGTCAAAATATTTTGCCTGACGCGATGTTGGCAAATGTCTTCCAGAGTATTTTTGCATCAGTCCAAAGGGATTGGTGCTCCAGATAGTAGAGGTCCATCTCCAGACGGACGAGCATCTTGTCGATCGTGTCGGTGTAGCCGTTCTTCAGGGTGGCATAGCTGGTAATACCAGGGCGCAGGGCGTAGAGACGCTCGTAGCGGCTGTCGCGCTGCATAATCTTGTCGATGTAGTATTTCCGCTCTGGACGCGGCCCGACAAAGGCCATATCGCCAATAAAGACATTCCACAGTTGGGGTAGTTCGTCGAGATGGTGGGTGCGCAGGAATCTGCCAATGCGTGTCAGTCGCGGGTCGTCATTCTGCTGTAGCAGTTCCTCGCCTTCTTTTTCAGCGTCGACAACCATGCTGCGGAACTTATAGATGTAGAACGGCCTTCCACCCAGTCCGATGCGCTCCTGCTTATAGATGGCAGGTCCGCCACCTAGTTTGATGGCCAGCCAACAAACCAAAATCAGCGGGGAGAAAATAATCAGGCACAAGGCTGACACGATGAAGTCAATGAGCCGTTTCATGCTACCACGATCTTCATTTGATTAATACAGACGTTGACCAGACTATAGATGAAAACGTCGATAATGATAATCCACGTGAAGTTCAGAAGCGGGTACAGTCCGAAATTGATGGCAGCATAGGCCACAGCCAGTCCGAGAATCGTTAAGAGAGCCTGGTGTTGGCTCATACCAGAACGCATCAGCTTGTGGTGAATGTGGTTTTTGTCGGCATTGAAAAGCGGCTTGTGATGGATGATACGGTAAAGCGTCACCCTCACCACATCGGCCATGGGTACGAAAAGCAGCGTGATGGGGACCAATAATGCCTCTGAGCGTACAGGCCAGATGTTGGGATTGTTGGAAGCACATTTGATGGCTAAGAAACCTAAAATGAATCCTAAAGACAATGAGCCAGAATCACCCATGAATATCTTGGTATTACGTTCTGCATTACCGAAGAGGTTGAAATAGCTGAAGGCAATCAAGGCGCCTATCAGACCTGCCACTAGAATGGAGTAGGTGTGCATGAAGACGTCGTAATAGTTGAAATAGACCAAGAATCCAATCAAGGCAAACAATGAGAGACCAGATGCCAAACCATCGATGCCATCGATAAGGTTGATGGCATTATCGATGAATACCATCAAGAAAATAGTCATTGGTATGCCGATGTAATATGGGATTTCATAAATGCCTAAAAAACCGTAGAGATTATTGATGTAAAGGCCTGCGAAGGGGAGTAGACTGCCTGTAATGATCTGGATAGCAAACTTCGTTTGGGCATTCAGACCCGTCAGGTCGTCGATGATGCCCGTGATATAGATAAGCAACAGCCCCATCATAAAGATAGCACTCCAAATGGTAACGGGTAGAGTATGCTCGTCGGAAACGGGCAGCAATAGCAGAATCACGAGAAAAGCGGTAATCATGCTGGGGAAGAAGGAGATGCCTCCCAAACGAGGAATAGCGTTCTTATGTACTTTTCGGTCGTTGGGGATGTCGTATAGCTTTTTCCGTTTGCAATAGTCGAGGATAATGGGCGTGAAAACAAACCCACATATCAGACTTAATAAAAAAGCACCGAGTAGATATATCGTCATAAGCAATTTCTCTTTATATTATATAACAGATAAAAAACATAAATATTGTATGTCCGGAGTTTTTTTTATTTGAAAAAAAGTTGTACCTTTGCAGCAGTTTTTCATTTTCATAGAATAAAGAGGAATAATGCCTTGAGGAACGTGAACAGGAAGTTTCTATTGATGTTCTTTTTCTCCGTTGCCAATCTGCTACTGATGCATTGGCAATTGGTGTTGACGGTAGAGTATGAGTATCCCTTCAGGGCAGATGCTATCTGGAGCAATGTTTTTGCTTGCCTGATTGACACGAGTGTGTTCTTTCTGGTGGGGTTGCTGGGAACGTGGGGACGGGTGAAGCTGAGTCTGCTCATCACCTTCGTGAGCACATGGTTGCTGGCGCTCTTCAATGTAGTATATGCCCGATTCTTCGGCCATTATATCCCCGCGATGGCTATAACACAGGTGGGAAACCTGATGGATGGTGAGGTGGCTAAATGCATCTTAGAGGGGTTCAGATGGGTGGATCTCTGCTATGTGGGCTTGGCTTTTCTTTTCGGATGGCTGTATGTTGGAAGAAAGACGATGGAAAGAGGATGGTGGAACTTGGGGGCTTGTCTGAAGACGTTGGGTATTGTCTGGGGAGCTATGCTAGCTTCAGTAGCAGCATTTATCGTAGTGATGGGATTATTCCGTGACGATTCGTTTATAGTGTCATATACACGGTTTTCACCCATGCGGATGCAGTACTATCAGGCGCCCAACAATATGCTGTTCCGTGGTGGCTTCTTCCGAAGAGCATGGACGTGTCGGGAGGATTTCTTTCAAGGTAAGATGGCGTTGACGGAGGTGCAGAAGGAGAAGATAGAACGAGAATATAAGGATTATTCGGAGAGAGAATCGTGGGGAGAGCGTCCCCGTGAATCCAGGAACCTGATTTTCATTATCGTGGAGTCGTATCTGTCGGCAACTTCTGATCTGAAGGTAGGCGGCAAGGAGATTACACCGTTTCTGAACCAATTGAAGCGCGACAGTAGTGTGTATTATAATGGTCATGTGCAGTCAAACATCAAGATGGGCGAATCGTCGGACGGACAGTTTATCTATATGACGGGCCTGTTGCCTTTGAAGTCGGACATTACTGTGAACCTGATGAAAGGCCGGAAGGTACAAGGTCTGCCCAAAGTGCTGGCAGAGAAGGGCATAACCACCCAGTCACACGCAATTGTGCCCACATCGCCTACTTTCTGGGAACAGGATGCCATGAACGATGTCTATGGCATCGGACGGCTTTATTCCAAACTCGACTATCAGGGAGATCTGCCCATTTACAGGGATCTGAACGATGAGCAGGTGTTTGAGATGGCCTCGCAGATAGACAGTAAGACCCAGGTGCCGTTCTTCTCAATGATACTCACCATGTCGATGCATCATCCATACGACAAGTGCGAGGATCATGGTTTTTCCCTTTCTGACGCGTCGCTGACACCAGAATATCGGAACTACCTGATCAACTGCCACTTTTTTGACAGACAATTGGAGAGATACATCACTGCCTTGCGGAAGAGCGGAGTGTATGACAAGAGTGTTGTCGTTATTACAGCCGATCATCATGCCCATCATTCGCTGCTGAGTATGGAGGAAGGAGAAATCAGTGAGGAGCTACCGCTCTATATTGTCAATGGCGGCATCGATCAGGCTACGGCTTGGCATGGAACGTGCAACCAGTTGGATGTGTATACGACGCTGCTTGACCTGTTCGGCCTCACACCCCAATGGCGTGGCTTCGGCCATACGCTTCTGAAGAAAGACTATCGCAACTCGGTAACGGAGGAGGTGCAAACCTTCTCTGAATGGATTATCAGAAGCGACTATTTTGCTGGGGAATAGTTTATAAATCGATGAGCTCCTTGAAGATGGCGTTGGCCTCTTTGTTGGATTTCTCGCTGGTGAACATCTTGATGATGCGCTCCTTGCCTGCTGTAGCGTATTTCATATAAAGGTCATTGTCGCTGAATAGTTTGTCGATGGCAGCAGCATAGGCCTTAACATCGCCAAGGGGCACTTCAATGCAAGTCTCGCCATTCACAGACACCCAGTTGACGCCTGAACCATCGATGGTGAAGGTGACGGGTACGCTGCCACAGTACATGGCCTCTGCCAAAGCGATGCCAAAGGCTTCCTGTTTGGTGCAGGATGTGAAGGCAAAGATGTCGGAGGCGTAATAATAGCAGCGCAGGTAGTCGTTGGGGATGCGGCCAATGAACTTCACTCTTGAAGATGTTGTCATAGCCTTTAGTCTTTCCGTCTCAGGACCTCTGCCACCAATGAGGATGATGCAGTCAGACTGGATGTATTGCTCAGCTTCTATGAGGTAGTTGATGCCTTTATAGGTGGCATGACGCCCCACTACGAAGACGATTTTCTTGTTGTGGTATTTGTTACGGATTTCCTCCACAATCTTCTCATCACCCTTCTTCCATTGGAAGTCTTTCTTGATGATACCATTGGGAACCACCTTGGTCTTGTCGCGATACGCATAGATAGGACTCGAGGGGTGGATATAGTTAGGACTCGTGGCGAGTATCAGGTCGGCTTTCTTCAGCAGTTTCTGTTCAAAACGATTGACCATGCGATAGAGAACACCCTTGCCCAGGATGTCAGAATGCCATAATAGCACGAGTTTCGTATCGCGAGGCTTCAGCTTGGCCGTGATGGGGTAGAGGAACGGATTCGGACAATGAAGGAGAATGATGTCGGGCTGCTCCTCGTAGATGATTTTCTTGAGATAATGGTAATATGTAAAAGCGATATCCTGACTTGAGACTTTCATGGAGGGGGCTATGCGGTAGACTTTGATGCCGTTGATGGTATCCATTCGGGTGATACCGTCCTGGCTGAAACAGATGATGACATGGTCGAAGTCGGTCAGGCCTTCAGCCATGTATTTTGTGACAGTCTCAATGCCGCCTTCAACGGGATAATAATATTTTGCTATCTGGAGTATAGTTTTCTTCATCGGCAATACCTTTTCATTATTATAACGCAATAAATGGCGGTTAATTGTGTGATTCGGGGAATTTTTCCTTGATAAGGTCGATAATGATTTTTGCAGACGTTGCCCAGGAGAAACGGGTGTTGTGTGCTTGATGAGTGTTGGGATAATCCGCTGCGAGGAACTGTTTGACGGCTTTCCGGATATCGTAAGGGTTATAAGGATCGAAGTATGTGGCTGTGTCCCCACAGACCTCACGTAGCACGGGGATGTCAGATACTAACACTGGGCATCCGCAGCTCTGGGCCTCGATGGGGGGCAGGCCGAAGCCTTCGTAGAGAGATGGGAAGATGAAACAGGCAGCTTGATTGTATAGCCGAACTAATTCTGCATCCGAGACACGACCGAGATAGTGTATGTTATCACTCTGATGATTCTGACCTTCTCTGAATACGCGATGTCGGGTGCCAACGATATAGAGTTTACAATCGGGAATATCCTCAAAGGCTTCGATGAGACGGTTGAAATTCTTGCGAGGGTCGAGAGAGGATACCGCTAAGGCGAAGCGTTCTGTTGGTGCAGGCACTTGGGACAAGGGTCGGAAGAGACTGTTGTCAGCCGCATTATAGACCACCGTGATATCCTGCTCCTGAAGGAAAGGATAGAATCGTATGATTTCTCTTTTGGAGAACTCGCTGACGGTGAGGATATGTCTGGAGGTCTTGATGGCCAGAGGCGTCATGAGTTTATACCACCAATAATAGGCTCGCGAGAACCATTTGGGATTTTCCAAGAAAGAAAGATCGTGGATTGTCATCACCTTGTTTCTGATGAGGATGGTGCCTAAACCAGTGAAGCTGAGTACGACGTAGTTTTTCTTATTGAGGAAAAAAAAGGGCAGGATGCATTGCTCCCATAAGTGTGAGTTACCACGGCCATAATGAACAATCTTCAGATGACTGATGTCGTAGCAGGCCTGAATAGTGGCTTGAGGACAGACGATGGTAAACGATAGTTGTTGCTCTGCCATCGCTTTACACATGTTGTAGGCATAGCGTTCGACACCCGTCATGGGCTGTGTCAGAAATCGGCCGTTGATGTAGATCATATCAATATAACTTAAATAGCAGCATATCGCCACCTTTGATGGTATAATAGGATTCGGCTTCCGTTTCAGCAAGACCTTTGGATATCATCTTGACAGCATTCGTTGCCGTGAGGTTGAGTTGTAAAGGACTCTGATAGTCCTTGTTGACGACTATCATATAGACATGCCCGTCTTTTTGCATGGTGGAAATAATAGCACCTCGTTTGCCAGACACTTTCAGTTTCTTGATGTTGGTGGGGACCTTCGACAATTTGGTGGTGCCTTCAGGAATCTTTCCCAGGTGGTTGACAGACAGGATCTTAGCACCATCGAACAAAGGCAGCACACTGCGGAGTTCCTGATTCATACGTTTCACCAACGCGTAATTATGAGTACGTCGTCCGTCGAGACTGATGGGCGCATCATGGAAATCCCACTCGCTGGTAGGTTTAGGGGTCCAGTAGGTGAAATACTCGATGGCCTTGGCTCCGTAGGCTAGGTTTGAGTAAATCTGCAGGCGGAGGGTCTCGATGGTGGGCTGAGGATAGTCGACATGGGGCGTGCAGAGGGCGAAGGCCCAGAATGGCTTGCCTGTGCGCAGGCTTTCCTTGCGGACATTCTCCAGACAGGCGTACCATGTGGGACGGATGCCTGACTCGCGGATGGGATAGAAGTCGAAAGAGATAAACGGCAATCCGATGGCCGATGTTGCTTGCAGATACAGACTATAGGCAGGCATTTTGATTTCGTCGGGCAGTTCGTCGCCATAATCTGGCAACAGATTGACGTAAGTGGGCTTTCGGGTATCATATCTCGCCATCGCCCGATAGCGTCGTGTGGTTTCAGCAATGTCTTTGGGCCAGGGCTCGTCTTGCAAAAAGTAACCATAGAGTGCAGGATGATTCTTCAGCCTAGGTATGCCAACATTGGGTTGAACCGACACCCATCCGCTGCTGATGAGCAGGCGGACATTACTCTTCTGGGCATCGTCCAGGATTCTAAGAAGTGTGTCGACAGGGGTGTCGTCGTAAAAACAGATGGAGATGTCGAAACCTGCCTCTCTGAATTCCTTGAAACGGTTGACGTTAGACTCCTCTAGCGGTATGCCATAGTAGGCTACGATGGGGATTTCTGCGTGTAGATAAATTGTAAACAGCAGTAGTATGATGGATAATGTATTTTTTTTCATATTGATATATATATGAATAACCTTTGAATGATTTTTCGCCAGTCGTATTCTGCCAGTTGCTCTTGACGAACTTGCTTTGGATTCTGGATGATGTCTAAAATGGCCTGCTGCCAGGTGTGAGCATCATAGCCTTCAACGGTAACGGCCCCCTCTTTGCCTTCAGCCACCTCTATCATTGCTGTATTGTGGGCAGTTACCACAGGACAGCCACATAGAAGGGCTTCTAACTGGGGCATGCCTAAACCTTCCATCAGGGCTGCAGAGACGAAACAGTCGGCACAGCTATAGAGGCGCGCCAATTCCTCATTGCTGACATAGCCACAGAAGATGGTTGACTCTTGGGGGAATGACGGGGATTCCACGATGTCCTTGATGTCAGAACTCTTCCAACTTTTTCCGCCAACGATTACCAGTTGCAAATGATGCTTCTGATAGAGTTCGGGCATAAGGGTCAGCAGGAACTTCAGGTTCTTTCTGGGTTCCAGTGAACCGACAAAGAGCAGGAACTGGTTTTTGATGCCGAAATGTTGCTTGATATCCTGACGCTCTTGGTCTGACAGGACTCTTGGGAAAAAGACATGTCTGTCTATTGCACCTCCCGTAAAGATCTCCTGACAACGTCGCTGGGAGAAGTATTCTTCTACCTTCGACTTGGTGTAATATGAGTTTGTCCACAACCGATCGGCTTTTTTGATGGCTTGTCCGAAGAAGACACTGGTAGCCAGCCTATTTGTCCATGACATCGTATCAGCCATTTCTATATTCACTACGTCATGTACAGTTACCATCGTTTTGATATGTGATGGGATGAAATATGGCAGATGGGGTACAGGCGAATAGTAGAGGTCGATATGTAATTTACGACACAGCCTGGGCACCAGCCATTGCAGGATGATGATGTTAGGCAACCACTTGGGGAATCGCTTTGCATAGTCGAGCAGGATGATATTATGGGGAATGGCGGGGAGTTCTGTTCGGGGGTCTAATCCTTTGGGCAAAAGGATGTATAAGACGTCACCGGGTCTTTGCTGCGACCATTCGAAGATGGCACAGGAAAAGAAGGTGCTAATACCTGCCGAGTATAATGACCATGTACGACCGTCAACCAGTATATTCATCTGCTCAGATTTTAATTCTTACAAAGAGTTGTTTGACACATTTCCATTTGTCTGCCCAAGAGATGTTGGGATTCAGCCATACCGTTTGTCTTAGGATAGGATGAATGATGCGATAGAGATAGTACTTCCAACGAGGCTCTGTCAACTTGAAGTAGATATATTCGCTCTTTTGTTGTCGAAGTGTGTCGCGGAGGAATTTGGATGCATTGCCATCTTTGCCGCCTTCGCCCTCCAAATGCACAATGCGGGGGGCATTCAAGAGAATGTTATCGAAACCATGCGACATGAAACGATGTTCCATCTCAGATTCTTCAAAATACATGAAGAAGGCAGGGTGGAAAGTACCACATTCATCGAGGACCTGGCGGCCTACAAACAGGTCTGCTCCCGTGACATAATCCACCTTCATCCAATCGTCAGGATAAGTGATGACAGGCGCCTTATAGAGGTGCAGCCCTTTTTGAATAGGAGTCCAAAGTAGTATCCGAAAGTCGTCGCTCATCTTTGGGAAATGGCCGTAAGAATGGATTCTGTTGCCTTGTCGGTCTTCCAAGATACAACCCACCGCTCCCAATTGGCCTTGATATTGCTCTGCAAAGTCATAGAGCATCTTAATGGCATTGTTTTTCAGAAGAGTGTCGGAGTTGAGGAAGAAGATGTATTTGCCGTGTGCATATTCTAATCCTTTGTTATTGGCCTTTCCGAATCCAAGGTTTTCTCTAGTGGAGACAAGTGTTAGCCGCTTGTCATTTGACAGGACCTCTATGGAACGATCTGTAGAGCCATTGTCAACGACAATAATCTCGTAGCTGATATCTTTGGTCTGTTCAACAATGCTGTCAATGCATGGTAGGAGGACATGCAGCGTGTTGTAATTGACGATGATGATTGAGACATTAACTATTGTGCCCATATTCCTGTCGCTTTACCATTGATGAGTTTGTGAAATTGGATGCGGTTGATGATCAGTCCAGGGATGTTCACCAGGCACATCACCACCATGAACCAAATGATGTTGTGGGTCCATTGGGTGGCCAGATAGGCTAGCGGAATGAAGATGATTGCTGCCGAAACCGTGAAGATCAGTTGCAGGCGCAGCTTCCCGATGCCGTTGATGAAGTAGCTGTAGCGCATGCTGTAGATAAGTATGAAGATATAGGTCGCCATCACGATGCTCATTCTGAAGTCAATGGTGATGTCGCCAATCCAGATGTCGTAGACCCAGGGTGAGATAACCACCATTACCATCATCATTACCAGAATGCCAATCGTCATCAGCCGCAGCTTCCGGGTGGCTTGGCCTATCCATTCTATATCATTCCGCTCGTATGCATCGGTAGTCGCATTCCAGAAGGGCATACAGATCACGGTGAACGCCACTAGCAGAACGCTGAAATAGCGGTATGTAATTTGGTAGGGCGTTACCATGGATGGCGAGAAGAGCTTGGAGATCAGTAGGTTGGAGGTCATGAACAATACGACACTGGATATCTGCATGATAAAGAACTGCGCCCCCATGTTGACCACCTCCTTGGCCTCTTTGAGGTTGATGAGACTGAATGCTGGACGTAGCTGTGGATACTTATAATAGAAGGTGATAGGGTAGGCAATGAGGTAAACTAGCAACGGTGCCGCGGTGTTCACCAGTGCGATATGCATGAGCGAATGGCTGCCCGACCACAGCACAATATATGTGCCGACGAGTGCCAATGTCTGTCCTAAGGCAATCAACAGGTTACTCACGGCAGGCAGTTGTAGCCCCATATAGAAGTTGCCGATGAGTTTGAATATAAATGAAGTGCAGACGAGTGTCACCGTCACCATCAATACCTGATCAAGATGCGATACCTTCGACGGTTCTGCATTCAACACCCCATACGGGTCGCTTACAGCAATCAATAGCAATAGTATCAGCAGCACGGGAATGATAATACAGGTGAGCATGGCAAAAGTCGATGAAATGAGTCGGCGGGTGCGTTCGGTCTCATCATGGGCCATATATTCCGCCACCTTGTTCCTTAATCCGTTACCTAGTCCGATGTCCATGTTGTCAATCCATAGTAGCAGGCTGCTGATGGTCAGCCAGATGCCGTTCTGGTACTCTCCTAGGCAATGCAGTGTAGCAGGCACTAGCAGCAACACCACCACAGCTGACCATCCCTTGATGAGGAATGAGGCTGCGATGTTGGCATAGAGATAGCGTGAGCGGTCTTGCATAGGCGTGGGAGGTTAGAAGAAATAATCGTCCGACATCATGTGGTAGATGAGCATGTAGATGCCTATAATCAGGATACCGAAGCGTGCCAGATATCTGGGACTAAATAGATAGAGTGCGAACGTAAACACGATGCAGTCGATAATGCCGTACATGTCGCTGACGCGCGAGGCAATCACTGGGATGGTAGAAAACAGCATAGGCGAGAGGATACTGGCCAGGAACAGGTTGAGCAGAAGCGGAGCAAGACGGTTGTTCTCAACGATATGGTTGTAGAAATACAGACAGAGGTACATCATCGCTACTTTCAACATGAAGTATACGTTCTTATAAAGCAGCGCCATTTCCCATTCTCCTTTTTCCGAAGTCTTTTGGTAGTAGTCCAACTTTCCTCCCAGAATCGATGATGGTATGAGTGAGAAGAGGTCCTTACCCATTAGGTAGATTACGAAACACACCGGTATCACACAGGCTACAACCAGTCTGCTATTATAGCCGAGCTGTCGGTTGCCGATGAACAGAAAGGGAATGAACACCACCGAGGAATAATGAAACAATATGGCTATGATCATTAGCAGTGTGGCTGTCCAGTATCGCTTGTTCGAGAGCGGGTTCAGCGCCAGCAGCAGGAACGCACAGGCGGCTGCGGCCCGGATCTGAATCAGATCGTGCAGTTCATAATAGATGGGAATATAGATTATCAAGGCGGTAAAAATATAGGGTGTCATGCCGTAGAGGGCTTTCAGTTTGGTGGGGATGGCGATTAGGGCATAGATCAGGAACATCCATATCAGTCCTCCACCTAGCGCTAATACCAGTCTGCTCAGCCATAGGAAGGTGGGCTCGGTGGTCAACTGTGTGAGTATCTCATCGTTGTTGTAGAAGATGTGTTCGTAGATAGTTCCGTCAGCTGTATGGTCGATGCTCTTGGTGGTGGCCAGCAATACCATCAAGGTTGCCAGCACGGCGAGGATCACTATCTTATGGATTTCCTTCAGGTAGTCTTCAAGAAAGGCCATCACCACCGTGACGGCAAACAATCCTGATATCAGCAAGTGCATCTCCACCCTTCACTATTCACTATTCACTCTTCATCAGAAGCCACGCTGATAACATGAAAAACGATAGAATCATCATCACGATGGAGATGATCATTCTCTTCGGACCGGCGGGCTTCGTGGGCACCGAGGCACTTTCTATCACGGTAAATGCCGGGGTAGCCTCCTGTAGTTTGGCCTGGGCGGCCTGCATCTGGGCCTTAATGCCCTGATAGAGGGTATAGCTCGACTGCATCTCGTTCTCCAGCGTCGTCTCCTTGGCCGAATAGCTGGCTAGCACGGGCTTATGGTAGGAGTCAGAGAACGAAGCATAGCGGTGCATGGCTTTGTTGTATTCTGCTTCACTTTCCTTGCAGAGATTCTGATAGTATTCGTAGTCTATGCGGGCTTTGTTAGTGCGGTAGTCCACGATAAACTGCTGCAGCTTCTCACAGGTGGCATTGGCCATAGTGGCACACACCAACGGGTCTTGGTCTGTTACCTCAATGGATACAATCTCGGTTTTCTTATCGATGTTACAATCTAGCTTCCCTGCTGCCGATTTAAACACGTCGCTTTGTTTTTTTGTTAGTCCGAATATGTCCAGTTTCTCAGCACCGGTATAGTCGTCTTTCTGCGCAGCCTTAAACCACCCCTTGATGGTATCTGTCACTTTGTTCCACCAGGCATCTTTCTGCTTGTCGCGCAGATACAGGTAGTAGCTGCTCTTCGTTTTGCCGTCCTTTGTCTCAACGTTCACGGTCATCAACTCCGCAATGAAGTTCTTCGATTGTATCACGTCTGGATAGATATCTGAACTGATGGCGTCCTGTGAGTTCATCTTGGCCAGCGAACCTCCCAATCCGAACGATGAGGCCAGCGAACTCAGCGATCCCGACACGTTGACACCCGATACCTCTGGTGCCAAACGCACAGTACACTTGTAGTAGCGTGGGATGCATACAATGATCAGATAAGTGATAATTAGCGTTGCGGGCAACACATAGTAGTATTTCTTCCTATGCGGCCACAGTTTTTTCACTATGCTCGTAAAGTCAATGGGCTTTATATCATTCTTCTCTTCCATACTTTTTCCTTCTTACTTGATGAGATTAGCAATCGTTGCTATCATCGTGGCGATAGAAGCCGTGCTGGTGCCGATGCTGAGCCATTCGGTCAGACCGAGACCGCGACGGCGTGACTTGGTGGGCACAACGATCTGACATCCGGGTCTAGGTTTATGCTTTCTATCCGCTTTTGCCACCATACCGTTCATGTAGATGATAATAGTCTGACTACGTTTACCCGATGAACTGACACCACCGGCCAGATCAATGTAATAGTCGGCTTTCTCACCAGCTTTATAACGTACGGTGTTGGGATAGAGTACTTCGCCGTTGATGCTGACGGTACTGGTATAGCGCGGTACAACGATACGGTCGCCTTCACGCAGATAGGGGTCGTCGTCACTGCCTGGGTTGGCAAGAGCCTTATCCAATTCGATGGCGACAGGGAAGGTGGTCAGCGTCAACAGTTTCTTCACATCGATGGAGTCGTTACCAGAGTTACGCTGGGCTGTGCGGAGCATGGTCTCCATCATCTCGCGCTCTTCTTGTGTCATCTGACGAAGCAACTTGGCGCCCTCAGGATAGGCCCGTTTTGTCAGTCCGCCTGCTTGTTTGATAATCTCGCTGAGGCGTTGGCTGCTGCTGGTTAATGTGTAGTTACCCCTGAACTGCACTTCCCCCTCGATGGTGACATTCTGCTGTTCGTTATAGTTGGGGCTACGGCGGATATAGACCTCATCGTAAGGCTGTAATGTGAAGGGCGTCTCGCCTTGAGGAATCGTGAAATCGGGATTTAGTGCGAAACTGTAAGTGAAGGCCAATGTGTCGCCTGCTTCCGTTGCATTGGGCTCGATAATACGGCGTGAGACATCTACTTTTGCCAATGAGGCCGCATTAGTCAGACCACCAGCCTGAAGTACCAGGTCCTCAACCGTCTCGTTGGATGCATATTTATAGACGCCCGGATAGTTTACCTCACCATGAATGGTAATGGTCTGGTCTTCTTTCTCCTCTTCACGGCTTCCGACATAGATGACGTCTTCATTTTTCAGCTCGACATCTGGCACGCTTCCTTCCAGAATACCAAGGATGTCGATACTTTTCACTTCTAGTGTCCGGTCCTTCTTCATACGGTGCATAACGGCATGCTGGCCAATGGCGTTCTCGGTCAGACCGTCGGCCGCCTCAATGAGGGCTTTGACGGTACAGATTTGTCCGCCTACCTGATACATACCAGGACGGAATACAGCTCCCTTTACTTCTACCGTATTTTGGTAACGGTTCAAAGTAGAGTCGACGCTGACGGAATCTTCGTCCATCAGTTTAAAATCGTTGAGGTCGAACTCACCGACATTGAACACGGAGTACATCTGCCCAGCCTTTCGGTGGATACGGATGGCCTTTGTATAAGCATCGCCTGTGAAACCGCCAGCATAACGGAGCAAGGTGGCTGCGCTCTCGGTCTTCTTCATTTCGTAGAACATGGGACGCTTGATTTTTCCGGCGATATTCACCAAAGCCTCATACGGCCCTACGGTCACGATATCATTGTCTTGTAGACGGACGTCACCTGTCAGTTTTCCATTGAGCAGGAAATCGTAGACGTCGACATTTGACAGCAAACGACCGTTACGATATACCTTGACGTTTCTGAGTGTACCAATCTCATTGGGACCGCCTGCCATATAAAGTGCATTATAAACGGTGGCAAATGCTGACATGGTATAGGTGCCTGGTGTCTTTACTTCACCGATCACGCTGATGGTGATGGTTCGTGTCTGACCTACAGTAAGTTCAATATGAGAGCCTTGGTATCTGGGTCCTAGAACGCTTCTCAATTTGGCCTTGGCCTGACTGACAGACAGACCGCCCAATTGAATAATGCCGATATCCTCAACGGTCACATAACCATCGGGAGAAATCGTTTCCGTAATACTCTCCTGTGAGGCACCGGAAATGTCGATGTTCACCTCATCACCAGGACCGAGACGGTAGTTCTGTGGCGTTGCCAGATTCATGCTACTCTCAAAGGTCAGGTCCTTATTGTTGAAAATGTCATGTCCAAAGATCTTCCGCTTGGGCTCTTTCTCTTTATCAAGGTCGTCGTAGAAATATTTCAGCGAGTCGGGCATCATGAAGTCCACAGCATCGTCAAACTCAGTGAACTCCTTATCGTTCTCGTCATAGGTATTCTGTTTGGTTTTCTTCCGGCCGTCTTTTACACGGTGGGGAGATACATTGCGCTTTTCCTTATCGACAATGTCCTGTCGCTTTTCGCCGTTGGCCTCACGCATGCGTTTTTTGACATCCCTCGAACCGGCAGTAATGTCCTCGGCTCCTAACGCACCATTATTCATCTGACGTTGGTATTTCTTGCGCAGACGTTGCAGTTGCTCCATTGTCACGCCGCGTTGCATAAGTTGCGTGACAATTTGCTGGCGAGATACGCCTTTGGCGTTTTGCTCAATAACATAGTCCATCACTTGGTTATCGGTCATGCCCGACTGTGCCCAGCCTGTTGCAGACATGAGCAGAAGTGATATCATCAGCGTAATTAGTCTTTTCATACGTTATCTTTTACAGGTACATTATTTTATATAATATAACATGATAGATCGTGGATTATTGCATAAATCTCGGCAAAGGTATTACTTTTTTTCCAAAAAACCTGCTTTTATGAAGAAAATTGTACTATCTTTGCAAACGAAAATGATATAACTAAAAGAACGTGAATATGAAATCTTACCTGTTATTAGTTCTTCTTGCCATCAGTACAGTTGTTAAAGGCCAGAGCGAATATGCCATCACAGTAGAGAGCAGAAATCCCTCAGGTATCATCGACGAAAAGCTCTATGGACAACTCTTTGAACACATCTATTTTAGTGCCAACAATGGCGTGTGGCAGGAACTGATACAAGAACGCTCGTTTGAGCCGGAGCAGTATCCGGGCATTCATCCGCGTGACGGCTATTTCGACGGCTGGTTTATGGACGACGACATGGTGCTGCATTCGCCAACCCGTTATGAACAGCCGCTTAAGATAGACAGCATAGAGACCTGTGACTTCGACCTTACGATGGACGTTAATTGGCGTTCATACAAACTGGTCCGTCGCAGTTGGAGT
>JAEEGJ010003447.1_pt1 | contig 61113 bp, 47 predicted proteins | sample 8958761 | NCBI WGS metagenome assembly JAEEGJ01 (sample SAMN16246546, study PRJNA631951) | gut metagenome | biome: gut microbiome; feature: rumen; material: RS-attached | host: Bos | place: Iran: Karaj | collected 2018-10 | reverse complement strand
GCTACCTTCATCAGGTTTTGTGTCAGAGACAGCATACGCTATATTGCTATTGTTAAGATAGAGTTTCTCAACCTTTTGCATAATGGCATCGCCTGTCCCCTTTTCTTTCAAGGCATTGAAAATCCGTGACGATTCAAGGTATTCGATGTAGTCGGGTAACTGGTTCCGGCCAATGTTGAGGTCACGAGCAAGTTTGCTGTAATTCGGTTTGAAAGGTACACTATTGGCAAGTACATACATAAGCTTCTTCAATTTAACTGCTGATGCCACAGGCATTTCTGCATAATTCGGGATGTCGTGTTCCACAGTCTCATTGATGGCCTGCTTCAATCGCAGATGGAAATCTTCTTCTTTGAAAAAAGGATAGCACCCGTTCTTGATATATTCAGAATAATATTTCAGAGGACGATGTTCACCATACGGGAAATCAACGTGACCTTTTAGAATGTCATCCAAAGAGGACGTCTTGAGACCCCATTTGTTGTTGATGTTTAGGTATTCCCTGAAAGAAAGCACAGGCATGGTATATTCAATGGCTCTTCGGCTTAGATCAGCTGAAGTCCCTTTTTTCAATGCCAGCAGTGAACTACCCGAATAAACCACTGAAAGAAGGGGCAATCTGTCGTAAATCATTTTTATCTCAGTTGACCATCCTTTATATTTATGAATTTCGTCGATGTACAGTTTTTTCCCACCTTTTTTTAAAAAATCGTATGCCAGTTCGTATAAACCATGTCCTGCAAAATACAAGTCATCTGCTTGAACATACAGTGTCTCATCAATGTTGTCAAAATTCCTGATGTGCTGCAATAAAAGTGTTGATTTACCAACGCCTTTTTGCCCTAATAGGCCAATCAATCGGTTTTTCCAGTTAATTCTGTCATGAAAACTTCTGACATATTCCATAGGGGTGAGTTCAAGCGCAAGGCGGAAAGAATCGTAGAGTTTCTCCATATCGAAAATTTTTGCAAAAGTAGTAAAATTTTTCAAACTGCACTTCGCGAAGTGCAACTTTTTATGAAAACTGCACTTTCCGAAGTGCAATCATGCAATATTCCAGATTATCAGAAAGAGCGTATCTTTGCCGCGATTTTTTCCCGACAAAAGAAAATATTATGCCTCCCATTCCTTATAGAACGAAGAAATGTTTGTCTATTCTAGCGCTTTTGTTGGTGTCAGTGACCGTTTTAAAAATGTTCATCATAATGAACAAAATTTAATATTTTTTCATTTTGTTCATTATAGTCAACAAAATGAAACCATCCAATCTTTGTGAATTGGAGATACTCTATAGATATTTTAATTTTTTTGAGTATTTTTGCCGCTGTTAATCCATATTAGCAGAAATTAAAGAAGATGAAGAAGAAATTGACATTAGACATTTTAAAAGCAGAAGCCAAGACCTTTTGTGAAGCAGAATCCAAATTCAAAAACAAAGAATTGTTTGGTATAACGGACGGGAAAGCCGTGGGAACGTATGTAGAGCATAAGTTTCAGCAGCAATTATCTGCAAAGTACTCCGTTTCTATCGGATCTTCCGCAAATGGGATAGACCTCCCTTCCACAGAAATACAAACTGATATTAAGGTAACCTCAATAAAGCAACCTCAGTCTTCATGCCCTTTTAAGGATGCAAAACAAAAAATATTTGGATTAGGATATAATTTATTGATTTTTGTTTATGAAAAGATTGACAATCCGAGAACAAAAAACGTGTGTGTTGAATTTTGTAAGTTGTGCTTTCGTCTCAAAAGAGCGAACGGCAGACTATACAACGACCTATCGGTTGCGTGAAATGATAAAAGACGGAGCCAATGAAGAGGACATCGTTGCTTATCTGGAAGACCGCAATATACCAGCGGATGAAATTACTCTTCATCAATTGGCAAAACAGATTATAAAGACCAAACCCAAACAGGGCTATCTGACCATTTCCAATGCTTTACAGTGGAGACTCCAGTACCAAAGAGTAGTGGATTTGAAAACAAGAGTGGTTGGTATTACAAAAATGATATAGGCATTATGGGTGTCTTTGATGTCGAAATACCACCGAGTTGTATTGAATTTTTCCAGCAGGTTATAAAAAATTATGTGAGCATAGTCGATTTGAATGCCCAACTAAAAGAGGTCTGCGGATGTGAGGATTTTTTCTCATCTCAAGAAGAAATTATTCAATTCCAGAAGTTGCTTCAAACTATACCTGATGATTGTGCAGCAGAAAACCGTGCTGAATACGGTGATTACCAAACAAATGCGAAACTTGCCAAAGGGATAGTAGCATTGGTATCTCAAGAGGTGACCCCTGATATTATTATAGAACCCACTTGTGGAAAAGGTAATTTTATAGTTGCATCCCTTGACGCTTTCCCAAATATTAGTGAAGTCATTGGAATTGAAATTCACGAACCTTATGTATGGCAATGCAAATTCAACATATTGAACCACTATCTGCAGAATCCTGTTGTTTCGAAACCAAAGATCAGAATTATTCATAAAAATGTTTTTCAATTTGATTTTGCAACAATAAAAACTGAAAACAAGAAAACATTAGTGATTGGGAATCCCCCGTGGGTTACGAACTCCGCCTTAGGAGCAATGGACTCATCCAATCTTCCTGAAAAAAAGAATTTCAAACACCATAGCGGCATTGAGGCAATTACAGGTAAGGGGAATTTTGATATTGCAGAATATATAACGACTCTCTTATTAAAAAAATTCAGTAGTCAGAAAGGTTATATTGCTCTGCTTTTAAAAAATTCAGTCATAAAAAATCTGCTATATGAACAAAAACGTTATAATTTTAGAATAGGAAAATTATCTGAATATCAAATAGATAGTAGAAAGGAGTTTTCTGTTTCGGTAGGTGCTTCCCTTTTTTGTTGCAAAATGGGAATCGACCCTGAATATCAATGCAAGGAAATTGACTTTTATTCTGGAAAGGAACAAAACAAATTTGGATGGGCTAACGAAAAGTTTTATCATAACATTAGTTTTCAAGACAAAATCCCAAATATTGACGGAAAATCCCAATATGTATGGAGACAAGGAGTAAAACATGATTGCTCTAATGTTATGGAATTGACAAAAGGCGATAATTTGTATATCAACAAATTGGATGAAATAACTCCGTTGGAAGAAGAATTGGTGTACGGTATCCTTAAAAGTTCTGATTTAAAAAATAATATTATTCAAGATTGCTGTAAATATACGATTATCACCCAAAAAAGAATAGGTCAAGATACCTCCACCATTCAAGATTATCCCTTGACTTGGAATTACTTACAAAGTCACAAAGAAGCATTTACATCAAGAAAATCAAGCATTTATAAGGGGAAACCAGATTTTTCAATTTTTGGTATAGGCGATTATGCTTTTGAACCTTACAAGGTTGCTATTTCAGGTCTTTATAAAACATTTCATTTTTCTCTTGTTATACCCAAAACAAGAAAACCACTGATGTTGGATGATACCTGTTACTATTTGAGTTTTAGCAAATTGGAGAATGCAATCATTACATGGTGTCTTCTTAATTCCGAAATCGTCAGAGATTTCTTGGAAGCGGTCTCTTTTCCCGATGCTAAACGCATGATCAACAAAGAATTGCTAATGCGCATGGATTTAGTTAGAGTTGCAGAACTTGTTTCTGAAAAAGAAATCCAACTGGCAGCGTCTATTGTCGCTGGCGAAATAGGTGTGTCTGTTGAAATTGATTTGACAGCATATAAGAAGCAATTGAACAACAAAGGTGGCGAGCAATATGTTCTGTTTTAACGAACATTCTTGAAATTATGCCCGTACTTTCCCTGACCTTATACTTTATCCGTTACCACCAGTTTGACGCATGACTATGCGCCTCAACTTTTAACTTTACAAACATGATGAACTTTATGAACTAAATTTGTATTTTTGCCGCCCGAGAAAATTTTGAAGCATTATGTCGAATGAAAGATTTGCCATTATAGGCGCAGGCCATTTCGGATCGTCGATTGCGACGGCGCTGTCGGAGCGCGGAGCGGAAGTGCTGGTGATTGACTCCGACATCAAGGTGATACAGGATCTGTCGGAGGAAGTGGCCTACTCCGTCTGCATTGACGCTACCAACAAACGCGCCCTTTTGGCCGAAAACATACAGGATTTCGATGCCGTGGTCGTCGCCATCGGTGAGGATTTCGTGAAGCGCCTGCTGTGCACGGCCAACCTTTTGGACATCGGCGTGAAACGCATCATCTGCCGCACCATGGGCAACAACCAGCGGACCATCCTCGAAAAGATGGGCATCACCGAGTTCCTCTCGCCCGAGGACGAGGTCGGCACCCTCTTTGCGGAACGGCTGCTGAACCCGAACATCCTGTCGTACCTCCAGCTGCCCGACGGCTACAAAATCGCCGAGGTGGTGCCGCCCAGCAAAACCGTCGGCCTCACCATCGCCGACCTCAACCTGCGTGACGCCTACCGCCTCAGCTTGATCACCATCCGCCGCAACTTCTCCACGGAAGAGGACGGCGACGAGGCAACCAGCCACATCATCGGTGTGCCCGAGAACTCCACCGACATCCAGGCCAACGACTGCTTCGTGCTGTTCGGACGCTCGCACGACATCGAAAACTTCATCAGGAAAAACCAGTAAGGGACGATGCCGCTCACACCATTCGACTATTTCAAGAAAAAACTAAACTTCCGCCTCGTCAACCTCCAAGGGACGGTGGAGCGGGTGCTCAATATCCTGGCCCTTCTGCTGGCGTTGGCCGCACTGGCCGGCATCCTGTACGAACACGGCTGCTACCTCACCCCCCAACAGGAGACACTGGTCACCGTAATCGTCACCATCGCCTTTATCTTCTACGTCCTCCGTTTCATTGTCAGCGCCATCTTTTCCTCCAATATTAAACAGTATTTCAAGGATGAACGACTTAACTTCATCCTGATACTCTGCACGTTGGGTCTTTTCGCCTTCTTCGCCATCTATGAACACACCGCCAACATCCGCAACACGGTGCAGTTCTACCACCAGCGCATCATCGTCTTCCATCTGCTCTATTTTGTCATCTTTTTCATCGAAGTTGTCAAGGCGATGGCATTTGTCAAAAAGATACAGCTGAGTCCGCCCGCGCTGATGATGCTGTCGTTCTTTGTGCTCATCTCCATCGGGACGGGGCTGTTGCTGATGCCGAAGATGACGACCCACGGAATCTCCTTCATCGATGCGCTGTTCACGGCCACCAGTGCCAGTTGCGTCACCGGCCTCACGGTGCTGAACACCGCCAACGACTTCACCACCTCCGGCCAGATTGTGCTGATGGTGCTGATGCAGCTCGGCGGTATGAGCATCCTCTCTTTCGCCACCTTCTTCATCTCGTTCCTGTCGCACTCCGTCACGGGCCTCCGTTACCAATACATGGTGAAGGACATGCTCTCCACCGACAAATTGTCCGACTCTTTCTCCTTCCTGCGGGAAATTGTCATGACGATTTTCATCGTGGAAGGCATCGGAGTCGTCATGTTATATATGTATTGGGAAACGACGGGGCTTTTCGCGTCCGACGGGGAGACGTTCTACTTCGCGCTGTTCCATGCGGTGTCGGCCTTTAACAACGCCGGCTTCTCGCTCTGGACCGACGGCCTGATGGACACGGCCGTGGTCAACAGCCACTTCCCGCAGGTCATCATCATGCTGCTGGTCTTCGTCGGCAGTATCGGCTTTGTGGTGCTGCGCGACTTTTTCGCGCCGGCGGTCATCCGCGAGCGCAAGCGCAAACGGTGGAAATCGCTGGCCATCGGCACGCAGATCGCCCTCATCACCTCTTTCGTGATCATTGCCGTCGGTACGGTCCTTTTCTTCTTTATGGAGTATGACAACACGCTGGCAAACAGGAGTTCCCTTTTCGACAAATTGTTCACCGCGTTCTTCCAGGTGACGGCGGGGCGCACGGCCGGCTTCAACATCGTGGATGTCAATGCCATCAGCGTCCCGATGCTGATGGTGGTCACGCTGATCATCTTCATCGGGGCGTCGCCGGGTTCCACGGGTGGCGGTATCAAGACCACCACCGCCTTCGTGATCATCAAGTCCCTTTTTGCCACCATCAAGGGAAAGAACAAAATCGAATTCAACAAGAAAACCATCCCGTTCTCGTTGGTGGACAAGTCCTACTCCATCGTTGTCATGTCCTTGGTCTTCATCTTCATAACCGTGGTGACACTGGGGCTTTTGGAACCGCTGGTTCCGTTGAAGAACATCATCTTTGAGTCCACGTCGGCATTCACCACCTGCGGGCTTTCCACGGGCTGCATCGGCGATTTTTCCGTGGCCGGCAAGGCGGTGCTCACGTTCAACATGTACCTCGGCCGCATCGGCACACTCACTTTTGCTTACGCCCTCAGCAAACGTACGAAGGAAAGCCGCCACGAATATCCCGAAACCTACTTCATGGTAGGGTAGTAGTGGTTAGGGGATAGTGATTAGGGGATAGTGATTAGGGGATAGTGATTAGGGGATAGTGATTAGGGGATAGTGATTAGGGATTAGTTTTCAGTTTTCAATTTTCAATTTTTAATTTTTAATTTTCAAAAAAGTGTTGTATTTGAAATTTTGTGTATCTTTGCAGCGCAAAGTACTTTTAAATCATGAAGGAAAAAGAAGTAGAAAAAACCTTGAGCGATATTCGTGATATGATGAGTAAATCATCACGTTTTCAATCAGTTAGTGGATATTCCATTGTTGTTGTGGGATTGCTTGCAGCGGTGGCGTCACTGATAACGGCGGTCTTCATCGGGGTGGAAAATTGGTTCCCATGCTCCGAAAAACTGCAACATTTCGCGGTGATGGACACTGCGGCACGCACCCAAAGCATTGCAATAACCGGCATGGTTCTTTTCGCTCTTTCCCTGCTGACGGTGTTTTTCTTTGCTTACATCAAATCCAAAAGACACCAGCTGCGTTTCGCCTTCGACAAACGGATGGGCCAAATGCTCCTTGACTTCTTCATTCCCTTGGCTGTCGGCGGCGTGCTCAGCATCGTATTGGTGATGCAGCAACACTACGGGCTCACCTCATCCATCATGTTGATATTCTATGGACTTGCCCTGGTCAACTGCAGTCATTACACCTACCCAGTTTTCCGTTATTTAGGGTACGTGGAGTTGCTGCTCGGCATCATCGACTGCTTCACCATGTCGCATGCGCTGCTGACCTGGTTCCTCGGTTTCAGCGTGGCGCATATCGTCTTCGGCATCGTCTATATCCTCCTGTTTGATCGTAAAGCCAAATAGTCATGACCATCCTTGAAGGGCTGAACAAAACATTTGAAAGCAAAATCCGCTTGGGCATCATGTCGGTGCTGGTGGCCAACGAGTCGGCGGATTTTGCCACGTTGAAGTCGCTGCTGGGGCTTACCGACGGTAACCTGGCCAGTCATACGCGCAGTTTGGAAGAGGCCGGCTACATCCGCTGCGAGAAGAAATTCGTAGGACGCAAACCGAACACCACTTACATCATCACGAGTTCCGGCCGCGAAGCCTTCACCGCACACATCAATGCCCTTGAAAATTTTTTGAAAGAATGTAAAAGCTAATTTTTTTTGTCTTTTATACTTTGAAACGCAAAGTACTTTATATTTTACAAACCACTTAAAACCAAATTAATTATGACAACAGAAATGGAAAACGCGGCAATGGAACCGCAAGAAGCACAAACAAAGAACGAAACCTTCAACACCGTGACGAATCCGGTGCGAGAACCCAAAAACGCAGAGACGCAAAACGGTCAAGGGAAAAAACGGAACAACCGCTTGCTCCTGAAGCTCGGCATCATCGGGCTGCTGAGCGTACTCCTGCTGATTCCCCAACAATTCATCCTGCGGCTGATCAACGAGCGGTACGAAACCTCCTCGAAAGCGGAAACGGAGGTGAGCCAACTTTGGAGCAAGGCCCAACAAGTCACGGGCCCGGTCATCCACATTCCCGACAAATACAAACGCGAAAAAGACCTCTATCTTCTTCCTGAAGAGTTGCATATAAAAGGGAATGTAGAAACCGAGAAGCGTCATCGCGGAATCTTTGACGCAATGGTTTACTCCGCAGAGTTGGATATGAATGGGAGTTTTATCCTACCCGATTTGTCCGCACTTGAGGACTCTTTCTATGACATCTCAAAAGCGGAGGTACTGATTGCACTCAACGACTTTCGCGGATTGACAGAAAACATCTCGATCAGCTTCAACGATACGATTTATTCAATGAAATCCAACCAAGATGCACAGATGGGTTCCGTACTGTGCTGCCCTGTCACACTGTCGAAGACGCAGTCAGGAGAGTCGGTCAGCTATTCGGTAAAGATGCCGGTAAAGGGCTCCGAGTCGCTGACGTTCCTTCCCCTGGGCAACAGCACGGAAGTGGAGCTGACTTCCAATTGCACATCGCCCAGTTTCCAAGGCAATTACCTGCCCGTCACCCGAACCGTTTCCGACAATGGTTTTTCTGCCTCGTGGAAAATTTTGGCCATCAACCGCGACTTCTCACAAACGGTTTTGAAATGGAACGAATGTGGCCATGGTCCCCAATGTGTGAACACCAGCGAGAACGAGTTCGGTGTCACCATGAAAGTGCCGGTGCTGCAATACCAGCAGACCACCCGCAGCGTCAAATATGCCTACCTCTTCATCTTCATGACCTTTGCCATCGTATTTTTCCTGGAACACCGCCATCTTACCCCCATCCACCCTGTGCAGTATCTGCTGATTGGCATCGCACTGCTGCTCTTCTACACCCTGTTGCTCTCTTTCAGTGAACACATCCCGTTCCTCTGGTCCTACCTCATTGCCATGCTGATGACGATTGTATTGATTACGGGATACTTGGCGGGAATTCTGAAAATCCGGAAGACCTCTATAATAACGGGGTTGTTCTTACTCACCCTCTATATTTTCATGTATGTTCTTTTACAAATGGAAACCTACACGCTTCTCGTCGGCAGCATCGGCATCTTCATCATCCTCGCCATCCTGATGTATGCATCCCAGAAGGTGAAATGGTACAAGGAGAGATAGACGAATGGGGAATTTCGATTCCCCATTCTTTCCATCAGGAAAAAATCTTATCTTTGCAGCCGTTTTTTTCGGATAATGAAGAATCTCTACATTTTAGCGGGATGCAACGGAGCGGGCAAGACGACGGCGGCTTTTCATCTGCTGCCGGGAATCCTGCAGTGCAAGGAGTTCGTGAACGCGGACGAGATTGCACGCGGCATCTCGCCGTTTCAGCCTGAAAAGGCCACCTTTGAGGCGGGGAAAATCATGACCCGCCGCATCGAGGACCTGATGGCTGCCGAAAAAAACTTCGCCATCGAGACCACCCTTGCCGCGATTTCCTACCTGCGTACCGTCCGTGTGGCGCAGGAACGAGGCTACTACGTCACCCTCATCTTCTTCTGGCTGCCCGACGTGGAGCTGGCCAAGGCCCGCGTGCGCCTGCGCGTGCAGGAGGGCGGGCACTCCGTTCCGGAGAAGGTGATCGAACGCCGCTTCCGCCGCGGCCTCGTCAACTTCTTCGACCACTTCATGCCTCTGTGCGACAACGTGATGGTGTTCAACAACGCCAGCGAGGAACCCAAGCTGGTGATGGCCAAGACCAAAGACAAACCTCAAGAAATTTTTGATAACGAAATTTATAACCAAATCCTGCTGTGTTATGAAGGAAACAGAAATCCAAAGGCTTAGAAGAAAAATCATCCGCGGCCTCGCCGACTCCACCGGCAAGATGCTGGAAGAAAAGGTAAGAACCCGCACCTCCATCGCCATCATGCGCAACGACCGCGTGGAGGTGCTCAGCCCCGCCCGCATCAAGAAGTTGAGATAACCCCAAAACCATTGACCTTGAAATCCGAAAAAATACGTCTCCTCGTCCTCATCCTCGCCATCGTCGTCGCCTACGCCGACACGCTCACCCTGCACTACGCCTCCGACGACCGGATGATCATCTTCGAAAACGACTACACCCTCAAAGGTTTTAAAGGCATCCCCGAGGTGATGACCAAGGACGCCTTCACCGGCTTCTTCGGCGACAGCAAGACGCTCGTGGCCGGCGGCCGCTACCGCCCCCTCTCCCAGATCACCTTCATTCTGGAATACGAGCTGTTCGGTGGCTCCATCCACGACAAGGTAGGCTTCCACCAATGTCCGGAAAACGAGCAGCTATTCTCCGACAGCATCCTCCCCGTGATGCAGCACGGCGGCAACCTCATCCTCTTTATCCTGTTGTGTATCAGTATCTACGCCGTCCTGAAGCTGCTTTTCCCGAAATTTGAAAACGAGAAATGGTACTTTTCCGTGCCCTTCCTCGCCACGCTGCTGTTCGCCCTGCACCCGCTCCACACCGAGGCCGTCGCCAACATCAAGGGGCGCGACGAAATCATGAGCATGCTCGGCGCCATGCTCGCACTCTATGCTTCCCTCCGCTTCGTCAGCGACCGCAAGTGGTGGTGGCTGCTGCTCTCCTTCGCGGCGATGCTGTTCGGCATCTTCTCCAAAGAAAACGCCATCACCTTCCTCGCCGTCGTGCCGCTGTCGCTCTGGTTTGTGGAAGCGCCGAAAAAACGGGGCGACTACCTTCTCACGCTGCTGCCGCTGGTCGTGGCGACAGGTCTTTTCCTCGCCGCCCGCACCCACGCCCTCGGCGGCATGATGAACCAAAGCACCTCCGACCTCATCCTCAACAACCCCTTCGTCCATTCCACCAAAGCCCAGACCGTCGCCACCGTCATCCTGACGTGGGGCATCTACCTGCGACTGATGCTGTTCCCGCACCCGCTCACCCACGACTACTATCCGCACCAGATTGAAATCACCAACTTCGCGAATCCCGTGGTGTGGTTCGTCACGGCCATCATCATCGGTCTTATCATCTTTGCAATCAAGACTTTGAAAAAGAAAAACGTTGCATCTTACGGCATCCTGTTTTTCATCATCACTTTCTCCATCACCTCCAACCTGCTGTTCAACGTGGGCACGTTCATGAACGAGCGGTTCCTGTTCACGTCGCTGCTGGGGTTCACGCTGATTGTGGCGTTTCTGATACAGAAGTTACAGAAAACCACGGTTTCCGGCAAGGTGATGACGGTTTCGGTAATCCTGTTGTGCCTGCTGTACGGCGGGCGGACGGCGGCCCGCAACCTCGTCTGGCACGACGACATCACCCTTTTCACCACCGATGTCAAGACCTCCAAGAAAAGCATCAAGTGCAACGTGTCGGCGGGCGGCAGCTACCTGAAACTGTACGACCAGACGGGAAAGAAGAAATATCTCAAACTGGCGGAAGAGTACCTTTTACAGGCCTTCAAGTTGGGCAGCAACACCGCCGAATCCTACTCGCTATTGGGCAAAATGTACTTTATGAAGGAGGATTACGACCGAGCCCGCCAGTGCTACGAAATCATCCTCGCCACCGACCCCGACGACCAGCTCGCCGCCGCCAACCTGAAACTGACACAAGAGGTACAGCGGCAGAACAGTGTCGAACGCGTCACGAAGCTGATGGACGAAAACAAGACGGACGAAGCCATCGCATTAGCCAACAATCTTCTGAAACAGAGTCCCGACTCCCCACAGTTGTATAATCTGCTGGGTAGGATTTATGGGGAAAAGAAGGGGGACATCGAGGCGGCCATCCCCTACCTGAACAAAGCCCTCGAGCTGGATCCCACCTTTGTGAGTGCCTACGAGAACCTCGGCATCGCTTACGCCACCAAAGGAAATTTTCCGAAAGCGCTCGAGCTTTTGCAGAAAGCCCTCGAACTCGACCCCGAGAACACGCATGTAATGAACAACATCGCCATGCTGTACGGTAACATGGGGGATACGCAAAAAGAGCAGGCGTTCCGGCAGGCGCACGGTTTGTAGAGCCGTGCAACCATTTTGTTAATTATTAGAACTTGCAGCGTCGCTAGATGCTGCGAAAAATGATTAATTTCATTAATAAAATGCTTTTTTCCCTTAAAAAAAAACCATTTCACTTTAAAAGACTGATTATCTTGAGAAATTGTTGTACTTTTGCCGCCTCAAATTGCTAAATAGATCTATTAATCATACCATTTCTGTAACTTTTGTAAATTTTGTAACTTTTCTACAATGATTCATTGTATTATTTGGGTGTTTTTCTTTTAAAAGTTCTAACAACATTGAAAAGGCTACCATTCTTGCTTATATTTTTTGCTTGCAGTGTTCTTTGCTACGGGCAAAGCGGATTTACAGTTTCCGGCTCCGGTGATTTTTCGGTAGGGCAGATGTTTGCGAGTCCTGCCTCGACTGCGGGTGTCGGTTCCGTCAGTCCCGGCCTTCAAAACGCCAACCTCATTACAGTGAACATGGAGGATGACCGCTGCGAAGGTTATGCTTACACCGACAACGGTTTCAACCTGCCCGCCACGGCCAACCCCGTGGACACCATGCTGGTCAACTACGACCCTGATGTGCGCAGCCACCTCGGTTACGACAGCATCACCAACATGGCGCTGACCATCCACCTCACCCAGCATGCAACGGACACGACCGTCTTTATGGCCGATTACGACGATCCCCGCTTCGGCACCGCCTCGGGGCATCAGGATGTGACCTACCATACATCTGACTTCGGATGCGACAGCGTGGTGGACCTGCTCGTTTACCGCATGAACGCCATCCCCGATGTGGAGGAAACAGCCCTTCCGGGCTATGACACATGGCCTGTCACGATGAGCACCCCCACTTTCGAGCCTTCTGACTTCTATGCGGCGGGCGGCACACTGACTCCTTCCTCCGATCCCGCCTATACGGATGAATATCCCATCGGCAGAACCACACCCGTGGTCTGGACGGCCACCATCGCCGACTCTGCCGCCAACTTCACCCAGCAGGTGAAGATTAACGAGCCGGACTGCTCGTCCCTCACCCCCGAGGACGGCAGCGGCAACACTTACGAAGTCGTGCGCATCATCCACGACTGCTGGCTCAAGAAGAGTCTCCGCAGCGAGCTTTACGCCGACGGAGCCACCCCTATCCCCGATGTACGCAACTATCCGGGTGCCGATGTGGATGTTTACGGCCTCCTTTACAGCTACGACGCCGCCACCGGCTACGGCACACCGCGCGGCGACACCCTTCAAGGCGCCTGTCCCAACGGATGGCACCTGCCCACCGAAGAGAAGGTGATGGAGGTGATGGCCTATTACGATGCCACTGAATTAATGGCCACCGAGAACTGGGTTTCCCCCGGATCCAATCTCTCCGCATTCACCATGCAGCCTTCAGGCTTCTACGATTCGTCCAGCCTGTTCCACTATCAGGGACTGTTCACCGTGGGTATCTTTTGGATATACGGTCCCAGTTCCACCATTTACCATGCGTGCGAGTTCGGCTATGCCTGCGGCTCGCTGGAAATCATACCCGGCACCACCACGAAGAGTTTCAGCGTGCGCTGCCTGAAAGACAGAGAATAGCATATACAATTATTGGAATCATTAAATAAAATCAAATATGAAAAAAAAACTACTAACCTTTATCGGCTTTCTGTTGATGGGTCTGTTCGCGGCATTTGCGCAGGTACCTGCCAACCAGCAGTTGAGTTACCAGGCCGTCATTCGAAACGCCTCGAACCAACTGCTGATCAGCCAAAATAACATCTCCGTAACCGTGAACATCAAGTGTGACGGCACATTGGTTTATTCCGAAGAACACACGGGACTCCAGACCAATGAAAACGGCTTGATCACGTTCTACATCGGCAGTGTGGCGCCCACCACGGGCACATGGGAAGGCATCAACTGGGCCATTGCCTCCATCCAGACCGTGACCACATGGAGCGACGGCACCGTCACCTCCGATTATGTGCCGGTTGCCGCGGTCCCCTTCGCCCTGTATGCCGGCAACGTGCAGGTACAGGAGCAGGCCGACTGGAATGAAACCGACAATACCAGTGCAGCGTTCATCCAAAACAAACCCGACCTCACCGTCTATGCCACCAACGCACATCTGAACGACACTTTGAGCCACTATCCGACGATAAATGATTTGAAAGACACGGCCACCAATGTCCGCAGCGCGCTGGTTGACACCGCCGCCGCCATCCGCGCCGACTTCCCGACAGTGAACAACGGCACGTTCACCATCACCTATGGTTCGGAAACGCCCGTCACCTTCACCGCCAACCAGGACGGCAACAGCGAAATCACCATCCCCGCACCCGCCGCACCCAACAACGGCGCGATAACAGTCACGAGGAACAATACGGCTGTGGAGAACGGCACCTTCACCGTTGACCAGAGCACAAACCAAACGATAAACATCGCTGTTCCCACCACCGTGGCGGAACTGACCGACGCCGCCGACTACGCGAAAGTGGCCGCCGACAATAGTTTCACCGGCACCAACACCGTGCCCAGCGGCTTCATCATCTCTGGCGAAGACGCAACCACCAGCGCCAACTGCGGCAATGTGGTGGTGAACGCCTGCGACCTCTTCGCGGTGTTCGACAGTCTGAACCGCAGAATCAGCGCGCTGGAGGATGCTCTGGATGCCCTGATGCATGCCGTTCCCCCGACTGTAACAGTGTCTTTAAGCGACATTACTTCCAACAGCATGAAAGCCACCGCCGATGCCAACGACAACGGCACGGCCATCACCGCCTACGAATTTTGCATTTCGGTGAACAGCGACATGAGCGCGGCCTCGTGCTTCACCGGCACCGTCGCCAACTATACCTTCACCGGTCTGGAAGCCTACACGACCTATTACGTGACCGCCAAGGCCACCAACTTGGCCGGCTCCGGCACCTCCAGCGTGGTGAGCGCCCGCACTCCCGCCCACGCGCCCGCAGGCGTGCTCGGCAGCAGCCTGCCCCCCAAACCGACAGGATTCCAAGTGACCGTCAGCAGCCTCGATTTCAAAGAGCCCGCTGAAGGAACCGTACAGATTTTATATAAGCAAGGAAGCGGCTGCTCGGCCGACGAGGATGGTTTCACCGCATGGCCCGTTTCAGGCACACTCACCACAGGTGCCGAATACACACAGAATCTCACAGGGCTTGAACCTCTCACCGACTATTGCGTGATGGTGAAATTGACCAATGCGGACAGCACCACTACCTACGGCCCCGTGAACACCACCAGCGGTGAGGACATCAAGCTGATTATCACGCCGGAAGCCACTTCCCTTAGTCTTTGTGAAGGAGCCACGGTGAGTGACCTGTTTATGGCTGAACCTTCCTTGGGAGACGTAGAGGAATACAGCTATGAATGGTCGGACGGCACCAATACCTACAACACCAACCCCGTCACGATAACGTTCAACACCGCAGGTGCTAAAACCATCACTTGTACGGCCACGCATATCGTTGAAGGTTATACCCTTACGGCTACAGTTGCCGTTACTGTCACTTCGGCAGGCACCGCCCCGACATTCTCCTTCTGTGAAAACATGTTGGTGGTGGATATTGACAAGAGCAGCATCTCTGATGTCGCAACTCTTGACTGGGGCGATGGCTCAGCTATTGAAAATATTCCAGCAACTATTGATGAATGGACTCCCAACATTTGGCATGCATACAGTGCCTTGGGCGGTCCGTATAATATAGTTGCCACCAGCACTTCGGGTTGTACGACCACCCAAACAGTGTTGTCAGAGAGGGCAAATCTTACCCCGTGTACCGGTTCAGCACGCGAAGGCGGTGTATATGCAGGCCAGGGGTATGGCGGTGCTGATGACGGCCGCGAATATGCCGATGAAAACGGTATCTATGCGGTTACCGACTACGACGGAAATATTTATCCTGTGGTAAAAATCGGTTCCCAATGCTGGATGGCCGAGAATCTGCGCACCGAACATAGTCCGTCAACCGGCAGTATGATTTTGCTGGGAAAAGACCAACCTCACGGAATTGATCCGTCAACGAGAGCGTCCTATGTAAGCAAAATGGCCGTATGGGCATCAGACGATGCAAGTAATGGTCAAGGTGTGAACCTAAATGGAATCCAATTAACCGGTTACTACTCGGAAATCGTTCCGCGTCTAGGTCTGCTTTACAACTGGTGTGCTGCCGTTGACACCTTTAAAAGTGGAGAGGCTGAGGTTTCTAATGCTAAGAAGGTTGCAAATAGCAATGCATGGAATACAGTCTTGAATTTGGTGAACGGAAACCGTCGTGGTATCTGCCCGCAGGGATGGCATCTTCCGTCGGAGGCAGAATGGGAAACGATGCTGTCAGCAGCCGGTGTAGTAAAAGGAACGGGTACTACGCAAAATTCGGGATCCGGAGCGGGAAAATTGGCAACGGGATGCTATTGGAGTACACGTACATCACAAACCGAATCGCCTGGTAACACTGAATATAGCGAACGCAATTCCCGTGGCTTCTCTGCGATTCCTGGAGGCACATCAAACCAAAATTACTACTATTACCCTGGTTTGACCCAATGGGCTTATTTTTGGACCGCTACCCAAAATTCCACCAATGCAACTCAACAAAGCATTCGTTATGGGATTAATTATGATTATAATGGTCCACGAAGAAGAACCGACAGCAAATTCCTTGCCGGTTCCGTCCGTTGCGTGCGCGATGCGGAGTAACAACTTGTAAGGTTTATAATCCAATTTATTTTATGATAAAGGCCGCTCCGTTTGGAGCGGCCTTTTGATCTTGTTGGCGATGAAGGCGGCAGACATCATGGCTTTTGTAGAGACGCAAAATTTTGCGTCTCTACCTATCCTATTCTGTAACCTATCATCCCCTATAACCTAACCCCTATACCCTATACCCTACACCCTATAACCTTTTCCCAGGTAATCCACAAAAAAAAATCCCGCTCAAAAGCGGGAAATCGTGTCTCAGCTGGGATTCGAACCCAGGACCCCATCCTTAAAAGGGATGTGCTCTACCTGCTGAGCTACTGGGACTCCATTGAGGCTGCAAAAGTACAACTTTTCTTTATTCAGACCAACATTTATGGAAAATTTATTTTATTTGTTTATAACCTTTTTAAAACCAGTGTATTATAATATTCATTTTCAAATAAAACAAGAAAGTCCCGACCTTTTTCAGACGGGACCTTCTTGATTTTTAGGTAGTTTTTCTCAACAAACCGCGCAGGAGATGGACTATTTCACCATCACCTTACGGGTGAGGACACGGCCGTCGGCAAAGGTGACGCTAACGCTATAGAGACCTTCGCTGTAGCTGCTGACCGGAATGTCCGTATTCGTGGTGGAAATCATCAGCTGACCCAGTGCATTGTACATCTGAATGTTGGTGATGTTTTCAGCTTCCACGTGAAGCATGTCCTTTGTGGGGTTGGGGTAAACGTTCACCGTCGGGATGGCGATTTCGTCCACTCCGACAGGAGCCATGCAGGAGGCGAAGAAGTTGTAGATTTCGGTAGTGTAGTCAATGTCGTTGTTGGGGGTGTAGTACCAGGTATGGTCACCGCCGGTCACCTTGATGAACGCGGTTTTCGTGCCGTTGGTGCCGCCCTCGTAAAGGTACTTCTCAAAGGTTAAGCCATCGCTGACGTTATCGGGATAGTTGGTGTGGGTCGGGGTGGCGGAGCACTGGTTGTAGTTGCGCCAATATTCGACGGTGGCTTCCGCGCCAAGGCCGACACTCACAGTAGTAATCATCACATTGAAACCGGCATTGTCATACGTTACGGTATTATCACCGGTACCATGTATGTGCATCGCACTCACATGTCCGACAGGAGTGGCAGAAGCGATTTCGTTACCGATGGTGCCGCTCACGGATGCGATGGCGCGGATGCGGTCGCCGTGTTCCATCGCCATGCGGTTCGACATAAAGCCGCCCATCGAAAAACCGGTAAAGAACACATTGTTCTGGTCCACATTGTAGGTAGAGATGAGATTATCAAGTATAGCCATCATAAAACCTGAATCGTCAACATCCTCATTTACAACAATGCTCATGGTTCCCAGAGAGCCACCGGCTCCAGAATGCCACGCTGTGCCAATATTATACGAACTAAAACTTGCCGGAAGGGCCTGCGGGGTAATCACAATCCAGCCGTGTGCATCGGCAATGGCTTTGAAACCAGTGGCATTAAACATATTGCTCATGTCATCGCCCAGTCCGTGAAGTACAAACAGAACCGGTGCCGGATTGCTGACGTTGGCAGGGACATACTCAATGTACTCGCGTTCGGTGCCGCCCCACGTCATCGTTTTGGTGGTTTGTCCGCTTTGGGCAAAAACGGAAAGACAGAAGAAAACTGTCATCAAAAGGGTAAAGATTTTTTTCATATTTGAATGGTTTTGGTTAATAATTCAAGATTCAAGCGGGCCTATTTTTTCACTATTTTTCCGATGGAAACCGGAGTTCCCCGGTTCACCACCTTTATAATGTAAACACCTGAGGCGTAATGCGACAGGTTGATGTGGGCCGTCTGTTGTAGAGACGTTTCATGAAACGTCTCTACCAATTTTCCATATATATCAAACACCTGTATTTCAGAAGACAAAGGACAGGTTTCAGGGGACAGGCAGACGGTGACGATGCCATCGGTGGGGTTCGGATAGATTTGAAGCTGCGCGGTTTCGTAATAGCCAATGCCGACGGTGTCGGTCGGGATCGTGTCCGCAGTGACGACCGTGACGGTGACAGATGCGTCTCCCCCGCACATACCGTTGGAAACAGCGACGGAGTAAGTGGTGGTTTCCTCGGGTGTTACCGTGATGGAGGCGGTGGTATCGCCAGTGTTCCAGAGGTAGGTCCATGCGGGGTTGTCCTCCACAGCAAGGGTGGTGCTCTCGCCCTGATCCACATTGGTTTCACCGCTGATGGTGACAATCAGAGTGTCGCAGAGGGTGGTGAAACTCACCTCCTGCCCGTAAGCGGTTCCCACGCTGTTGGTGGCGTAGGCCCGCACATAGTAGGTGGTGTTGGGTGTCAGATTGGCGAGGATGCTGGTATAGTTGCCCGTGTCAAGGCCGTCGGAAGTATAGTACGAGTAGGCAAGGGTCGGGTTGGGCAGGGTTCTCCAGCACACACCGCGGGCGGTCACGGGCGCGCCGCCGTCCGAAACGACATGGCCCCCGCCGGTGGCCGTCGTGGACGTGATGTCGGATATGCTGCCCGTGGTGACGGCGGGAAGGGTCTCTTCGCCCACCTCGTGCGTGGCCATGCAGGAGACAAAGAAATTGTAGATTTCCGTGGCGTAGTCGATGTCGCAGGCAGGGGTGCTGTACCACTCGTGGTGACCGTTCGTCGTTTTGATGAAGGCGGTCTTGGTGCCGTCGATGCCGTCCTCGTATAGGAACTGCTCGTAGGTCTTGCCGTCGTTCATAAGATCGGGATAGTCTGTGTGGACGGGCGTGGTGGAACACTGGTTGAAGGAGCGCCAGTACTCAACAGTGGCTTCCGCACCGAGGCCGAGGCTTATCCTCGTGTTGATGTAGGGAATGGGGAACGAGGCATTGGCGTAAGTGATGGTGTCGTCGGCGGTGCCGTGGATGTGCATGGCGCTGATATGCCTGACCGGTGTGGAGTTGATGAGTTCGTTGCCGATGGTGCCGTTCACAGAGGCGATGGCCCTGATGCGGTCGCCGTGCTCGATGGCCATACGGTTCGACATGAACCCCCCCATCGAAACACCCGTGCAGAACACATTGTCCTCATCTATGTTATAGGTACTGACCAGATTGTCAAGAATGGCCAATACCCAGCCGGGATCGTCCACATCCTCGTTAAGAACCACATGGTAACCCAATAAAGTGCCGCTGACCTTGGCGCTCCAAGTGGTGCCCATGTTGACACTGGTGAGCCCCAGCGGAATGCTGTACTCCAATGCCTGCGGGAAAATCAGAATCCAACCGTATTCATCGGCAATACGATAGAATTTGCTGACCTCGAAAAAATAGTTCATGGTCTTGCCCACCCCGTGGAAGCCGAAAATCACCGGCGTGGGCGTGCTGGGGTCGTAACTGTCCGGAACGTATTCCAAATACTCGCGCTGGACACCGTCCCACATCATCGTTCTCGTGGTCTGGGCGTTCACAACGAAGCAAAAAACGAGGGCTGTTAAAAAGGCAAATATTCTTTTCATACAGAAAGAAAAAACAAGGGTGCAAATTTATAAAAAAACACGAACCCTTCCTCTTTTCAAACCATAGTTTTAAAAAAGTTAAAATTATCTTTTTAAAATGCATGATTTTTATTGTATTTATCGTACTTTTGCCGACTCAAATCTAAAAATTTAAGACATGACAGAAAAGAGAGAAATAGGAAATGAGGGCGAAGCCATCGCCCGTGACTACCTGCTGCAGCAAGGTTACACCATAATGGATGTCAACTGGCAATATGGACATTTGGAAATTGACATTATCGCCCAAAAAGGGAACACGCTCGTCTTTGCGGAGGTGAAGACACGCTCGAGCGCGGCGGTGCTTGAACCGCAAATGGCGGTCAACCAGCAGAAACAGCGGAACATCATCCGGGCGGCCAACGCCTATATCCTGAAAAACCGGTTCGACTTCGAGGCCCGGTTCGACATCCTCACCGTCGTCAAAAACGAGAAAGGGACCGTCGTGGAGCACCTTCCCGACGCCTACGGCCCGAGGTGGTGAAAAAATTTTGATTTTTTTATAGGCACTAAAAGTAGAATTTTTTCTATTTTTGCAGCGCCTTAATCAACCTAGTTGTACAATGAAATATTCAGAATTGGAAAGACTGTTGACGCGGGCAGGGTGCTATCCCGTCACTAAAGTAGACCATCCTATTTGGTATAGTCCTATAACAGGAAAGAGATTCAAGACAGGCCACCATAAATCGCAAGAGGTAAAGGAAGGAACATTAAGAGCAATTTTAAAAATATCAGGAATAGTATAATAAAGACGGATATGAAAGTAAAAGCAATTATTGAAACTGGGGAAGACACAACGTACGACATTTACACAGAAAATGATGCACTTCCTTTCATGCTCTTGGGACAGGGAAAAAGTATCAAGGAGGCTACTGAAGATTTTCTTGAATGCAAGCAAGAAATGGAAATCCTATATTCAGAGCAGGGAGAGGTTTTTGATTTTGCCCATCTGGAATTTGAATATGTATATGATACTGCCTCTTTCCTCAAATATTCACCTTTTACACTCACATGGTTGTCGTCTGCAACAGGCATCAACAAAAAACAGCTAAGCCATTACACAACAGGAAAGAGTCGTCCGTCAGCAAGAACTGTGAAGCGCATTCAAGAAGGGATTGTTCGCCTCGCTAACGAGCTGATCAGTGTAAGGCTCATTTAGTTCTACACTCTCTGCCATATTCTTTGAGGACACGCATAAAGCTACCAATTAAATTCGTACCTTTGCAGCCTTATTTTTCACAATGGATCTCTTACGAATCAACGATTTTTCTTTGGAGTTGAAAGGCGACGAAGCATGGAAGCAGATTCTGCACCATGTCACCTTTGATCTGCCGAAAGGCCGCACCATCGGTGTGGTGGGCGAGTCGGGCTCCGGCAAGTCGGTGACCGCCCTGTCCGTCATGCGGCTCATCAGCCCGAAGGTGTCACGCATCACCGGAGGTGCCATCCTCTTCCATCTTCCAGACGACCGCGACGTCAACATCAACAAATTGTCGGAAAAGGAGTTGCAGAAGGTACGGGGCGCCCGGATCGCCATGATTTTCCAGGAGCCGATGACCTCCCTCAACCCCGTCATCCGCTGCGGCGACCAGATCATGGAGGCACTGAAACTCCACACCGACCTCACCAAGGAGGCCGCCTATGCCCGCGTCATCGAACTGTTCAACGAGGTGATGCTGCCACGACCCGAGAAGATTTTCAGCGCCTACCCGCACGAACTGTCGGGCGGCCAGAAACAGCGCGTGATGATCGCCATGGCCATGAGCTGCAACCCCGACCTGCTGATTGCCGACGAACCCACGACAGCCCTCGACGTTACGGTGCAGAAAGGCATCCTCGAACTCATCCGGCGGTTGCAGGAAAAGCACCAGATGAGCGTCCTGTTCATCACCCACGACCTCGGCGTGGTGGCGCAGATTTCCGACCGCATCATCGTGCTGTACAAAGGCTCCATCGTGGAGCAGGGCGAGGTGAAGGAGATTTTCAGCAACCCACAACACCCTTACACGCAAGGACTTTTGGCCTGCCGCCCCAGTCTGGACAAGCGGTTGAAAGTGCTGCCGACCGTCAGCAGCTTTATTGAGGCGCACGAACGCGGTGAAGAGAATCCGCTGCGTAATTATCAGGAAATCACGGACGAAGAGCGCGCCGCACGCCACCAGCAACTCTATGCACAGGAACCGCTCATCCGCATCGAGCACCTCAGCAAGCGATACGCCCTCCGCAAGGAGCATCTTTTCTCCCGCCGCGAGTACATCTACGGGCTCAAGGACATCAACCTCGACATTTACGAAGGCGAAACCCTGGGACTGGTCGGCGAGTCGGGCTGCGGAAAGACCACGCTCGGCCGCACCCTCCTCCGCCTCATCGAACCCGACGAGGGAAAAATCATCTACAAGGGTCAGGACATTACGCACCTTTCGCAACGGGAACTCCGTCCGCTTCGAAAAGACCTTCAGATTATCCTGCAAGACCCCTATTCATCGCTCAACCAGCGGCTTACCGTCGGCGATACGCTGATGGAGCCGATGCAGTTCCACCGCATTTACGCCAATGAAAAGGAACGCCGGAAACACGCCATCGAGATTTTGGAACGGGTGGGGCTGAACGAGAGCCATTTCTACCGTTACCCGCACGAGTTCTCGGGCGGACAGCGGCAGCGCATCTCCATCGCCCGCGCCTTGGCCGTCAACCCGAAGTTCATCATCTGCGACGAGTCGGTGTCGGCCCTCGACGTGTCGGTGCAGGCGCAGGTGCTCAACCTCCTCAACGAACTGAAGGAGGAGTACCATCTCACCTACATCTTCATCTCGCACGACCTGTCGGTGGTGAAGTACATGAGCGACCGCATGGCCGTGATGCAACGGGGCGAGATTGTGGAGTACGGCGAGGCCGACAGCATCTACCGAAACCCGCAGACCGAATATACAAGATTGTTAATCAACGCCATACCAAAAATCTAGACCTCCTTTATGAAAGCTCTTGATATTTCCCGCAGCATAATCCGCATTTTGTTGGGCGCGATGTTCATCCTTTCGGCGGTGCTGAAACTGATCACCATTGACACCTTTGAGGCCTACGTCTATAGCTTTCACATCCTGAGTTTCACGCTGGCGGAGGTGGCGGCGCGGTGCCTTATCGCGCTGGAGTTCGTCACCGGCTGCTTCCTCGTGGCGAAGACGCAGTACCGCTGGGCGTGGTGGGTAGCCACACTGATGACGGCGGGCTTCACGCTGTTCCTCGTCTATGTGGTGCTGTTCCGCAACGATGCCAACTGCCACTGTTTCGGTGACCTGATCCCGATTGAACCGTTACACTCGATTTATAAAAACATCGCCATTCTGGCACTTTTGGTTTTTGCATACAAGCAGCCCGAAAGCCGGCTTTTCTTTTCTTTTCATAAAGATGAAGAGACAGGAAGGCGCGTGCATATTTGGGAAAAAGATTACAGCAAGAAGTTCAAACTGTGGTTGTTGGGAATTTCGGGGGGCATTGCTGTCGTGGTGCTGTTCATCCTGTTCCCTCCCAACGCCGTTTACAGCTGGGTCTATTCCGACAACGACCGGGTGGCCACGAACCTCTTTGACAAGGCGTATGCCGACTCGTCGTTTTACCTGAAACTGTCGGATGCGGAGTATCGTGCCGACCAGGACACCGTGGTTTTCCGGAGCGACACCGCCCGTCTCGACATGGACCGCGGGAACTATGTGGTGGCGGTCATCTCCTCGGGGTGCAAGTACTGCCGCCAGAGCTGCGACCTCGTGAACAATATTTTTGAGCGAAACAAGCTTGACAACAACAGGTTAAAGATGCTTGTATGGGGTGGCGACGAATCCATCGCCCATTTCATGAAGGAAACGAAAACGTGGAAATACGAATTTCACCAGATTTCCCCCTACCTTGCCATCGACCTCGTATATGGCAGCTTCCCGACCTTCATCTTTGTCTCCGACGGCAAGGTGGTGGACGCTTTCGACTACCGGGGCGTGAGCGAGGGGAAAATTGTGGAATTTTTGAAGTAAAACCCCAATTATCCTTACCCCTTGTTCGTATCCGGTGTTGCATTCCGGGCGAATACCGCATTTTATATTAATTATCTGAAAACCAGCGAAAAACGGGGCGTGTTGAAAAGTCGTTAATAAGTTTTTTTCACTTCTATTTTTAATCCAAAAACAAGCCTTATTTTTGCAAGCGTTCGGGTTCTGAAAAGACTAACAGGGAACATTGTGAGAATCAATGGCTATACCCGTAGCTGTAAGTTCCGAAAATGCATTTTCAATGAAAAGTCACTGACTTTCGGGTCGGGAAGACGATGAAAATGGGAACGAGCCAGAAGACCTGCCCAAACACGTTGTTCGTGCTTTCGGGACTAAAAGTAAACGATGCAAAAACATCGCCTTTTCTTTGCCCCAAAGCGAAATTGTTTAACCTTAACCTGTTGATATCCAGATTAGTATGGAGGACTTGTACATCATTAAACGCAACGGAAAACGAGAGCCTTTTTCCGTAGAAAAAATCAAAAACGCCATTTCCAAGGCTTTCCTTTCCATTGACAGTTTCGCCACCCAGGAGGTGCTGATTGATGTGATGAGCCGTCTCAAGATCTACGACGGCATTTCTGTGGAAGAGATCCAGAACCAAGTGGAGTTTTCGCTCATGGCCGAGCGCTACTACGAGGTGGCCAAAGCGTACATCCTCTATCGCCAGCGTCACTACGAAGACCGCGAGGTGAAGGAGAAGCTGGACTTCCTCATCAACTACTGCAACGCCTCCAACGCCGCCACCGGCAGCAAGTACGACGCCAACGCCAACGTGGAGCGCAAGAACATCGCCACCCTCATCGGCGAACTGCCCAAGTCGAACTTCATCCGCCTCAACCGCCGTCTGTTGTGCGACAAAATCAAGGATATGTACGGCAAGGAGCTGGCCGACAAGTACATGTACCTGCTGAACCATCATTTCATTTACAAGAATGATGAGACCAGCATCGCCAACTACTGCGCCAGCATCACCATGTACCCGTGGCTGTTGGGCGGCACCAAGAGCATCGGCGGCAACGCCTCCGCGCCCACCAACCTCAAGTCGTACTGCGGCGGCTTCGTCAACATGGTGTTCATGGTCTCCAGCATGCTCAGCGGCGCCTGCGCCACCCCAGAGTTCCTGATGTACATGGACTACTTCGTCCGCAAGGAGTACGGCGACAACTACTATAAAGAATCGGAAAAGATTGTCGATCTGTCGATCAAGCAGCGCTCCATCGACAAGGTGATCACCGACTGCTTCGAGCAGGTGGTCTATTCCATCAACCAGCCGACCGGCGCCCGCAACTTCCAGTCGGTGTTCTGGAACGTGGCCTACTACGACAAATACTATTTCCAGAGCCTGTTCGGCGAGTTCGTTTTCCCCGACGGCACCAAACCCATCTGGGAATCTTTGAGTTGGCTGCAAAAGCGGTTCATGCGCTGGTTCAACGCCGAGCGCACCCGTTCCGTGCTCACCTTCCCCGTGGAAACGATGGCGCTGCTGTCGAAAGACGGCGACATCATGGATACCGAGTACGCCGACTTCACCGCCGAGATGTACGCCGCGGGCCACTCCTTCTTCACCTACGTGAGCGACAACGCCGACTCCCTGAGCAGCTGCTGCCGCCTGCGTAACGAGATCCAGGACAATGGTTTCAGCTACACCCTCGGTGCGGGCGGCGTGTCCACCGGCTCCAAGAGCGTGCTCACCATCAACCTCAACCGCTGCATCCAATACGAGTGCAAAAACAACATCCCGCACCACCAGTTCGTGGGTGAGGTAATCGAGCTGATGCACAAGGTGCAGACCGCCTACAACGAGAACCTTAAGTACTTGCAGGAGAAGGGAATGTTGCCACTGTTCGATGCCGGCTACATCGCCATCAACCGCCAGTACCTCACCATCGGTGTCAATGGTCTGGTGGAGGCCGCCGAGTACATGGAAATCCCCATCAACGACAACGAGCGCTACCAGCATTTCGTCGAGGGAATCCTCGGTCTGGTGGAGAAATACAACCACCAGTTCCGCACGAAGGAGCTGATGTTCAACTGCGAGATGATTCCGGCCGAGAACGTCGGTGTGAAGCACGCCAAGTGGGACCGCGAGGACGGCTACAAGGTGCCCCGCGACTGCTACAACAGCTACTTCTACCGCGTGGAGGACGACTCCCTCAACCTCATCGACAAGTTCCGTCTGCACGGCAAACGCTACATTTCGCACCTCACCGGCGGTTCCGCACTGCACGCCAACCTGGAGGAGCATCTGTCGCAGGCCCAGTACCGCCAGCTGCTCCGCGTGGCCGCGCAGGAAGGTTGCAACTACTTCACCTTCAACATTCCCAACACCGTCTGCAACGACTGCGGTCACATTGATAAACGCTACCTGCACGAATGTCCGGAATGCCATAGCAAGAACGTGGACTACCTCACCCGCGTCATCGGTTACATGAAACGGGTCAGCAGTTTCTCGCAGGCACGGCAAGAGGAAGCCAGCAGACGTTATTACGGAAATATGTAGAGACGTGCCATGGCGCGTCTCTACGGACCCCTGTAACCTGCCCCTGATATGAAATACTACAATTTCGACATTGTCTTTCAGGAAATTCCCGATGAGGTGACGTTGGCGGTGAACATCACCAACTGTCCCAACCATTGTGCTGGGTGCCACAGTCCGCACCTGCATGGCGACATTGGTTTTCCGTTGGACGAGGCCGAGATTGACGGGCTTTTGGCCAAGTATGGGAATCAAATCACCTGTTTCTGTTTTATGGGCGGGGATGCAACGCCGCAGGAGGTGGCGCGGTTGGCGGCGTACGTCCGGACGAAGGCCGCGCTGAAGGTGGCATGGTATTCCGGGAAACCGCAGCTGCCGGACACGTTCACCGCGTTCGACTATGTGAAGACGGGGCCGTATGTACCCGAAAAGGGCGGGCTGAAATCGCGTGGCACCAACCAGCGGCTGTACCGCAACACGGGCGGGAAGCCGGTGGACATCACGTCGCGGTTTTGGCGGTAAAATGTAGAAACGCGCCAGGACACGTCTCTACGGGTTCACAAATACAATGCCGTATTTACCCGTGTAGAGACGCAAAATTTTGCGTCTCTACAAAAAAAATCATGATTCCCCAAAACCCTGAAAAAATATTTCTCTCGTGCACTCCAATCTCAATAAAAATATTGTATCTTTGTTCGCTAATTCCCAAAGACCCGCTTTGGGCTTTTTGGCCTGCAACCTATTGAAAACCAATTATGGAAAAATAACCTTATTATTCACCAAAACCAATTTATTATGAAAAAAGTACGATTATTTCTTTTGTTGCTGATGGTGGCATTGCTGCCGTTGGCAATGCAAGCTCAGCAGTCGATACCGTACACTTACGGTTTCGAAAACAACGACCTCGCCGCCGATGGGTGGACGAAGGTTGACTGCGCTTCAAGCACAGGAATCAACTCTTCTGCCAAAATGACTGGAGACTACGGATTCCAATTCTATTACAACACCAATCCTCCCCAGTATCTCATCTCTCCCGAGTTGACGGGTACTGAAAATGGTCTTACCGTTGGCTTCTACTACAAAAATGGTAGTTCCTGGACTGAAACATTCCAAGTAGGCTACTCTACCACAGATAACGATGTAACCAGCTTTACGTGGGACAATGAGCTTACGGCTCCCTCTACTTGGGAAATGTATGAAAATTCTTTCCCTGCAGGAACAAAGTATGTGGCAGTTAAATACACTGCAAACAACCAATTTAAAATGTACATTGACGATTTCAGTTTCTCTGCTCCTGCCGCTTGCCCCAAACCCACAGGGCTTGCATACTCCAATGTTACCACCAACTCTGCCACTCTGACATGGGAGGCTGGCGATGCCTCTGCTTGGATTCTGGAATATGCCACTTCTTCTGACTTCACTGATGCTACTTCCGAAAACGTAACAGGAACCGCTTCCAAAGCCATTGAAGGTCTTACCGCTCAAACTCATTACTATGTCCGCGTGAAAGCCAATTGCGGCGCAGATGGCGAAAGCGAATGGTGCAACGCCATCGACTTCACCACGGCTTGCGCTGCTATTGTGGTGGATGCCGACCACGATTTCTTTGAAGGTTTTGAAGGTACTACTTTCGCACCCGACTGCTGGGATCGCATTGCCGCGGGATCCTATAATTGGAGCCGTTATACATATACCACACATCAAGGTTCAGGAAGCGCTTATAGCGGTTATTATGGCGACATTTATTTAGTGATGCCTGAACTTCAAATTGCCAACGGCACTACCGACGTATGGCTTAAATTCTGGTCGAACAATTCCTATCCGAGTGACTATGACAAAAATTCTGTGGTTCTTCTTGACGGAGAAACCGAAATTGAGCTTTGGTCTCCGGAGTCGGTGAGCAACATCTGGACAGAAGCTGCCATCAACCTTTCTGAATACAAGGGCCAGACCATCCGCCTTGCCTTCAAGTACGAAGGCAGCAATGCTCACGGTTGGTACTTGGATGATATAACAGTGGCATTTGATCCCACCTGCATGAAGCCCAGTGATGTGGCTCTCGTCGATGGCACCCTCACCGCCCATAGTGCCAAAATCAGTTGGACCGACAATACCGAAAATCCCCTTGGTTACATTCTCCTTGTGAATGACCAGGAAGTGGATGCCGATGAGAATCCCTTTACGCTTGATCTTACCCCCGAAACCCAGTACACAGTGAGAGTGAAAGCCGTCTGCACAACTGAAGACACCTCCGATTTGAGCACTGACTACGCCACTTTCACCACTCCTCCCACATGCTTCGCTCCCACCGCCGTTTCCGTGCCCGACAGCACCATCACCACCACCACCGCCATTGTGTATTGGACCGACAACAATGAGAACGATCCCGCCAACGGCTGGACTATCCTTGTGAACGACGAGGAAGTGGTTGCCGATGTAAACCCGTTCACACTGCCCAACCTTACCCCCTCCACCGCCTACACCCTGAAAGTGAAGGCCAATTGCGACACCGATGACGAATCCGCTTGGAGTGCGGAAGTGCATTTTGCCACCTTATGCGATGCTATCGTCGTGGATGAAGAACATGATTTCACCGAAGGCTTTGAAGGTACCACCTTTGCACCTCTCTGCTGGAACAGCATCCCAGCCGGCACCAACGCTTGGAGTCGCACAACATCTTCTTCTTACGTACACGAAGGTTCTGCTGCTGCTTACAGCGGCTTCTATGGCGATATCTATTTGGTGTTGCCTGACCTTCAAATTGAAAACGGTAGCACCAATGTCCGCTTAACTTTCTGGTCATATAATAGGTACACTAGCGATTATGACAAAAATTCCGTGATTCTCCTTGACGGGGAAACCGAAACCGAACTTTGGTCGCCTGAAACAGTGGAGCAGAGTTGGGAAGAAGTCTCCATTAACCTTTCGGAGTATATGGGTCAGACAATTCGTCTCGCCTTCAAGTACGAAGGAAGCAATGCCCACGCCTGGTATGTGGACGAAGTGAAGGTTGCATTCGATCCCGCCTGTATGAGACCTACCGCCCTGACTGTGGACACCGTAACCGCCAATTCCGTCACCCTCACTTGGGTGGACAATAACGAAGAACGTCCCGCCTCATGGACAGTATCCTATGAAAACAACGGTACCGCCATTGAAGCCATTTCCTACGACACTACTATCACAATTGAAGAGCTCACTCCTGAGACTGCCTATACGGCGAAGGTGAAAGCCAACTGTGAAAGTGATTGGAGTGATGCCGTCAACTTCACCACCCTGCCCACCTGCCCCGCTCCCACCAACCTCACCTACTCCAACCTCACGGCCACCAGCGTTACCCTTGACTGGACTGTCAATGGCGAAGAGACCCAGTGGATTCTGGTTCTGAACGGACAGGAACTTGTGGTGGATCAGAAACCGCTCACCATCGACACGCTCACCGAGCAGACCCCCTACACCGCCATCCTCCGCGCCTTCTGCGCCGCTGATGACACCTCCCACAACAGCAACACCGCCCGCTTCGTCACCCCCTGTGCTCCGCAGACCGCCGAGGGTTACACTGAAGACTTCAGCGGCTACACCGCCTCTGATAATATTAATGCTTCCAACGGCGTGATGCCCGATTGCTGGAACTACATCGGCACGAGCGGCAACTATCGCCCGCACGTTTACAATGGCTCTTATGCTCCCACAGACTCCGACAACAGCCTCGTGATGACCGCAGGTACCTCCAACTATGGTGGAAGCCCCAATTTCGCGGTTATGCCTGCCTTTGACAACCTGTCCGGCAAGATGCTCACCTTTGCAACATCTATGGAAAGTGCAACCGCCGGTCACCTTACCGTCGGCTATGTCACCGATCTTACGGCTGCAAGCTACGTTAAACTGGATACTATTCCGAACAACTACTATAGTGGTTCAGACCGTTATGTCACCCACGAAGTGATCGTCACCAATGTTCCTGCCGGCGCCCGCATCGCCTTCAAATGGGAACAGGCTACTACTTGGTATTCCTGCGCTATTGACGATATCGCCATTGTGGATATGCCCGGTTGCGTGAAACCGATTGATGTGGAAGCTGTTAACGGCACAATTACCACCACCTCCGCCACCATCGCTTGGACTGACCAGAATCTGACAGCTCCTGCATACGGATGGACTATCAATCTGAATGGTGTGGACACCACCGTCACTGAAAACCCGTTCACGTTCGACAACCTCACCGCATCTACCCTTTATACGGTAAAAGTAAAAGCCCTCTGCGACGCTGAGGAAGAATCCGACTGGAGCAGCACATCTACTTTCCGTACCGCCTGTGGTGATGTCACCATTGAAGAGAACAATCCCTTCGTAGATGGTTTCGAAGATTACAACAGCTCCAGCTTCCCGGATTGCTGGACCTTAGATATCGCTTATGCAGGATATTCTACCTACCCGTATGTGTATAATTCTTCATACAGTGCTCACAACGGAAATAATTCATTATACATGGGTTTCTATGGTGCTACCGAAATGAATCTGGTATCCACTCCGACTTTCACCAATGAGATGAACACACTGCAGGTTACTTTCTATGCAAAATACAGCAGCTACAATACATTGTTTGTGGTGGGTGTGATGGACGGCTCTACCTTTGAACCTGTTGACACGATTGATCTTACCAGCAGCTATACTGAGCACACCGTCAGTTTCAACAACTATACGGGCAATGGCAGCCGTGTCGCTTTCAAGGCTTCTCCGCTGGGTACTTCCACCTCTGGATACCTCTATTTGGACGATGTCACAGTGGAACTCATTCCTTCCTGCATCCGTCCTGACGGTATTGAAGTTACGAACATCACTGGCACTACCGCCACCATTGACTGGACTGACAATAACGAGACCGCCCCGCAGTCTTGGACAATCAGTCTGAACGGGACAGACACCACCGTGACGGAGCATCCGTTCACCATCGACAATCTTAACGCTTCCAGCCACTACACCGTGAAGGTGAAAGCCAACTGCACCGATGAAGACGAATCCGCTTGGAGCAACGAAGAATCGTTCAGAACCCAGTGTGAGGGCACAATCGTTGTGACATACGACAATCCCTATGAAGAGGGTTTTGAAGACAACAATGACTTTGGCTGCTGGACTACCGAAATCATTTCCGGAACAACGGATTGGACTCACAACAGTACTGCTGCTGTCGGTTCAAACGCTGCATATTTCAACTATAACGGTGGTGAAAGCTACCTGATTTCTCCTGTCTTCGATCTCACACAAGCTTCGAACGTCCAACTCACCTTCCAGCATAGGCAACCCCAATGGACTGGCGATCCGGAATCACAACTGTACCTCTATTACAAAGCTGCTGCCACCGATGAATGGACACTGATGGAATCTTACACCACTTTCTATGAGGAATACGCCACTGAAACCTTCACTTTGCCGAACCCGAGCGCCACTTACCAGATTGCATTCAAGGGTGTCGGTAATGGTGGTTATAGCGTGTATCTTGACGATGTACACATCTTCACGGAAGACAGCACTGTGGTTACACCTTGCGCCACTCCGACCAATGTGACCTATGAAAACGGTGTTGTGACTTGGACCGGCGATGCCGCCAACTACAACGTGCACATCGTTGCTGGCGAAACCACCATTGACACCACTGTCAGTGCCGCTACCTACACCATCGAAGGTTTGAACGACGGCGACCACGCCACCGTTACCGTCCAGGCCATCTGCGACGAAGAAAACCTCTCCGACTGGTCCGAAGCCGTTGAATTCGACTACATCATTGACGGTATCAACAGCTACGCTATCCAAGCCAACATCTACCCGAACCCGACCACCGGCAACGTGACCGTTGAAAGCAACGCCATCAACGCCGACATCACCGTGTTCGACATGTTCGGCAAACTGATGATGACCTCCAAAGTCGCCGCCGAGCGCACTGAACTCAACTTCAGCAGCTTCGCCCCCGGTGTCTATATGGTGCGCATCGCCAACAGCAATGCCATCACCACCGTCAAGGTTGTGAAGGAATAATGTTGTAAATTAATGTAGAGACGTTTCATGAAACGTCTCTACAAATCACCCAAAATCCCGCAGTAACATGCGGGATTTTTTTATATCTTTGCCGCCGTAATCATCAACAAATCAATTTTTATGGAAAAAAAATATGCCTTTTTACAGATTGTGTTCATGACACTATTCTGCCTGGGAATCCAAACTTCTTTCGGGCAGTGTGATCCGATTGTCATCACCGATGAACAGCCCTATGCCGAGAATTTTGAAGGAGAGACAGCTGCATGCTGGACACCCGCCGACACCGTTGGCGGTGCTTCTTGGAGGATTGTAAACGGAAGCGAAGCAAGTGGTTTTGTTTTTTCACCCGGGGATGGGGACAACTCTGAAGCACGTATTGTTTCCCCTATACTCGACATGTCAGGAATTAGTTCTGCAAGATTGTCTTTTGCGTACTTCCTCTATTCTTTTTATTCGGCCGATGAATTGGTGGTAAGCTGGCGCTCGTCGGAAACCGACACTTGGCATACCTTGGGAACCTTCAATACGTATGGTATGCAAGATTATGAAGAACAGTCATACACTTTGGAGAACCTTTCTTCCACCTATCAGATTTCCTTCTTGGGACGCGGTCTGGGTGGTTTGATGGATATGGTTGCGAATGTTGAAATTGTTTCAAGTGGCGCTTGTGCCCGTCCCACCAGTGTGCAGGTTTCGAATCTCACCCCCACCACTGCTCTACTCAGTTGGACGGCGAACAATGGAGAAACCAGCTGGACCGTGGATTTGAACGGCGTGGAAACTCCAATGAACACCAATCCATTCACACTCACCGACCTTATACCGAGAACCAACTACACCGTACGGGTAAAAGCCAACTGCGGGGAAAACAACAGTTCGGACTGGTCCTCACCGATTGAATTCATTACGGACTGTGATATCATCACCGTCACAGACGACACTCCCTATTTCGATGACTTCGAACGCTCCGAAAATTTTGTCTGCTGGACCTCCGAAATCATCTCGGGCAGCGATGGCTGGGTGATTGATCCGGGCTACCTTGTGCTCAACAACACCGCCTTTTTCATCTGGATGGGCGACGAGGCGCGCCTGGTCTCCGCTACCATGGACATCACCGCTGTTACAGATCCTGTCCTCGTCTTCAAGCACAAGCAACCACAAGGGCAGGTGGATGTGGACGAGCTTTCTGTCTGGTATCGCACTGCCGCCACAGAGGAGTGGCAACAGTTGGCCACCTACACCTTCCCCACTGACGGATTCGAGACGGAAACAATCGGCCTTCCCAATCCCTCCTCTGCCTACCAGATCGCCTTCAAAGGCAAATCGAACGACGCCGAAGGTATTTATGTGGATGAGGTTGCCGTAGGAACCAGAAGTGCCGTTTCCGTGCCGGAGACATCGTCCGTCACCGCACTCTATCCCAACCCGACCACCGGCAACGTGACCATTGAAAGCAACGCCATCGGTGCCGACCTCACCGTGTACGACCTATTCGGCAAACTGATGGTGACCTCCAAAGTCGCCGCCGAGCGCACTGAACTCGACCTCAGCGGCCTCGCCACAGGTGTCTATATGATACAGATTGCTGACATTACCGGCACCACCACCATCAAGGTTGTGAAGGAGTAATATTATTATTGTAGAGACGTCATAATATGGCGTCTCTACAAAGCACCAAAAATCCCGCGATTCCTCGCGGGATTTTTTATTTGAAAAAAGAGGCGGTGTACACACCACCTCTACTATACCCTATTCACTAAACCCTATCCCCTACCTTCTTCCGCGGGTGCTGAGGGCCTGCATCAGGTTCTTGGCCTTGCCGCTGTTCACCATCTTCATCATCTTGCGGGTGTCGAAGAACTGTTTGATGAGGCGGTTCACCTCCTGAATGTCGTTGCCGCTGCCGAGGGCGATGCGTTTCTTGCGGCTTCCGTTGATGATGTCGGGGTTGGCGCGTTCCTCCGGGGTCATGGAGAGGATGATGGCTTCCACACCCTTGAAGGCACTGTCGTCGATGTCGAGGTCGCGGACGGCTTTGCCCATGCCGGGAATCATGCCCATCAACTCTTTCACGTTGCCCATCTTCTTGATTTGCTGGATCTGGTTCAGGAAGTCGTTGAAGTCGAACTCGTTTTTGGCTAATTTCTTCTGGAGTTTGGCGGCCTCTTCGGCGTCGAACTGCGCCTGCGCCGTTTCCACGAAGCTGCGGATGTCGCCCATACCCAAGATTCTTTCCGCCATACGGTCGGGGTGGAAGACATCGATGGCCTCCATCTTTTCGCCGGTACCGATGAACTTGATGGGCTTGTTGACCACGGCCTTGATGGTGAGGGCGGCACCGCCACGGGTGTCACCGTCCATCTTGGTGAGGATGACGCCGTCGAAGTCAAGCTTGTCGTTGAAGGCTTTGGCCGTGTTGACAGCATCCTGACCGGTCATGGCGTCCACCACGAACAGGATTTCGTGCGGCTGCACGGCCTCCTTGATGTTGCCGATCTCCTCCATCATCTCCTCATCCACTGCCAAACGGCCGGCGGTATCCACGATGACGAGGTCGTAGCCGTGCTCCTTGGCGTAGGCCACACCGTTCTTGGCGATGCGCACGGGGTCTTTCGAACCCTCCTCGGTATAGACGGGCACGTTGATCTGCTCGCCCAGCACCTTCAGCTGGTCGATAGCGGCGGGACGATAGACGTCGCCGGCCACGAGGAGCGGGCGGCGGTTGCGCTTGTTGCGCAACATATTGGCCAGTTTTGCGGCGTGGGTCGTCTTACCCGAACCCTGCAGACCTGCCATCAGGAAAACGGCCGGACTGGCCTTCAAATTCACGTCGGTTGAACTGGAACCCATCAAGGCAATCAGCTCGTCATACGTGATCTTGACCATCATCTGGCTGGGCGATACGGCTTTCAGCACATTCATACCCAACGCTTTCGCCTTCACTGAATCGGTGAATTCCTTGGCGATTTTATAACTTACATCCGCATCCAAGAGGGCCTTGCGGACCTCTTTCATCGTTTCGGCCACGTTGATGTCGGTAATATGGCCTTGTCCCTTCAGGACCTTAAATGCCCGTTCTAATCTGTCGCTTAAACTTTCAAACATATAGGTTCGTTATTTAAGAGACGCGGTGCACCACGTCTCTACATTATTGTTTTTTGTTGTCAATAACAAGATATTTGTCAATGATTTCCTTTAGCTGGTCCTTCGTGAGGAGGCCGACGCTGCGTTTGGCTTTTTGCTTTGGCGCGAGGTAGAGAATTGTAGGGATGTTCCGTACCTGCAAAGCGCGGGCAAGGTCCTTGTTGTGGTCCACATTCACCTTATAGACGATAAAGGCGCCTTCGTACTCGTTCAGCAGTTCGTCCAAGATGGGGGAAAGCCGCTTGCACGGGCCGCACCAGTCGGCATAGAAATCCACGATGGCGGGCTTTTTGCCCTTGTAGACCATGACAGTGTCGTTATAGTCGAAGATTTTCTTCGCAAACTCCTCCTGTGTAAGGGTAATCGGCTCCAGCTTTTCATTGGTTGCTTTGTCCTGTTTCTCGGTTTTGGCCTTGCCCGATTTTTCAGCGGGCGTGGCATCCGTTTGGGCGGCGAGCATGCTGCAAAAACAGAGGCATAGCAGGGTGATGATAAATCGTTTCATATAATGTCGGTTGTATTGTTGTAGAGACGCAAAATTTTGCGTCTCTACAACGGTGTTTTTCATTACTGTTTCAGGCTCACCGTCTTGTTGAAGATGATGCGGTCGTCGGTGGAATCCTTGTCGATGCAGAAGTAGCCGATGCGTTCAAACTGGTAGTGGCGTTCGGGGTTGGCGAGCGTGAGGTTCTCCTCGATCCAGCCGTCCTGAACGGTGAGGGAGTTGGGGTTGAGGCTGTCGAGGAAGGTCTTGCCTTCTTCGCAGTCGTCAGGATCGGGTTGGGTGAAGAGGCGTTCGAAGAGGCGGATTTCGGCTTTCTTGGCGTGGGCGACAGAGACCCAATGGATGGTGGCTTTCACCTTGCGGTTGCTCAGCGGCATGCCGCTCTTGGTCTCGGGGTCGTAGGTGACGTGGATGGCGGTGATGTTGCCGTCGGCGTCCTTGTCCACGTGGCTGCACTTGACGATGTAGCCGTATTTGAGGCGCACCTCGCCGCCGATGGTGAGGCGGTAGAACTTCTTGTCGGCCACCTCGCGAAAGTCGGCGCGCTCAATCCAGAGTTCCTTGGTGAAGGGCACTTCTCGGGTGCCGGCCTCGGGATTTTCAGGGTTGTTGACGGCGTTGAGCATCTCCACCTTGTCGTCCGGGAAGTTGTCGATGATGAGCTTCACGGGGTCGATGACGGCCATGGTGCGGGTCGCCACCTTGTTGAGGTCTTCGCGGGCGCAGAACTCAAGAAGGGAGACGTCGATGATGTTGTCGCGCTTGGCGATGCCGACGGTTTCGGCGAAGTTGCGGACGGCGGCGGGGGTGTAGCCGCGGCGGCGCAGGCCGCAGATGGTGGGCATGCGCGGATCGTCCCAGCCCATGACGTGGCCTTCACGCACCAGCTGCATCAGTTTGCGCTTGCTCATTACCGTATAGTTGATGTTGAGGCGGGCGAACTCGATCTGCTGCGGGTGGTGGATTTTCAGTGCCTCGCAGAACCAGTCGTACAGCGGGCGGTGAATCTCGAACTCCAGCGTGCAGATGGAATGGGTAATGCCCTCGATGGAGTCACTCTGACCGTGGGCGTAGTCGTACATCGGATAGATGCACCACTTGTCGCCGGTGCGGTGGTGGTGGCTGTGGAGGATTCGGTACATGATGGGGTCGCGCATGTGCATGTTGGGGGAGGTCATGCCGGTTTTGGCGCGCAGCACCTTGCTTCCGTCGGGGAACTCGCCGGCTTTCATGCGGCGGAAGAGGTCGAGGTTCTCCTCCACGCTGCGGTTGCGGTACGGGCTTTCGGTGCCGGGCTTGGTAGGCACGCCGCGGCCCGCACTGATCTCCTCCTGGCTCTGGTCGTCCACGTAGGCGAGACCGTCCATAATCAGCTTCTCCGCCCATTCATAAAGTTGGTCGAAATAGTCGGAGGCGTAGTGCTCTTCGGCCCACTGGAAGCCGAGCCACGTAATATCTTCCTTGATGGAATCCACATATTCTACGTCTTCTTTCACGGGGTTGGTGTCATCGAAGCGGAGATTGCAGAGACCATTGTATTTCTTGGCGATTCCGAAGTTGAGGCAGATGGACTTGGCGTGGCCGATGTGCAGGTAACCGTTCGGTTCCGGGGGAAAACGGGTGTGAACTTTCGATCCGTTTTTACCGTTGGCCAAGTCTTTCTCAATGATTTCTTCAATAAAATTCATAGTTCGGTGGAATTTATTTTACGGCTGCAAAAGTACGATTTTTTCTCGTTCATATTATAAAAAAAAGGGATGACCGAAGCCATCCCTTTTTCTTTGTTGAATGCAAAAATTATTTGCACTTGACTTCAATGTCAACTTCTTTTCCGTCAACGACTGCAGAATAGCCGTGGTATTTATCCACAGACTGGGAAGTGCAGGCATCTTTGTCAAAGAAACGGACATCGCCACTCTCACGGGCATAAATTTTCTTGCCGTCTTCATAACGGACGCAGACACATTTCTTGCCACAGGAGGCGAAAATCATAATGCCAGCGAGAACGAGGGCGCAAATTCCAAATACTTTCTTCATAATGATTTGATTTTTAATTGGTTAATAAATATAAAATTATCGTTAATGATTTGGCAAAATTAGATAAAAAATAATACTTCGGAGAGTGTGTTGGCAAAAATTAGGAATTATTAAGGAAATCTGTTAGTTCTTTTTTACGAGCTGGCCGGTACCGGTATTTTCGATTTTGATTTTCGGGGTGCCGAGGTAGATGATGCTGCCAGAGGAGGTGATGTTGGCGTCGAGGGAGGAGGCGGGAGCGACAGAGATGTCGCCGGAGCCGTTGTTCTCAACCTTGGCTTTCTCTGCCTTCATTCCGGTAGCATCGAAAGCGGAAGAGCCGGAACTGGTAACGGTGACGTTGTCGGCAGATCCGGTGAACTTTACACTGCCGGAGTTCGTCAATGTGGCGGTGACGGTTTTGCCGGCATAGCCGTTGAACGTGAGGGCGCCGGAACCATTGCCCTTGATGGTGACCGTCTCGCTGCTTATGCTGGCGAAGGTGCAGGCTTCGGTGCTGGCGAAGGTGATTTCAGTCTTCTTCACTTCCGTCAGTTTGTTGATGTTGCAGACAACATTGTCTTTCAACGAAAGGTTCAAGGAAGCGGCAATCATGTCGGAGAAGTTTATCTTGAAGCCTTTGGCAGCTGTTACTTTCAAAGAACTGGTTTTCAAATTTTTGATGTTGAGTGTGCCGTTGCCTTCCAGGGTCATCTCCATCTTGTCGGACGGAATGCCGTCGGCACTGATTTCACCGTCGCCGGTATATTGGACCTTGGTGAACATCGGCAGGGCGAGACGGATGACAATGGGGAAATTGTTGACAATCTTGGTCTTCTTTTCCACGCTGATGTTCATTGTCTTGCCCTTCACTTCTGTGAGGATGAACTCATGCAGGTTCGACTCCGCTTCCACTTCCACTTTTGGCGTGATGGCGTATTCGATGATGACATTGAAGTCGGCAGAGACGACAATCTGTTCAAAAGGTGCGACAGAACGGCTTTCTTTCTTCAATTCTTGATTACCGATAACGTCTTTTGCCTGGGCGAAAAGAACGGCAAATGCCATAACCACAAATGCCAGAATTTGTCTAGTGTTTCTCATAGTTATTGTGTTTTAAGGTTAATAATCAAAAAGCGGGCAAAATTACGAATAATTACTGTATCTTTGCCCGTTTTTTTCGCAAAAGCCAATGCCACAGCAAAATCAGGACAAATTTTTGAAATTAAGGGATTTGCATCCCGATTTTTTTTACGACGGATACTTTTTTTCAATAAAAGGGGACAAAATTGAAATGCGGTTTGATTTCCGCATCGGGGACGAAATCCGGTTCTCCCCCAAGATGACGCTGCTGCCGGGCCGCCACGCGGCGGGCGTGCCGTCGGAAAAGGAGCTGGACGGCCTCGTTTTCCACATCGGCCTCATTGAGCTGATCAGCTACTGGAAGTGTGCCTGCCCGCCCGCCGTCCACCTCCCGCGCAAACTGTCGGAAACGCAGCAGCAGTGGTGGAAAAAGCTCTACTGGAAGGGATTGGGTGAGTTCTTCTACCAGAACGGCATCCAGTCCACCCCCGCCGACTTCCTGAACTTCCGGTTCGACGAGGCGGCCCCGTCGGTGTCGGACTTCACCTACCGCCGCATCGAAGGCAGCGAGGCGGTCATCGTACCCATCGGGGGCGGCAAGGACTCGGTGGTGACGCTGGAGCACCACCGCCGCACGCGCCGGATCGTGCCGTTCATCATCAACCCGCGCGGTGCCACCCTCGAATGCGCCCGCATCGCCGGTTTTCCCGAACAAGACGACCTCGTCATCCTCCAGCGGCAGATCGACCCCGAACTGCTCCGACTCAACGGCGAAGGGTACCTCAACGGCCACACGCCCTTCTCGGCGATGCTGGCGTTCTACACCCTGCTGGTGAGCCACGTCACCGGCGTGCGCGACATCGCCCTCTCCAACGAAAGCAGCGCCAACGAGCCCACCATCCCCGGCACCGACATCAACCACCAGTACTCCAAATCCCTGGAGTTCGAAGAGGATTTTCGTAGGTACGTGACGGCCAACATGAACGATGCGAGCCACTACTTCAGCTATCTGCGGCCCTATTCGGAGTTGCAGATTGCGGAGTTCTTTGCCCAATATCCCGCCTATTTCCCTGTGTTCAAGAGCTGCAACGCCGGCAGCAAAACCGACAGCTGGTGCTGCAACTGCCCCAAGTGCCTGTTCGCGTACATCATCCTGTCGCCGTTCATCGACGATGCGACGATGGTGCAGATTTTCGGAGAGGACCTGCTCAACAAGCCGTCGCTGCAGCAGTACTTCGACGAGCTGACGGGCATTGCCGAGGTCAAGCCCTTCGAGTGCGTGGGCACGGTGGAGGAGGTGAACCGCGCCCTCTCCATGATTGCCGACACCCGCGGTGACAAATATTTAGTGAAGCGATGGCGGGCATTAAACAAGTAGAAGGGTAAAACCGACGAAACGATAGTCTTTCCCAGTGATTTCCACCCGGCGCAATGCCCGCCTTCGACAAAGCGGAATTTATTGCAGCTTGAAACTGATGGGAATTGCGAAGCTAACCCGTACTTTTTTGCCGTTTTGCATGCCGGGTTTCCATTTGGGCATGGCGCTGATCACTCTCACCGCCTCCTCGTCGCAGCCGTCACCAATACCTTTTGCTACTTTGACATCGGTGATGCTTCCGTTCTTCTCAACGACAAACGTGACCATCACTTTGCCTTGGGTATTCTTTTGCTTGGCCGCTTCCGGATATTTGATGTTTTCGGAAAGATATTTCATCATGGCCTCCATCCCGCCGGGAAATTCGGGCATCACTTCGGGCTGGTTGTAAACACTGTCCTTCTCTTCCTTAGGAAAAGTTATGTTGATTTTGAGGTCATTGGAACTGACTGTTGTTTCATTGTCCTCACCCATGGAAATGGAGAATGGCGCAACGCTGTATGAAATGGCGTCACCGTTCTTCCCCTCTTCTTTCATTTCGACATAGTCTTTGAGCGTGCCGTCCGCGTTGAAAGTGGAAATGGTGATTTTTTTGCGCAGCTCGTGCGAAATGGGGTCTATCGCATCGGTGGTCTCGAATTTAAGACACGAACCGTCTTCGCTATAAATGACAGTGTCTTGGAATTGCGGAACTCCGTTGTCATCAAAGAGTTGGATTTCCGTTCCTAATGCGGGATAACCTTCAGCGGCGGTCTGTTTCTGTGCCGTCACTTTGGGGCTGGCGGCTACTAAAGCCCCTAACACGGGTATGATGACCAACAGTCTCCACCAGAGACGTTTGGTCTTTTCGTTACTTGTCATCATCTTGATTCTTTTTTGGGTGAATAATAAATTGAAATTGTTGCTCATGCTGCTGAAATTGACGGCCGTGCACTGCTGCAAAATCAGATACATGTATTTTCCTTTGTCAGCGCCACCATGAAGGACCTCGTGGTCGGCGGCATATTCGTGAATCAACTGCAAATCCCTTTTATACAGATAGATAAAAGGATTAAACCATTGCAGGATCATCATCAATTCTGTAAAAAGAATATCGGTGGAATGATGGTGTGCGATGTGGTATAGCTCGTGCCTGAGGATATCCGGCGATACGTTTTCGTCCGGGAAATAGGCGTAATGCAGGAAAGAAAAGGCGTTGTTGTCGCAATGGGTATAGACTGCGGTGTAACCGTCCTTTTTTTCTCTGGGGGAACGAAGGGTGAGGATGGTGATCTTCAAAATCTTGACGGAAAAGGCTATGAGGCTTACGATTACGCCGGCAAGGTAGATGATGCCGAGCAGTTTCCACAGGTTGAAGGTTGAATTGTCAGGGTGGGCGATGTCGCTTGCGGCTGCCTGCCCTTCCGGGGAAATGCCATCGGGCGTGATGGTGATTTCGTTCAGTAGGAAGATGTTGCTGAACCACTGCGGCTGCGTTCTGCCGGCGAGGGCGGAGGTGTGGCCGAACAGGGTGCCGAGAAGAGGCAGCGCAAGGGCAAACAGCATGGCCGTCAGCAGGAAGAAGCGGTTGAACTGGAAACTCTTGCTATTGGCAAGCAGCAGCCGATAGCACAGCCAAAGCACCATCAATGCGACGGCGCAGGGCAACAGGTAAACGAGGAAAAAGACTTGTGCGTTCATTCTTTTTTGTTTTTTTCGTTATCAATGGCCTCGTCAATAAGTTTTTTCAGGGATTCAAGTTCCTCAAGGTTCAGATTCTCTTTTTTGGCGAAGGCTGACACCAGGTCAAGGTAGGAGTTGTTGAAATAGCGCGCCACCACGCTGCCCATGAATTGCTTGGAGTATTCCTCCTTGCTGATAACGGCTTGGTAACGGTGGGAGCGGCAGAAGGTTTCATGTTTCACAAAACCTTTGGTTTCCAATATTTTGATGGTGGTCAACACGGTGTTGTAGGCGGGTTTCGGCTCGGGAAAGGCCGCCATGATTTCGTTGGCAAATCCTTGTCCGATTTTCCAGATCACTTGCATCACTTGCTCTTCCGCTTTGGTCAGTTCTTTCATAATTCTATAATCTTTACAAGATTCACTTCAAAATAACGCGGCAAAAATACAAATTATTTTAGTTGTTAAACTAATTTTTTAGTTTAAAAATGAAATTTTTAATGAAATATATCTAAAATATTGATTTACTTTTATATACAAGAATAAAAAAGTTGCAATTTATGGGAAGCTTTCCTGAAACGGCCGCGTTTATTATGAAATAAACATTTGCAAATTCGGCATCCACAGGTCTTTCTTGCGTTTCTTTTTAGGGAACGTGAGACAAAAGCTCGTTTTTAACCCAAAGGACCTTGTTTAATCGCGGAGGCAGCGCACGGAAGCGCGGCGTTCCTTCACCGTGGCGGCCAAGGAAAAATCATTGGTGTCATGATCAAGGCCATAGTAAATAGCCGCTGAGGTATAACTGCTGTATTCGGTAGCGGACCAAAAGTGGGCAGAGTAGCCAGCATCGTCGTATCCATAGACCCCTAAAGTGCCTGCGGGAACGGCGCTGAAGCCCGTGGCGTTGTTGGGAGAAGTGCTCTGGTCGCCAGGATTGCATCCTCCGTTATAGCTATACCACCATGACTCCGAAGCCACAGCCTTGGCAATGTTGCTTGTGTCTCCGCCGCAGATATATTCGGGCTGGGCACTTACATATTCCTTCAGAGCCTCCCACTCCGCCTCGCTCGGCAGGTGCCAACCGTCGGGACAGACTCCCTGCACCCCGCTCGGCGCGGCACTGCTGGAGGCCGCCCCGTGCATAGCCGCGGACCAGTTGTACAGATACCCCCGCTCTGCCAACGGGATGTCCGACTCACTGTCATCGTAATAGTAGGGGTCGATGGAGGTATAGGTGCCCAGGGCAATCTCCGTGTTGTCCGGGAATTTTCTGGCGCGAAGGTTCTCCTTCATCCAGCATTGGCTGCCGACCAGAACGGTATTATAGACATTGCCGTTGATGTCGGTCAGCGTCGGGATGCCGGGACAGGGAAGACCGTCGGTCTGGACGCCCTCAAACGCCATGACGATTTCCTGCGAATCCGACAAAGGTTGCGAAATAATCACGGTGTCCATCCTTCCGTTAATGGCCGCATATCCCGCGTATTCCATCACATCCCCGAAATCAAACGGGTGGGTGACGGCGCCGCGGGTGTGGGATTTGGACGTTGGCATTGTAGGGATGTCATAATATGGCATCCCTACAGACCCCATATATTCCACCCCATTTCCGTTTCCGCCCCCGTTGTTCACCATTTTGATGGATGCCGTTTTCCCGTTTTGGCGGGCGGTCATCACATACGTGCCGGTGGCCGACAGGGTGATGCGGAATTGATGGATGCCGATGGGTAGAGACGCAAAATTTTGCGTCTCTACAACGCGTCCGTACGCATCCGCGATTTCCAACGTCACCGCACCCGCGTCCGCCGCCGACAGCAAAACGTCGGTGGTGCCGTTGAACGGGTTGGGATGGTTTTGAAACAACTGTAGAGACGCGCCACGGCACGTCTCTACATCATATATGCCTGTGCCGTTTTCTATCGTCAGCACGGTGTCGGGCCAAGCCACCGTTTCCGACCAGTTTTGGTTCTGGTTGGTGATGACCACATGGTGAAGCCGCACCCAGCGGTCGGTGGCATCTCTTCCCGTGAATGAGAGGGTGACCGTTTGGGCGAATGCGCCGACACACAGCGCAAGCAGGAGGGTCGAAAGAAGGATTTTTTTCAAGATAAACAAAAGGACGCCTATTTGAATACGTATCGGACGCCGACGGCCATTTTCCAATCAAAGAAGGAATCGACTGCGGTGGACCTTGAATTAAAATTTTTGATGGTGTAGGTGCTCATGCCGTAACCCGGACGGAAATCGAAGGAGAAAGCGACAGGAGCCTGCGCGAGTTGGAACTCAATGCCCCCGATGCCATTCAAACCCCATTTGAAAATCGGGTGACTTTCCCTTACGCTAAGTGAGTTCATCATGCCTGCACTCAATCCGCCACCCGCAAACCAGGAGAGTGTACCGGCATTGGCGCTTAATATTTCCGCTTGATACAGCAGATTAGGATTTACTTCGAATGTATAGAAGGTTTGCTGGCCACCGGCACTCCCGATTGATCTTCCATTTTCATACAAGTCCACCTGGCCGTAGGTGCATTCGAGGTTGACACCGAGGTCAGCCTGCAGTGCCAAATGGTCGGTGACGAAGCCTTTGTAAGAAAATCCATTGAACGAACCCACGTTGATTCCCACACTTGCTTTGTAGTTTTGTGCCGAGGCGCTGATGACGAAGACGAGCATAAGAGCTCCAAAAATTACCTTTTTCATTTTTTTAGATTTTATAAGATGAATATTAAATACGAATCATTGTGTTTTTTTATGGGTTTCAGTATTGAAAATAATGAAACGGCGCAAAATAGCGGGATATTGTACCATTTTATAACAAAAATTTGCACAATATATTTCAAAATTGCCACATTAAAGATTTGTCGTACAGAGTCAATTCTGTGACCTATACATAGATGACATCCGTACCTCTATTGGCGGGACAGTTTCTTGCAGAATTCCTTCAGTTCCTCCTTCGACGACCATTCCTTTTTGATGAAGAGACAGCCGTTCTCGATGCCACACTGGACATACCAATCCTGAATTTGGACACCATCCAAGTAAAGTGCGGCGTGATGGCCCTTTGCATTGGTGGTGAACTGATACCATTGCAGGCTCGCCTCAGGGGTCAATGTCACGTTGATTTGAACTAAGTCGGTGTCACTTTTCTTGTCGGGCACCGTCACTTCCACATGTTGCACCATTGGCTTGCCACCCAGAAGTTCTGAGCTGATGGCCACGGTGTCGGCATCCGTTGGCCTAATCTCCAATGTCCCTTCCGTTATTAGGTTGTCCGTACCGCGCTCATATTCAAGCGTATAATCCGAAAAACGCCACATCGGGGGCGTTTTAATGTATTTCGCCACAATGAGGCAAGCCCAAATATCAAAGCCGATAAACACGACTATCATGGCGATACGGAACCACTTTTGCTTCCTGTTGAGGCCCATTTCCTTTTTTGTCGGGGTTTCTGTAGCCTCTATTTGCCGGATAATTTCGTCGCAGGGTCTTGTCTTATAGCGGAATTCGACAATTGCTATGCCCAGCGTGATCAGAAGCACTGCACCTAACGTAACGAGAACTGTCCCCAAGTTTGGCAAATGACCAATATTTGCAAACATCACGCCCAAAACAAAAATAACTGCCGGAATCGTGTACAGCACAATAAAGAGGGAGAAGTGTTTCTTGTACGTTTGAGCATAGTTAGAAAGCGTCAGCAAATCGGTGTTTTCCAAAGACTTAGTATGAATATTCCGCGTTATCCACAATTCCACGGCAAAGCAAACGGCACAGTAGGAGAGCCAAAACAGAGTTAACGAAAGGTTGTTGCCTTGAAAGCATTTGATGCACAATATGCCAATAATGGCCGCTAAAGGGTAAAGGATGATTTGTGTCCAGCGGTACCGTTTGTAAAAATCGGTACTGTGCTTGATGGACGATTTCATCAGCCGCTCGTTGACGATTTCCTGTTGGTCGAACTGCTGTTTCAGCGTTTCGTATTGGGCCTTCAGCTGGTCCAATTCGGAAAGATTATTGTTGTTCTGATTTTCCATGATGATCTCCTTTCATTCTTTTGTTGACATTTTCACCAGTTTGTCCTTGATGCGCAGCAGCCTGACACCCACATTGTTGGGCGTGATGCCGATGATGGCGCCGATGTCCTCGTAGCTGATACCCTCCAACCATAGCAGGATAAGGCTTCTGTCGATGAAGTCGAGTCTTGAGATACGGTTGTAGAGTTCTCGGATTTGCCGACTGGAGGGATCGTCTGCTTCGTAGGGGTCGATGTCCACCGTGAGGGGCACCGTCTCGATGCGCCGGCGTTCCTTCTTGTCCTGGTTGATGGCTGTGTTGAGCGACACACGGTAGATCCATGTCTTGGCGTCGCTGCGACCCTCGTAGGTGTCAAAACCGTTCCAAAGGCGGATGAGAATTTCCTGAAACAGGTCGTCGATCTCAGTCTTGTCGTGCGAGAACAGATAGCACACCGTATAGATGGTCCGCTTGTGCTGCCGCACCAAAAGTTCAAATTGATGTTCCTTGTCGTTGTTCATAATACATTAATTCGTTGCAACGTTCACCTTGTTAGACAACAAAAAAAAGGGAATTATTACATCAAATAATTTTTTTCGATTAAACGATTAGGTTTATTTATTCGCAAAGGTACAACCATTTTTTGTATCTTTGCGCGGTTAATTTTTGAATTATTAATCCCTTAAACATTCAGATTTATGAAAAAGTACAAATGCACCATTTGCAAGTATGAGTATGACCCCGCACAGGGCGATCCCACCCAGGGCATAGCGCCCGGAACACCGTTTGAGGCACTTCCCGCCGACTGGAAATGTCCGCGCTGCAAGCAGGGCAAGGAGAAGTTCGCCGCCATTGAAGAGGCGCCCGCTGCCAATCCCTACGCCGGCACACAGACCGAGAAGAACCTGCACGCCGCCTTCGCCGGAGAGAGCGAGGCCCGCAACAAATACACCTATTTCGCCTCGAAGGCCAAGAAGGAAGGTTTTGAGCAGATTGCCGCCCTCTTCTTGCAGACCGCCGAGAACGAGAAGGAGCACGCCAAGCTGTGGTTCAAGGAGTTGAACGGCATCGGCAACACTGCCGAGAACCTGGCCGCTGCCGCTGCCGGCGAGAACTACGAGTGGACCGACATGTACGAGGGTTTTGCCCGCACCGCCGAAGAAGAGGGTTTCCCGGAACTGGCGGCCAAATTCCGCGGGGTGGCGGCGATTGAGAAGCACCATGAAGAACGCTACCGCGCCCTGCTGCACAACGTGGAGGCCCGCGAGGTCTTCGCCCGCAGCGAGGTGAAGGTGTGGGAATGCCGCAACTGTGGCCACATCGTTGTCGGCATGCAGGCACCTGAGGTCTGCCCCGTCTGCGACCACCCGCAAGCCTTCTTCGAAATCAACAAGCAGAACTACTAAGCCCCGCAGGGGCGATCGGACGGCAGGAAGGGATTGAAATCCCTTCCTGCAATGCCGATATTATATATTGAGCCCCGTAGGGGCGGCAGGAAAAAAATCAGTCCCCAAATGCGTATTGTTCATCGTATTGCACATTGTACGCATTAAGGAATGTTTTGTACTCCTTCTCAAACGATTGTTTTCGGTGATGCGCCTCCTGGTTGCGGATATATCGAATCGTATTTTCCAATATGGATGGACTGACAGAGAATGCGCCGTACCCCACCTGCCACATAAAGCTTTCATAATAGGGGTCGATAGCCTTCATCCATTTGCTGCTTTTGGCCTTGACGACACGGACAAAGTCGGCCAGTGACATGGTCTTTGGCAAAGATGAGAGGATATGGACATGATTGGTTACTCCGCCGACTTCGATGGGTGCGCCGCCGATACTTCTGATGATACCGCCAATATATGCGAATATTTGCGGGAGGTCTTCTTTGCGCATCCCGATGCCTCTGCTCTTGACGTGGAACACGATGTGTACATTGAGTTTTACTAGAGTATGTGCCATATTGTTGCTGTGTATGTGTAGAGTGTGTCAGTTGGGAGGTGCTTTTGTATGCGCAGGGGTTACGCTTCGCCATCCACTGCCAGTTGGAGGTGTTGTATGCGCAGGGGTTACGCTTCGCTTCACCCCTGCTTATGGTCTGGCGCCCCTGCGGGGCTGGGTGATAGGAGTTGCCAGACCCTACGGGGCGATTTTGCGGGTGCAAAGATACAACTTTTTCTTCGTTAATTGTGAATTTTAAGAAATTATTTTTCCCAAGCCCCGTAGGGGCGAACATCTGGAGGCAGGGGTGTAACCCCTGCCGGAGTAACGGGCAACATTAAACCAGCCCCGTAGGGGCGACAGGAAAGCGTTAGTTATTTAACAAATCCGCCAATTCCAGCCTATCGTTCAAAATGAGCAGCGTACTGAGGTCGGGGCCGATGAAATTGAATTTAATGGCCTCGATCAATTCATCATAGGTTATGGCATTCCTTGACTCTCGCAAAGCACCATGTTTGACATACCCCAGTAGGTATCCAGAATGCAATCCTGTTATCTGAATGATGTGAAATAGATGTTCTTCCTCATGGCATTCTGCTAAAATAAAAGCTTCGCGTTCCGTTAGTCCATCATAGCGATTGGTTAACACAAAAACGGTTCCTACGCCATAAATGGCATCGATGGCTTCACTCGGCTTATCTATGACTCTCTTCTCCCTCGCTGTCCTCGCGAAGTCGAAGAGAGCCTGGGGCAGGTGGCAGTAGCCCGTGGGGTTCTTGTCGAGATAGTCCTGATGGTACTCCTCGGCGGTGAAGAACCGCTCCAGCGGCTGCTTCTCCACGGCCAGCGGCTGGTCGTAGCGCTGCCGCTCCTCGGAGAAGACTTTGTCGATAACGGGCAGGTCGGCGGCATCGGTGTAGTAGATGCCCGTGCGGTAGCGCGTCCCCTCGTCGTGGCCCTGCCTGTTCAGACTTACAGGGTCGATGGCCTTGAAGAACATCCGAAGCAGGAACTCCAAACTCACCACCTCGGGGTTGTAGCGTACCATCACCGTTTCGGCATAGCCCGTTTCATCGGTATAGACCTCCTTGTAGGTCGGGTTTTCCGTATGTCCGTTAGCGAATCCCACTTCGGTTTCCACAACGCCTTCCACTTGCTTGAAGAAGTGTTCCGTTCCCCAGAAACAGCCTCCCGCGAGGTAAATGTCTTTCATTTTTTTGTTCATCATCTATAATTTATTGTTTGGGCTTGATCCCTGTTGTCAATGATTTATATACCATTGGATGTGTTGTCAAGCCGAAGATTAGTGATTTACTCGATTTTCATCACAGGGAACTCGAAATAGGTCCCCGGATAGGGCTCGTCTTTCAGGGTAAAGTGCCACCACTCTTCATCGATGGGTTTGAAGCCGTGGCGCAGCATCGCCGCACGCAGGATCATACGGTTGCGGAACTGCTCTTCGGTGATGGTGCGGCCCGCGGGCGACGGTTTCCCGTCATAAACGCCCGTCTCCGGGTTACCGCCGAAATCGGGATGGCTCTCCTTTCCAAACCAGTCAAAAGTGCCGCCCATATCAACTTCCTTTTCCGTGGCCATGTCGAAAAGGGTAAGGTCAACGGTGGAGCCACGCGTGTGACCGCTCTTCGCTGCAATATACCCTTGATCGAAAAGCAAACTTTTGTCCACTTCAGGGTAGAAATACCGCCGCATCAATGTGTCGGGGATGTCAGCAGCCCAGCGGACGAAATGGTCCACAGCCATCTGCGGACGGTAGGCGTCATAGATCTTCAATCGGTAGCCCATGCGCATCACGTCATCGCTCACAGCCTTGAGACTATCGGCGGCACGCTTCGTCATCAGGGCTGTTGGTTGCTCGTATCCGTCAATACGCTGGCCCACAAAGTTATATGTGCTATAATAACGAATCTCCAAAATAGCATCCGGCACCACATCGGTGATATTCACGAACTGACTCGCATCCAGTTCGGGCTTGTCCGTCTGAAGCGGGCGCAGTCCTTCGGTGCGCACCGTCTTCTGTTCACCAGGGATGTTAAAGGTGAGCGTGGCTCCGTCGGTCCGCACATCGAGCGTGACGGGCGCGCCCATCACGAGCGGCAGGTTCACTTTCTCGTGGCCTGCGGGGAAGCCGCAGAGCAACGGGATGTTATAGGGTTCAATATATTGGCGCAACATCGTCGCCACACTTTCATAGCCCACATCATTATTACAATCGGTAAAATCGCCCAAAACAACACCTTTGCAATGTGCAAGCACACCATTCAGTTTCATGATGTTAAATAAGCGGTCGATATTATGGTAGGTTTCCTCCACTTCCTCTAAGAAAAGGATGATGTCGGCATTGCTGAATGCGTCGGTTTGGGAACCCAATAGCGGAACGAAGGTAGCCAAGTTGCCACCCACCAGTGTTCCCGAGGCACGACCTGGAATATTGAGCGGATGAGCAGGCACCTCATATTGAGGCACTTGACCCTTGAGCAGGTCGCGCACGAGCGTGCAGGAGAGGTCGGCACCTCCACGGCCCGCAATATTGCAGCCCATGACACCATGAATACCCATCACGCCGGCACTGTTTTCCATATTCAAGAGGGTGGTGATATCACTATAGCCGACAATCCATTTGGGTGATGCGGACATTTCTTGCAAAGGGAGAGTTCCGGCCAGATGCAGGGTGCCGTAGCCACCGCGCATGCATATAATGGCCTTGACATCAGGATTTTGAATCGCCCAACGGAGGTCGGCGAGTCGTTCCTCGGCCGTTCCAGCATAGTGAGTCAAGTGCTTACGACCCACATTCGGCCCGATGACCGGCTTGAAACCCCAGCTGCGCAACACCTTGGCCGCTTTGCGGGTGTTTTCCATCGAGCCGTAGTACGATGGAGTGATGAGTGCCACCTTGTCGCCCTGTTTCAGATAGGCGGGAACTGTGCATTTGAGGGGTTTCTTTGAACCTTGCGCATAGGCGGCAATCGGTTGTAAAACAATGAGGCATAGCGCTATGAGGGCGATGGGAATCCAAAAATGTTTTCTGTTCATATTCCTTTTTTAGTTTGGCGGGCAAAGGTACGGTTTTTTCAACGGCAACACGTTCAATCTTACATACTGGATATGCACTGTCGAGCCTTTTACGGTGAGGATGCCGTTGTGGAAGGCATCTCTGAACACCAGCCGACAGCCATCATTACTGCGGTTGAAGTCTCTAAGATGGTCGTCTAATTCCCACCAAGGGTAGAAACCATTGGTGAAGTCAAATTGCCGTCCGAGATCCGCCACCCGCACGAAACGGCCATTATCAACCTGTTCAATGCTCGTCGTTTCTGGTGTAGTCACGATGCAGTAAATGCAATTATCGACACAAAAGGCTTGCTCGATGCAGGTGTCAGGTTTCTGATAGTGGTACTTGCGACCAATATGACAACCGTGTAACACAACGGTACCTTTAAACTCTTGTTTGTTGAGAGTGTTGCCGATCTTGTTAGGATAATACCATTTTTCTTTCTCCCAAGGAAAATCTATATCGTCAGTCGGTAATTCGTTCAGGTATCCGATTTGCCCAGGATTTTCACCGATGTCAAAACTGCAGACGCGGTCTGGATACACCAGATAATAGGCCGAATCGGTGCGGACGATCCTGCCGGGTGCTCCGTCGCACAAATACCTGCGGTGTACGGGTTCGTATTGCAGCCAACCGTTCTTGGTCACAGGGTACCAACTGATTTCTTTTTTCTCAAAAATGACGCTTCCTCCCCCCTCAGGATGCCAAGCATATTCATAATTAACCGTGTAACGGTCATCTTCGTAAAACGAAAACGGCTGTTTGTATCGAAGGGAGTAGTCGTCGAAATCCAGATTCATCTCCTCGCCCGCCTTCAGGTACAACGTGTCCACTTCTATTCTAAACTGCTGCCCCTGCGCAGGCCGCGCCGCTAACAAAAGCAATGCTGCGACGATGGCCATGATCAAATGTGTATGTCGGTGATGATGCATGGTGATCTATTTTACAAGTGCAAATGTACAAAAAATTATTCCCGGCCACATATCTATGTGCCCACATTCTCAACTCTCAACCCTAAAACGATTATCTCTCTCCCGCCCCGTCGCCGATCTCCACCACATAGAAATCCGCACGCAGGCCGAATTTTTCCTCGTATGCCTTGCCAAGGGTTTCGACAAATGTTTCCACCTGTTCTTCCGCAATCAGCGTGACGGTGCAGCCGCCGAAGCCCGCGCCGGTCATGCGGCTGCCGAGCACGCCGGGGAACTGCTGCGCCCGTTCGGCCAAGAAGTCCAGTTCGGGACAGGTGACCTCGTAGTCGTCGCGCAGGGTGGCGTGCGAAGCGCTCATCAGCTGCCCGAAACGGACCATGTCGCCGGCCTTGAGCGCGGTGACGGCCTCGCGCACGTTCTCGTTCTCGCGCACCGCGTGTCGCGCCCGCTTGAGTACGTTGCCCGTAAGATATGGCGCAACTGTATCAAACTGATCCATCGTGAGTTGGCAAAGACAATCGACCGGTCGGTGCGCACGGATGATCTCCAACGCCTGCTGGCATTCGCTGCGTCGCTGGTTGTAGGCCGAATCCACGAGTCCGCGTTTCTTGTTGGTGTTGGCGATGACGAACTTCAGCCCGTGCATCTCCAACGGCACATGCTCGTACTCCAACGTATTGCAGTCCAACGCGATAGCACAATCCTTCTTCCCGAATCCCGAGGCAAATTGGTCCATGATGCCGCAGTTCATCCCCACGAAGTCGTTTTCCGCATACTGGGCCATCTGCACGAGCTCCAGCATCGTGAACGGACTGCCGTTCAAGGCGTTGAGAGCCACAGCGGTCACCATCTCGATGGAGGCGGAGGAGGAGAGCGCGGCCCCGATGGGCAGGTCACCTCGGTAATGGAAACGGCAGAACGGCACGGACAACCCTCTGTCCGTGAACTCTTTGAGCACGCCTAACGGGTAATCCACCCAGCTGTGGTGCCGCTGCGTCAACTCCTCTTTTCGGAGGGTGAAGGCGGCGGGATCGTTTTTGGAGGAGAAATGGTAACAGTCGTCCTCCGAGGGACTTACGGTGAGGTAGGTGCCCATATTGAGCGCGGCGGGGAATACGAGTCCGCCGTTGTAGTCGGTGTGGTCGCCGATAAGGTTCACGCGCCCGGGGGCGAAAAATAGGCGTTTTTCTTGCTGCATAGTCGGAGGTTTTTGCCGTGCGAAAATACAATTTTTATCTCCACGTATCACGCGTATCGGCACGTAATTTTTCTGCGGAAATCTGCGCGTTCTGCAGGAGAACAAACTCAGTAGATCACCATGCGACCATCGTCATATAACTCAACAGTCAAGTTTTTGTGAGTCCATTTCTTGTGATTCTTCCCTTGCTGCGGCGTATTGCCTGTGATTTGGGTAAGTATAGCAGAGACCTCAGCACATTTGGACGCCACATTGTCACATGCGCCACCACTATAATGATCCGAATCGAAGAAATTTGTCTTTACCCACTCCAGATAAACGCCCTTGACCATGGAATCCGGCAAATGGACACAATATTTGGTGATAAGTGTCTGCTTCTTATTGACTATTTTGTAAAAAGAAGTACACTTGTATTTGTCGTTTTTCTGATATTTGTTTGGAAAATAGCCGTTTACTTCACGAAACAAATGATTGCCTGTCCCGTTCAACTGTGATTCGTAGCGGCGGAGGTTATCCAGGGAAAGGCTGTCCAAATGGTTCAGCAGGTACTCCAACAGCGGTTTGATGTTGTCCTTTCCAACAATGGGCAACGTATCCTGATTGTGAACCAGGTATCGGATGCGGATGATTGAATCCTCCACGTCCATCATGCCATAGGTGTAAAAATCCTTGTTGAATTGAAGAAAACATCTGTTGTTGGCAAGGTTTTTTCCTCGAAACATTCCATTTGGATAGAAAAAGTCATATTTTTGGCCAAAATCATAGACTTTCACCGCATTATTGTTCCTAATTTGGGCAATAAATGTGGTTTTTGGCGCAGTGGTGATGCAGTACAGCTGGTCTTTGATGCGGAATGCCTGATTAAAAAGGGTGTCATATTTCGTGACAGTTTTACCTTCATTCCACCAATCCGTACTGACAACTTTTTTTCCTGTGAATTTGAATAATGTGGGAAAAGGTTCCTCTTTGTTTTCGTTTTTGATTTGTGTCGGAAGGTAAAAGTCTAAAAAGGCGTAGTCCAAATTTGCACCGACATAGTAGGCCATCGTGTCGTTGCAGAGGATTCCTTTTGCCCCAGCGACAGGTGTGCTGACAACACTGTTCGAGTGAACAAAATAGTAGATGCTATCCATTCGGATAATTCTGGAGATTCTGCCAGACCGTATATATTGATTGGGATTGTTACCCAGTATTTTACCGCCTCTGCCAGTCTTTTCAATGAACCAGGTGTACATACCCCATTCTCCCTCATCCTCGAAAGCAACTTGATATGAATCATCCTCGTAGATAAGGTTGGAAACGCCATTGGTAGGCACCCATTCCCATTGTTTCAAATCGAAATAGTAGCCGAGTGGGTCATGGGTAGAATAGTAAGTGTGGAGAAAGAGGGTGTCGTGCCACACATACAAATCCCCGTAGTAATTGTTTTTGAAATTGTCGGGACAACCCACTTTTCGGATTGTCTTTCCGTCTTTGGAGATAGCTAAAAAGACGTTCTGCCTTCTCCAAAATTCAAAGACATCCATCTCGTCAAAAATGCAGAAATACCAATCCTGGTAGGCGACCGACCATTTCATCCCGACAGTGGAGATGGGGTTGAAATAGTCCGCTGCGTTGATTTGGACGGTGTCCCGTATTACAGAGAATTGCTGCTGCCCCCTCGCAGGCCGCACCGCCAGTAGTAGCAGCACAGCGGCGAAGATCATGCCTAAATGCGTATGTTGGTGGTGATTCATATCGGTTTTATTTTGCTGGTGCGAAAATACGATTTTTTTATCTCCGCGTATCGCGCGTATTTGCATGTGATTTTTTTCTGCGGAATTCTGCGAGTTCTGCGGGGAAACAATCAGTAGATGACCATGCGTCCGTTATCATACAGCTTGATTGTCAGTCCATTATAATTCCATTTCCTGCAAATTTGGTAAACCTGCTCAGGTTTTGTGCCGGTGAGTTGGGTGAGAATGTCGGAAACCTCCTCGTATTTACCCTTGATCCCCTCATTCCAATCCTTTTTGTCCCATCCGTGAGGTCCATAATAGGAACGTCCCCATTCTATGAAGACCGCTTTTACTACAGAATCCTGTTTGTGTACGCAATATGCCCTTCGGCATACTAATCCATCATCTAAAATTCTGTAATAGGGATACTTGGCATACTTTTTGTCGTTTTGATAGGCAATCGGAAAATAGCCGTTATTCAGAGGTATAAAACGACCTAATCCGACTTCAGACAGTTGCTGCTCGCAGCTGTCCAATTTAGATAAAGAGATGTCAGGCAGATTGTTCAGAAGGAAATCAAGGATGGGCTCTGTAGCATTATCAGGGACGATGGGTAGCGAGTCCTCTTCCTGATGATGATAGAGGAAGCATCGGATAAAGACCGTCGTGTCCTCTATATCAACAGTCCCATAATCACGGGTGCTGTTTGAGAAATGCAGATGACAACTGTTTGGCGCGCGATTTAAATCGTTGTCATAAAGCTCTGATATTATTTTAATGTTTTGAAACAGAGGTTGAACTTCCCGAAATGTACCATTTTCTCTTTGAGCCATGAAAGTTCTGTCTTGAACAGTGATGATAAAATACAACTGGTCATTAACAGATAAGGCATTGTGAAACACCGTGTCCAATATGGGTTCTCGGTATCCGATATGGCTGTCACCAAGTCCACACCGGAAGCCATAGTTAGTCGGATCTCCCTCAAACACCCACTTATAAGTAGGATAGAACCTGAATTCATCAAAAATTTTGCACAAAGTGTTTTCATGGCCGGGTTCGCCCGGACGACTGATGGGCAAACTGTCAATTTTTCCCCTACGAATGAAAAGATATTGGTCTTTTGTTCTGATAATCCGACTTCCCGCAAAATGGTTCAAATAGGGCCGGTTGACGGGTTCCATCTGCAACCATCCGTTTTTTGTCTCGGGATACCATGTGGTATTTTTATCAACGAAAAGCAAATCAACATTAGATCGCTGAACCACATAATAGTTTTCATCTTCATAAAAATAGTTCGGAATATGCGATACAGAAAGCCATTGCCACTTATCATAATCAAAACGGTAGCCCTTTTTGTTATGGTTGTAATCTGTGGACACAAGGTATAGCGTATCATTCCAAATGAACAAGTTATCATTCCAAAGATCGTTTATATCCTCTGGTTTTTCAACTATTTTAGAAGTGGCATCCTTTACGGAAATGGCCAACAACGTCATGCAAGAATTATGTTCGAACTTAAATGATTCACAAAATTTGCAAAAATAGTAGTCTCGATACTTCCTGATATTGGTCAAATAGGTTTCGGACATTTTGTTATATGGTGCCAAATCGTTAACATACACCGTGTCCCGAATCACCGTGAACCGCTGCTGCCCCCGTGCAGGCCGCGCCGCTAACAATAGCAGCACAGAGGCGAAGAATATGACCAAATGTGTATGTCGGTGGTGATTCATAACGGTGAATTTTACAGGTGCGAAAATACGATTTTTTTATCTCCGCGTATCGCACGTATTTGCATGTGATTTTTTTCTGCGGAAGTCTGCGCGTTCTGCGGGAGGACAAATGCAATCATTTCTCATTAACATGACACAGAAATCCCAAATGGTTGCACAATGTTGAAAAATATTTTTTACTCATCTTCTCGTATCTCATTTATTTTTAGTATTTTTGCCGCGTGTTTGTTCAAAAATAGAAGCGTGTTCAAAAAAATTGAACATCATATAGAAAATGAACAAGGACAAAAGATATTATGCAAAAGACAGAGTTATTAGTCACCTTTTTTCTCTTGCAATCGAAAGAGAATGTGAACAGGACGATACGGGAAATCGCTGCTGAGACAGGCGTCTCGGTGGGGTCTGTACATAGTGTGCTCAGCAAATTGACAGAGCAAGGATATATCGTAGAATCCGGCGACCGCCGCCTCTTGCGCAAACGGGCAAATCTGATTGAACGTTGGGCGCACGGTTATGCCGATGGGCTGAAAAACAAGTTGTTAATCAACCGTTTCACCTTTCTGACCCCGCAAGTCAGGGAACAGTGGCAGGATATCATGCTGCCTTCTAACTGTCTTTGGGGTGGAGAGCCTGCCGCCACATTATTAGATGCTTACTTACAGCCCGGAGAATGGGAAGTCTATGTGCCCGATAATGCCAATGCTTTGATTACAACAAGGAGGATGATTCCCGCTCCTCAAGGTGAAATTTTTGTTTACAAACGGTTTTGGTCGGGCGATGAGATGCCGCTGTTGGTAGTCTATGCCGACCTGCTGGCAACCGAGGATGACCGTTGCCGTGAGGCCGCCGAACGTTTAAAACCACAAATATAACTATGGAATATCATATTCATAAAACAGATTTGCAGAACGTGTTGCTTGTGGATACGTTGCAGGCGTTGGCCGAATGTTATGCAAAGATAGGGATGGAATTGTATGTAGTGGGTGCAACGGCACGTGACATTGCCATGCATTTGCTTGGCGCAGGTAGATCTACACGTCGTACACTGGACTTGGATGTGTCTGTGGCCTTGGAAAATTGGGAGCAGTATAGCCACTTGACAGCCCTTCTCTTGCAACATGATTTTTTGAAATCTCCTGAAAAACAACGTTTTAAGTATATTGGAAAACATCCATACGAATATGAAGTGGATATTGTTCCTTTTGGAGCAATCGCCAAACATGATCAGGTGGCATGGCCTCCGGATGGGTCACCGGTGATGTCTGTTCGTTGTTTTGAAGATGTGATGAGAACTGCTGATACAGTTCATGTTGACGACCTGTTTTCTTTCCGTATAGCCTCCTTGAGCGGTCAGTTCCTGATCAAACTCGACACATGGTTCGATCGTCATAACTTGACCAAAAGAGATGCGGTAGATATGGTCTTTTTTCTGCAGAATGTGTATGTGGTGTACGCACTGACTCGAACGGAACTTCCACCCGAAATTGATGTGGATGCCAACCAATTTGACGTGGTGGTGGCAGGGGCGGAATGGATAGCCTCCGACCTGAAACAGATGCTCACTACGGAACACCGGCGTTTTTACGCGAACCAATTACAAGAGGAGGTGAACAAGGGTGAAGAAAGTGCATTGCTGAACGACTTCCTTGACATGTCAAGCGCCAAATACTACGACCTGTTCCGCCGCGCCCTGCAGCGCATGTCCGAAATATTAAAACATTCTTTGTAGTTTTTCCATACCTCCTGCGTCTAACCAGTGTAATTCTAAACCAATGACAAAGAAAGAAACGGATTTTGAACGAATGGTCCGGGAGCACAAAAGCACCGTCTATACGGTCTGCTACATGTTCTCCAAGGACGCCGACGAGGTCAATGACCTGTTCCAGGAAGTCCTCATCAACCTCTGGAAAGGCTTCGACAGTTTCAGGGGCGAGTCGAAGGTGGACACCTGGATATGGCGTATCGCCCTCAACACCTGCATCTCCGACGACCGCAAGAAGAAGCGGCGCGGTGAGCGTAGGCGCCTCTGTCTTCGTGATTTTCTGGGCGTTGGCCTTCCTTCCATGCGAAGGGTTCAGTTGGTGGTTCGTCGGAGCCACCATCCTGATGATGCTCGTGTGCGATTTCTTCACGTGGAAGTATCATAAAGACGTGAATGCCAAAACGATGAACAGCGATCTGCTGACAGTGGCCAAAGTGATGAAACAGTTACGCGACAACTACAAAAAATGGCTGAAATACAGCATTGCCATGATTGCCGTTTGGTTTACATGGCTTTCTATAGAATTCTGTATCCGGCTGAAAGATTGGAGATTAGCTATTGTCATGATTATTGCATTGCTCATCGGCTTGGCCATCGGTGCGTTCATCGGACTGAAGATGCACAATTCGGTGATCCGCAACGCCGAAGAGATTATCAGTCAGATTGAGGAGAGCGACGAATAACTGTAGAGAAAGGGGTCGGGATTGGCCGTTGCTCCGATAGCCCATCGTGCTGAAAACGGAAACAGAATCATAAGGAAAAAAATCACCGCATATTCACAAAAATTGTATATTGCACGGCTTTTTAAATTGAGCAGTATAAGGTTTTGTAAATTGAGATAACTAACTATAAACGTATGAGTTATAAAAGTATCGAAAGAATGTTGGCGGTGTTTTTCTGCACGGTGATATTGGTCTTCGCGTGCCAAAATGCATTCGCCCAAACGGACACGACGGATGCGACGGAAAATGCGGAAACATTGCCTGAAACGACCGAAGAGGAAGCATTCGACGCCGGCCCGTTCATCATCGAGCACGTCATCGACAGCTACGGCTGGCATATTTGCGGCAGTGGCGAAAAGAGCGTCACCATTCCGCTGCCCGTCATCCTGTTCGACGGCGGCCATCTGACGGTTTTCCTGTCCAACAAATTCCACCACGGCGAGGCCGCCTACAACGGTTACGCCATGGGTTGGAACGAGGACACCAAGGGCCGTATCGTGAAGTTGGAAGGCGACTATGCCGACTACACCGGACATCTTGAGGAAGGCACGAACTACCCGAACCACGTCTGCAAGTGGGACATCTCCATCACCAAGAATGTCTGCGCGCTGCTCATTTCGCTGGTCCTGATTTGCTGTATTTTCCTGACGGTAGCGAAACGCTACAAGCAGCATCCCGACGAGGCACCGAGCGGTCTGCAGGCCCTCGTGGAACCAGTTATCGTCTTCATCCAGGACGAGGTGATCACCCCGTCGTTGGGCAAAAACTCCAACAAATACGCGCCTTATCTGCTCACGCTGTTCTTCTTCATCTTCCTGAACAACATGCTGGGCATCATCCCGATTTTCCCAGGCGGCGCGAACCTCACCGGCAATATCGCCGTGACGGGTATTCTCGCGCTCATCACCTTCTTCGTGACGACCTTCTCCTCCGGCAAGGAGTACTGGAAGGACATCTTCAACACGCCCGGCGTGCCGTGGTGGCTGAAGATTCCGCTGCCGATCATGCCGTTGGTGGAGACCATCGGTATCTTCACGAAGCCGTTCGTGTTGATGGTGCGACTTTTCGCCAACATCACCGCCGGCCACATCATCACCTTGGCGTTCGTCTCGCTGATTTTCATCTTCGGGCAGATGAACCCGGCCATCGGCTGGGCGGTCTCGCCAGTCTCCGTCTTCTTCTACATCTTTATGGGTCTGATGGAACTGTTGGTGGCGTTCATCCAGGCGTTCGTTTTCACCCTGCTCAGTGCGATGTACATCGGTATGGCTATCGGCGAGGAACACGAGGAGCACGAAGTGAAAGAGGCTGTCGTGGAAGCTTAATACATAGAAAAACCCTTTTAATCACTTAAATATCAAACTATTATGTCAAGTTTAGCAGTATTATTGACAACTTTGTTGCAAGCAGCAGGCGCTGGCCTCGGTATCGGTAAATTAGGTGCTGGTATCGGCGCTGGTCTCGCTGCCATCGGTGCCGGTATCGGCGTGGGTAACATCGGTAAGGACGCCATGTCCGCCATCGCCCGCCAGCCCGAGGTGTCAGGCGACATCCGTACGAACATGATTATCGCGGCCGCTC